>SDGW01001292.1_pt1 | contig 15401 bp, 11 predicted proteins | sample 2873831 | NCBI WGS metagenome assembly SDGW01 (sample SAMN08132700, study PRJNA421101) | hypersaline lake metagenome | isolation source: celular fraction 0.22 microns magnesium sulfate-rich crust from ephemeral... | place: Spain: Penahueca Lagoon, Toledo | collected 2011-07
GGACTCCTCGGGAAGCGAGGTCTCGGCGCTCGAATCGAGAATCGAATCGAGAGCGACCGACCGCCGCGCGCAGTCGGCGAGTAGCGACTCGTTCATCTCTTTCACGGTCGAAGTACCAGAATGTAATTATTTCGGGACTCCTCGAAGCGGGTCGGTCGTCGGTGTGAGATACAGTCGGTCTCGTCGGTCGGCAGTCAAATTCCGCGCGCCGATTGCTAAGTTTTAAATTATAACGAGGTACGAACCAGTCCTATGACCGACTCGCGCTGTGTATTCAGCACGACCGCCGGTATATATCATCACCTGAGGGTTTCAACAGAGCCTTTTCCTCCATTCTCTCCGCGGATCTCCCTCACGGCGAGTTCAGACTGTGGGACTTGCAAGATACGCGCCCGGTAAATAGCACGACCCCTAGAACATATCATCAATTGAGGGTTTCAACAGAGCCAGAAGAACTCGATCGCTTCACCGTAGCACTCCTCAACACGCTTCATCATCGGTTGGCCGCCCCAAGACATCGCGCTCAATGCATCGACCTCCTGAATTACAACCAAGACTGCGTCTTCTTCCTCTTCATCGTCATTGGCGTCCTCCAAATTTTCCGATTCTGGATTCTAGTTATTGCTGAGAACAGACCAAAATCCACTTTCACGACTCTTCCCCGCCCCAGTCTTTAAACCACATTTTAATATATACTAATTAAGTTATTAAACCATAAGTTATAACTTCAATAGCATAATTAGAAAGATTATACGGAGGTGAAAAAATGCAATTGCTTTGTGCCGAGCTGATCGCAGCTGCTGCGGCTGGTGTTGCAGCTTGCAAGGCCCTGTGCTAAGATGTAGAAACCGGTGCACAGAACGGTGGCATAAAACTATTGTGCGTTAATCAGATGCACGTGCAATACCGCCACCTGAGACAGTATTCTCTCATGTAGTACGATAGCTATACAGAGATTCGCATACCGAGTTGAGCAGCAAATCGGTAGATAGGTTAAGAGCAAGTCTCATTTCAAGTTTTCTCCAGTGGCCAGTCACTCGAATTCATGTACTCGGACTCAGATCTCCTAGTAGAGACTTGTGCGATTGATAGTCCCAATGAGGTATTTCGATAATATACAAGAGATTCTCGTAACGACCAACGTTCGTATCTCAGTTTGAGGCGGCCCCGGAAGCTGTCTCAGCCGTCGTGATCTGGATGAAAGCGTCCTCAAGCGATCCCGATTTGGTGGTTTTTTTGAGATTCTCAGGGGCTCCCTCCGCAATCAGCGCCCCATCGTGCAAAACGCCAACAGTATCGGCTAACTCGTCGATTACTTGGAGGATGTGAGAGGATATGAAGACAGTCATTTCCTGCTCCGCTAAGGAGGCAATCGTCTCTTTCATGCTCTTAGCGGATTGTGGGTCCAATCCTGAGGTCGGTTCGTCGAGAAAGAGGACGTTCGGTTGGTGTAATACCGATTGGATTAACCCCACTTTCTGTCGCATGCCCTTTGAGTAGGTGCTTATTCGTTTCTCCTTTGCCTCAAGCAAGTCAAATCGTTCAAGTAGTTCGTTCGCTCTCTGAGTCGCTTCACCCATAGGAAGATTTCGGAGTGACGCTACGTATTCGAGTTGCTCCGCAGCAGTGAGGTAGTCACGAAGCGGTGGTGTTTCAGGCAAATACCCGATATGTTCCCGGATGGCGTTTTGGTCAGAAGTTGGGTTGCCATGAATACGAGCTGTCCCATCAGTGGGTTTGATGAGGCCAGTGAGCATTCGCATCGTAGTGGTTTTCCCAGCACCATTGGGGCCCAGAAACCCGTAAACGGCCCCCTTCGGTACTGAAAATGAGAGGTTGCAGACTGCTGTCTTGGTTCCGTACACTTTCGACAACCCCTCAGTATCGATAGCGTTCATTGGTAGTCAATTATAGTTGCAAGCTTATGCGGCTTGTGTTTTATTCTAATATAGGCTATTTAAATCAAAGCCCCTTATGCTGCAGCGACTCACCGCGTTAACGAATCGATTGTAGCCCGACTCTTGGGTTCGAGTGAATTCCTAATTTGACAAACGAGCCTTCAAAACACGATATTGACATATCGCTTCTGCAAGTTTCTCACCGAATACCAGTAACAAACTCCTGCAAGAAAAGCCGAAGCTAACAAAGTTATAATTGCTCCTACAGCTTCTGCCTGTGATACCGAAACAAAGGAAGAATATGAGGCGAAGAGATCCGGTCTCAGGGCACCAGTAATGAAGGGCATTGCGACGACACTCACCGCACCGATAAAGCTAATCAGCGCGAGTATATGTGGTATGTAGTTCGTGCGTTCACCATCTTTTGCCTTGGAGTACCCCGAAAAGAGCAATCCAGTAGTTAACGAGACAAACGGTGCCATAGCTGTGAGAGCAACAGCCCCTATGATTCTCCATACACTCAATCTGTCCCCACGGTAAACCAGCCCAACAAGAACGGCCACAAGCAACACCAAGGCAATCAGGAGTGCACCGCCAATGTAGCTGCAAAGGAGAACACGTTCTCCATTAGGGGTGGTCAGGTACTGAGTAAGAGTTCGTTCTTCGTTTCCGATGAGATTAAGCGTTGGACCGACGCCAGCCGTCAGAGCAAGCGCATAGATTACTGCCATCTCAAATCCGCCCGAATAGCCCTGCAGTAAATTCGTTGCTAGGTAGTATCCGGTAGCTGGACCAACCATAATGAAGATAGCGCTCCTTGGTCGCCGAACCGTGAGGACCAGGTAGGATTTCAGGGTAGCATATAGTTTGTGTGAAACCCAAGGAAGCGAATTCTCTATCTTGAATGTCTCGGTCTCTTCAGTCGTCGACTTTTGTTTGTCGTTCTTTGTCCGGATGAGAAGCATCACCCGGTACTCAGAGTATGCTAGTATTGGAATCAGGATAATCGTGGTTACGGCAGCAAGGCTAGCGGCTGCGATGTCGCTCGTGGTGCTTGGAACACCAAGAAGAATCAGGTCGGCATACCACGAGATGGGCGAGTCAAGGACATAGGTATAGAATTGCTCGCGGTTGAGGAAGAGCAAAAAGAAAGTCAGCAGTCCGCTCATCACTGCAGCGTACTTGAATGCAATCTTTATCTTGACTCGCACGGTTGCATATCTAACGATGCTTCCACCGAGAGAGCCGAGCAGCGCGGCACCGAAGAAAGTTAACAGTATGCCTACTATGAGAGTAATAAATGCAAGAATTGACTGAGCACCGAGAGCAAAGAGCCCACTGGCGATGATAGAGAATACGATCACCCAATCACCATACTTTATAAATCGAGCAAGGGACCGCCCCAGTACGAACACAGACTCTGAGGCGTTTAAGAATAGGAACTCCCGATCGACGGATTCCTGATCCGTTGCTGATTCAAAGCCGAACATAAGGACGCCGAAGACCCATACCGAGACTACAATCGTTTCAATAGTTCGTTGAACTGGTAGTTCTCCACCATTGAGCGCAGCAGCACCGTACTGATAGGCCCCTGGCTTCTCAGCCGCACCAAAGAGTACCAACGTAGTGCTCGCAATCAAACCGACGTACATGAGTAATTGCAAATCATTATCCAATGTCTCCCTAATCTCGGTCCGAGCGGTTATTTTGCAGATTTTAATGACCGCAAGAATATCACGAACGACCAACGAAGCCATAGATTTTTTTGTTATCTATACCAATATAAAACTTATCACGCAGTGAGACAGGATGTTCCTTATTTGTGTTGTCGTCTGATACACAGACTAATGCATGGTCTCACTTACAGGAACTATCGAAGGGCCCAGGGAATGTTTGACCTGATATCGTTATCCCCGAGGAATAGGATTAAAGCCCGAACTCGGAACTGACCACCACGAAAGCCACTGCGTTGTTAATAAGATGTGCAAGCACAGGGACAGTTATGTTGTCTGTTCGGTAGAAACTATACCCCAAGATAATCCCTTGAATCGTGACGACTGCGCCAGTTCCGATGATTGTAGCTGTGGATAAGCCTATGAAATTAGCAGAATGAGTTGCGGCGAAAATGATCGCTGCTATTAAGATTGATGTCGCTGCGCCGAACGTTTTCTGTAGGTGCTTCTGGATTATATTGCGATAAAACATCTCTTCAACGAGGGGTACTGCGAAAATCGCGAGTGCAGCGAACGTGTAGTACGTTACCGTTCCGGATTCTGGGGCCGTAGATGTGGATACACTAACACCAATGAGACTGAATATCTGAGTTAGAATGATTTGGACGGCAATAAGTAGTATACCGCAACCAATGCCAAGAAGCGCCTTCTGCGTCGAAGGGGGGGCGAAGTCCAGGTATGAAAACCCGTTTTCAAAGGTAAAAATGTAAGTTGAGATTGCAATTCCCGTGGCAGCAACGGATAGTAATCCGGTCACTGCAGGGTTCTGTACTGCTGATTCCCCAAAAAAGAGAGCGACAGGGGCGGTTACCAGAAGTGATGCGATCCATACAGATAGGAAGAGGCCAACTGCGATACCAACGCTCTTTAGCGGTTTGGTTCTAGCTACGTTCATAGTGAGAACACACGCATCTAATAATTAATATACTTTTATATTTGTTTTAATAGTGAAGAAATAAGATTGGGAGTAGAAGATCGATCGCCACCAAAGTATCCTGTAGACGTCTATTAGAACTCGAAGATTCGCATTTGTTCGAGCTTGTTAAATATCAATTCATCCCCTACCGCGATCGGCCCATCTTCATCAACGAAGGGTCGCGGGAGGTCCGCTCGCCGCACGAGACCGACGTCTCGCTGACCACGCGAGACCACGAGAGCGACTACAAGCGCGTGACGATAGCCGACCTGATGACCGGGTGCAACTACCTGAATCCAGACGTAGGGGTCATCGCGGAAATCAACACGCCCGCAAGCTTCGAGATGAAATTAAGAGACTAAAAACGCCTTCTATCTCGTCAAGAATCTCGCTTAATCGTCTTTCTACTCCTTGAACATATAATTATATAATAAACTTAATAAATAATAATTATACTATCTCCTAAAAATACTCGCAAATAGTTTCATTATTTACTTATTTAAATCTATAAATCTCTCGCCGATACACTGACTCGATATCTTCGTAGTAGGTGTGAATATACTCGTCTATCCCGTCTCGCTCGGTAATCGACTCACTGTCGGGACGATCTCCACGGAGATACTTCACGAGTGGCCGTGGAAGGTCTTGCTCGACGCGCCAGAACGTCGTGAAACGATGTCGCCCGTAGTGGCTCAGAACCGGACGGTAGTGCTCGGTCTCCGCGTACTCCGGATGGAAATATCGGTCATGAGGGATGTACACCGCATTCGGACGTCCGTCGAGCATCCAATGATCGCCAAGCGAACTGTAGTGACTCTGCACGTCCTCGTCTCGAATATCAAGCTCACCGAGTGGAAGATTACAGACCTCTGTCGCACGTAGTCCGAGTTTCAGTTGGACGAGGACGATAGCCAGATTGCGGAGCGTCTCGATACGACCGACGAACTCCCGAAGCTCTTCGAGTGGAATCCTCGGAAGTGGTTTCTGCTCAGGTGCATCCAGCGACACCGTCTGCTTGACGATTGTGAACGGGTTGTACTCCGAGGAGTGCGGAAAGCTTGGAGCGGCCTGCCAGTAGAGATACACTTCTTTGAGTTTCCGTAGTTTCTCCTGAACCGTATCTGGGTGATTCTCTTTCTCGTCACGCTCGTATTGGATGAACGACCGGAGGTGTCGCTCGGCCGGGCACGCAGGATGGCGACCCTCCGTCTGCATGTGCGCTCGCCACTGGTCGAAGAGTCGGTGGTAGTCCGCTCGCGTCCGGGGCGTGATGTCCTTCGCGCTCAGAACATCCTCGACGAACAGCTCGAGCGGATCCACGCCAGTTGTTTTGAACGTTGCTTCGTATTCCGCAAGAGGGTCGGTTTCTCGGTCGAAGGCATCTGCGAGCCGCTTCCGCTCGGTGAAGGAATCGTCAGTCATTCGGTCTCCTTCCCACGGGCGATTTTTTCCTCCCAGACCGTGCCAGGATGCTCGAAGTTCGCTGCGGCCATCAGAACAGGGTGGTACAGGTGTGGGTGGTCTGGATGGTTTTGAAGCCACCTGTAGAATCGCTCGATTTTCACCCAGTAGACGTTGTAGGCCGTATTGAGCGACACTTGATCAAGGAGGTCCGCCATCCACGAATCCACATCAACGGGATGTGCGAGTGCGTGATGACGTCCGCGCTTCTCGACATGGTCTTTCCAGCGGCGACCTGCTAGGCGATACTTCTCTTTCGTCCGGTCGGAGTTGTACTTCTCGAAGAGGTACTCGGTCAGGAACGTCTCGTAGGTGTCTTCGCCTTCGTATTCGTCGTGAAACTGTTCGAATCGTCGTTCGGTAGGAACGTCTTCTAACCGTTTGTACACGCCCATCCGGTCCAACGGGTCTGTCGATTGCGTTCGAGTCATGATTTACCGGCCTATCTCGACGTGGCCGTCACCCGTTGACGGCCATAAAAAACGGCCATTATTGGTTTTGTTTTCATCTCTGGGGAGCCACTAATGAATAAAGTTCGTAGAAGCAGTTGCTATTCTAGGTGGCGAGATTCCTAGAAAGAGTTGCTGTCCGGCAATATCATTGTTGATCTGCTGCGATTGGTGGTTGAGTATACCAAAGTGCCCAGAGAATCAACACGCCTTGAAGTGGGAGCCGACCCCAGCGAACGAGATCAGAAGGGTCGCCACCTCCCGGCAATCCCTCGATGACGACCCCGTGGGTTGCCATGTAGATGTTTGCCGGAAAAATTGCAATGAGTAACGCGACCGTCGCCCACGCTGCGTAGCGTCGAGTTCGGGGAATCAATAGCCCAATCCCGACGGCTATCTCGGCGAGGCCGGATAGATAGACGAGGGCGAGCGCTGCCGGAAACACCGGTGGGACAATCTGGACGTATAACTCCGGCACGACGAAATGCAAGATACCTGCAACGACGTACGCCGGACCCATCAAATACAGTAACGGGCGCTTGAGCCGGTGTAGAACCTGATTCATTGTCAGTGAATACTTCTCACAGAGGTGAAATAGTTTCGTTCTCCTGCAGAGTAACGCAGTCTCTGGCAGTGAGTGATGACTTCCCACAGAATGGACGTACACGACACGCGAGGAGATGGGGCGACTTCGAGGGCTATTCGCGTTCCTGGCGGACCTACGCAACGACGAGGCCGCGACCGTGGAGCGAGTCAAGCGGGAGGCGTAATCGGACGCCGACCACAACCGGCGGCACCTCCTCGATGGACTCGTTCTCGCGGTCGAGTGCTGTCGTCACAACGGAGTCACACTCGTCGAGACTGTCTCGACGGCCAGTATCCGTCCCGTTTTGTTTCGACGCTTCGCAAACGGAGCCGAGATTCGGGACAGGGTTTCCGGATTTCAGGCCGAATACATCCCGATTTTACACAATTTTTTCGGTAGTTTACGCAACAGTCTTTGTGTATTGGCACCATTTAACGCGAGCTATATGGTAGTAATCGACCTCGAAACAGAGGAGGGCCAGAGAGAAGCGATGCGCCGGATGCTGACTATTCGCGCATTTGACAGTAAAGCGGGGGAACTGTTCGGCGACGGAGAACTCCCCGGATTCGTCCACCTCTACATCGGCGAGGAGGCTGTCGGCGTCGGGGCCTGTGCCGCCCTTGAAGATGACGACTACATCACGAGTACCCACCGCGGGCACGGCCACTGCATCGCGAAGGGACTCGACCCCGAGGAGATGATGGCGGAGCTGTACGGCAAGGCCGACGGGTACTGCAACGGGAAGGGCGGGTCGATGCACATCGCGGACGTGGATGCCGGAATGTTGGGCGCGAACGGTATCGTCGGCGCGGGGCCGCCGCTGGCGACTGGTGCCGCTCTCACGTCCCAATACAAGGACGAGGAGACCGTCGCGCTCGCGTTCTTCGGCGACGGGGCCGTCGCACAGGGCCAGATTCACGAAGCCATCAACATCGCCGCGACGTGGGACCTCCCGGCCGTATTCCTGGTCGAGAATAACCAGTTCGGCGAGGGGACGCCCGTCGAGAAGCAACACAACGTCCAGCACCTCAGCGAGACCGCCGAGGCGTACAACATCCCCGGTTTCACCGTCGACGGGATGGACGTGACCGCCGTCTACGAGGCGGTGCGCGAGGCTCGCAAGCGCGCAGCCGACGGCGAGGGGCCGACGTTCATCGAGGCGGAGACGTACCGCTACCGCGGTCACTTCGAGGGCGACCAGCAACCCTACCGGACCGACGAGGACGTCGCCATCTGGCAGGACCGCGACGCCATCGAGTCATTCAAACGGCGACTGGTCGATGCCGGGACGCTCACCGAATCGGAGTTCGACGAGATGGAAGCGGCGGCCAGCGAGGAAATCGAAGCGGCGGCCGAGAAGGCGAAAGACGCGGATTACCCCGACCCGAGCGAGGCGTACGACGACATGTTCAACCAGACAGTACCCGAGATCAGCGCGTTTGCCGACCGAATGCGGACCGACGGCGGTGAGGACCGATGAGCACCGACACCGCCGCCGGGTCGGGACCCGCCGACACCGAGGAGATGACGGTCCGCGAGGCGATTCGCCTCGCGATGCGCGAGGAACTCCAGCGAGACGACGACGTGTTCGTCATCGGTGAGGACGTCGGCGAGTTCGGCGGCGTCTTCGAGGTGACCCGCGGGCTGGTAGACGACTTCGGCGAGGACCGCATCCGGGACACGCCGATCAGCGAAGCGGGGTTCATGGGGACGGCGGTCGGCGCGGCCGCCACCGGGTCCCGGCCGGTCGTCGAAATCATGTTCGCGGACTTCCTCGGCGTCTGCGCCGAGCAGATAATCAACCAGATGGCGAAGAACCGGTACATGTTCGGCGGGAAGACCGAGATGCCCGTCACCGTCAGAACGACCGAGGGCGGCGGGATGGGTGCCGCCAGCCAACACTCGGGCACGCTCCACACGTGGTTCGCCCACTTCCCCGGCGTGATGGCTGTCGCACCGGGGTCGCCAGCGTCGGCGAAGGGACTGCTCAAGACCGCGATTCGCTCCGACGACCCGGTGTTCGTCTTCGAGAACAAGATGATGTACGAGCAGACGGGCGAGGTGCCGCTTGACGAGAACTTCACCATCCCGCTCGGCGAAGCCAGCGTCGAGCGCGAGGGCGAGGACGTGACGGTCGTAGCGACCCAGCGAATGGTCGGCGAGTCGCTCGAACTCGCCGAGGAACTCGCCGGAGATACCAGCGTCGAAGTCATCGACCTCCAGTCGCTCTACCCGCTGGACACCGACACGCTGGTCGAGAGCGTGAACAAGACGGGACGCCTCGTGGTCGCCGACGAGAGCCCCCTGTCGTACGGGACCCACGCCGAAGTGGCCTCTCGCGTCATGGAGAACGCGTTCTTCAGCCTCGACGCGCCGGTCCAACGGGTCGGCGTCGCCGACGTTCACATTCCCTTCAGTCCGGCCCTTGAAGACGAAGTGTTGCCCCACGCCGAGGACGTGAAGGCGGCAATCAACCGTATCGTATAAGTGGCGACGACAGTCGGTCTTGTCGTGAACCCGGCCGCCGGGCGCGACATTAGACGACTCACCGGCGGAGCGAGCGTCAGTAACAACTACGCGAAGCGCCGGACCGCCGAGTGCGTCCTCGAAGGACTCACGCTACTGGACGACGCCGAGGTGCTGGTCATGCCCGACGCGACTGGCCTCGCCGAGGGAATCGTCGCCGACGCTCCCGACGCGCTCTCGGTCGGCAGTCTCGACATGACCGTGACCGCGTCCGGGCAGGACACGCGCACCGCGGCCGAACACTTCGCCGCCGAGGCGGACGTCGCGGTCGTCCTCGGCGGCGACGGGACGAACCGCGACGTCGCCCACGCCATCGGCGACGTGCCCGTCGTCAGCGTCTCGACCGGGACGAACAACGTCGTGCCGACAACGGTTGACGGCACCGTCGCCGGGATGGCCGCGGCGCTCGTCGGGAGCGGCGCAGTTCCGGCCGACGAGGTGACGACGCGCCACGGCACCGTCGAAGCGGTCGTGGAAGGCGACGCCGACGGCTCCGACCAGCGCCGGATTCGCGGCCTCGCGACCCTCGGGATACTGGACCGGTCGTTCGTCGGGACGCGGGCGATTCTCGACCCCTCGGACGTCGTCGGCGGCGTGGTCTCGCGGGCCGCGCCCGACGAAATCGGCCTCTCCGGCATCGCGGGCGGTCTCGTCACCCACCGGCCCGACGACCCCGGCGGCGTCGGGTTCCGCCTCGGTCCCGGCGACGCCGCTCGGACGGTCCGAGCCGTCACCGTTCCCGGCGTCCTCTCAAAGGTCGCGGTCGCCGACCACCGCGTCCTCAACGACGGCGAGCCGTTCGCGTTCGACATCTCCTCGGGCGTGGTCAGCGCAGACGGCGAACGCGACCTCGAAGTACGAGACGCCGTCGTCTCCCTCCGGCCGGTCGCCGACGGCCCCCGAATCGTCCGCGTCAAAGACACGTTCGAGCACGCCGCGACCGAGGGGTACTTCCGCGGAGAATAGCCGCTTCGGACGGAATAATCAGGGCCGCTCCCCGACCGCCTCGGCATTCACTTCTTTCAGTACTCGCCTACCTCGGCGTTCGCCTATTCTAGCGCTCACCGGCCGCGATGACGAGCGGCCACGGGTTCTCGACGTGTTCGACCAGCGACCCGAGGAAGCGCGCGGCGTCCGCCCCGTCCCCGACTCGGTGGTCGAACGACAGCGAGAACGAGATTCGCTTGTGAACGGCGACGTCGCCCTCCTCGGTGGGCACCACTTCAGGCCGTATTGCGTTAACTCCGAGGATGGCCACCTGCGGCGGATTGATCACGGGGTCGAACGACTCGACGCCCAGCACGCCGAGATTCGAGATGGTTATTGTCCCGCCAGTGAGGTCGTCCATCGAGTACTCCCCCGAGAGCGCGCGCTGGGTCACACGCGCCCGCTCTTCGGCGATTTCCGAGAGCGACAGTGAGTCGATACCGCGTACGACCGGAGCTATCAACCCGTCTTCGATGTCCACGGCGACACAGACATCGTGTGCCTCGCGAAGGCGGTGAACGTCGTCCTCGAAGGTCGCGTTGAACTCCGGGTTCGCGTCGAGCGCCGCCGAGAGCGCGACCAACAGGACGTCCGTCACCGACACGTCCGGGTCCAGCGCCTCGTCGGCCGCCGAGGCCGCCGCGAGTAACTCCTCGGCGTCCGCCCCGCGGTGTTCGGTGACATGGACGGCCTCACGGTCGCTCTGCCCGAGTCGCTCGGCGATGGTGCGCCGCATCTCCGAGAGGGGCCGGTCCTCTGTTCGGGTCCCCGGAACCTCGGCGGCCCTGTCGTCCGACTCGGTCTCGGTCGCGGCCCGTACATCGGCCTCTGTGATGCGACCGCTCGGTCCACTCCCTGAAATCCGGGCGACGTTCACGCCGAGTTCGCGCGCAAGTCGGCGCGCGCTCGGCGCGGCGAAGACGCGCTCGGTCGGCGTCTCGGGTTCGGGGAGCGACTCGGCGTCTGCGGTGGTTTCGACCGACTCGACGTCCGCTTCAGCCGCCATATCTGCTTGGGCCGACTCGGCGGCAGTCTCCACATCTGCCTCGGTGACTGCTCCCTGCGGACCCGTGCCCTCGACCGTCGAGAGCGCCACGTCCAGTTCGTCGGCGCGCTTCTTCGCTCGGGGCGAGGCCTTGACCGGTTCGGACGAGTCGGTGTCCCCGCCCGCTCCCGAGGAGTCGTCGCGCTCGTCAGCCACCGCTTCCACGTCGCTCTCGGTGACTGCTCCCTGCGGTCCGGTCCCCTCGGCGGCCGCGAGTTCGACGCCCAACTCCTCGGCGCGCTGTTTCGCTCGGGGAGACGCCGTGACCTCGCCGGTCTCGGACGATTCTGTCGCGGCCGCCGTCTGCCCCTCGGCACTCGCGGTGGCCGCCCCTGCTTCGGCGGTCGCCGCCTCGGAGCGTTCCGCGCCAGCGTCCGCGGGTTCGTCAGCGCCTGCGGCGGGTTCGCCGCCGGCCTCGGCCACGAGGTCGGCGATGCCGGCGTCGGCGGATGCGACGATAGCCATCGGCCCGCCGGGTTCGGTCTCCTCGCCCACGTCGAGCAACACGCGCCGCAAGACGCCGTCCTCCCGCGCCTCTACTTCGGCCGTCGTCTTCGCCGACTCGATTTCGGCGATGACGCTTCCCTCGGAGACCGCCTCTCCCTCCGTCACGAACCACTCGTTGACGGTCCCCGTGTCCATCTCCAACCCTAGTTTTGGCATCTTGACAATGTACGCCACGGTACTGACGTACACGCAGTACCGGAATATAGCCACTCCGGTGCGAGCGCCGGGAACAGATACCTAACTTCCGATGACGCTACATCTTGTAAAACCGTACTTGCCAAACTACAGGACGAGATAGCATCAAGTGGGCGGCCTGCGTATCCCGTGGTATCTCTCTACTTCGAGGGAACTGGCACGCGAACCGATATGACGATGCTTCCAACAGCGGCTGACCTCCCAGAATCACTTCACCAGTACGACCAGTGGATTTGCTGGCGCGAGCAGACCCGTGGGTCGAAACCGACCAAAGTCCCGGTCGATCCCCAGACCGGCCAGTACGCCTCGGCGACCGACGCAGAGACGTGGACGAGCCTCAACGAGGCCCGGGCCTATGCCGACGGCGAGTCCGTTGACGGACTGGGCTTCGTGTTCACTGACGCAGATCCGTTCGTCGGTGTGGACCTTGACGACGCACGTGACCCCGAAGCCGAAACCCCGACCGAGTGGGCCGAGGAGATCATCGAGGACCTCGATTCGTATACTGAGGTCAGTCCGTCCGGAACTGGCTATCACGTTCTCGTGGAGGGCGAACTGCCGCCCGGCCGGAACCGGCGTGGGAACGTCGAACTCTACGAGACATCTCGCTTCTTCACCGTTAGTGGTGTCCACGTTGCTGGGTCGCCGACGACAATCGAAACGCGTAGCGATGCACTCCGTGGCGTGTACGCAGATCATGTAGCAGACGAGGCTGAAGCAGGTGAACAGACAACACTTGAGAGCGATGAAACTTCCACGAAAACAGCGTCTAACCCAAGCCTCTCCGATGAGGACCTCCTCGAACGAGCGCGTTCAGCGTCGAATAGCGATAAGTTCGAGCGACTGTGGCGTGGTGATACCCGCGGCTACGATAGCCAGTCCGAGGCCGACATGGCGCTCGCCTGTCTCCTCGCGTTCTGGACGGGGGGTGATACCGGCCAGATGGATCGGCTATTCAGGCAATCCGGACTCCTCCGCGAGAAATGGGATACACCCCATTACGCTGACGGGAGTACGTACGGTGAGAAAACACTCGCTCGTGCCGCAAGCGTGACTTCCGACCACTATTCGCCTACAGCGACTACGGAGGATCGCAAAGCGACTGAACCGAAGGAACGTCCCTCCGCGTCGAACTCGTCGGAAGAACCAGCGACTACGACTTCCCAGACGATTCCACAGCAACAGGACCAGACGCTCGAAACGGTTGCAACACTTGAACAGGAGGTACGTGACCTTCGAGCCGAAAACACCCGTCTCCGAACACAGTACAAAACTGCACAGGAGCGAATCGCTGACCTCGAAAACGAAGCGACCGAAACCGAGTCCAGCACGACATCTCAAGGACTCATGAATCACCTACGCCAATTGTTCCCCTGATTTGAGATACTTTTTCGAGTATGGACAGCGCCTTCTCAAGACCAGTCTCTGGAAGCTCGCAATAAGGGCGGTTGTGAGGAATTACTCGATAAGAACCCACGGGAGGAGATTAGGCGTAACGTCTGGTGTTCGATAGAGGTTCAGACTCTCCGAAAGTGGTTGGTGTAGATGCGAGAAGAGAGGGGTATCGGCATGGCTCGTTCCGGTGGCGTGTGTTGGTGACGAGGAGTCGATGTCTTTGGCTGTCGAGAAGCGTTGTAGGACTGTCTTAGGGATAGCGCACTCTCGCGACTGCATGGATGTACCTGTTTTCTGGTATCCCGATACCCATCCCGAATCGCAAGAGGGAATACGGGTATCGAGATTTCGGGCTGTTTCCTACTTGATTCTCGATATAGTGCTGTACTCGACGCAACAGTCGATACACGCCCTATCGCGGTGCAGTCATGCGATTTCGAGCGCTCTCAAATACCCTCTATCCCTCGCTTCAGAATGCTACTCCTCGTGATACGCTTCTCCTCGTACCCCTCCACAGTCCACCTTTCGGGCTTCACTCAACGTTATCGGACACCGCTTTCCGCCCGAAGCGTCCGCTTCGCGCTGGAGAACCCGTAACTCGCTACGTACAGCACTAGTGGAGAATGCCTATCGGAGACCGAGAAGGGAGTCGAACGAGGTCAACGATACTTCGGGGAAGATTCCGAGACTGGGTCGTGAAGTTACGTCGAGTCGGGGTCAGCAAGGCGGTTCTGGACTTGCCCGATGGTCAGCACCTCCGTCATCCCTGGTTCGTCGATGGCGTAGTGTAGTGTCGACGTATTCGTACTGTAGGACTGTGGAATCCGTGGCTCGCCTTCGAGAGGGTCGTGGAGCGCGCTCGTGATTTTTCCAGCGTCAGCTTGCCCTGCGACGATCCAAATCGCGTCGTCCGGGTTGCAGTCAGCCATCTTGTCGTAGTCCTCGGGTGCAGCGCGCCCGAGGTCGTGGTTGACGCGTTCGGCCTCGATAGCGACGACAATCTCATCGTCAGCATCGAAGCACGCGATATCGAGGCGATGGCCATCGTCGAGTTCGTGATACGGCCGGACTCGCTCGACAGATGAATCGGAATCTTCGACGAACGTCTCAGCGAGCTCCTCACCGAATTGCACCATCATGACGTGCTGGGAAGACTCTCCGAGGTCACCGCGACCATCGCCGTGGTCAACCCCCTCACGGTTATGCTCTCCAATCACTTTACGGCCATCTGGAGAGAGGCTGTACAACAGATGCGGATGGGTGCAGTCACGGCGCAACAGACCAGCATCGAGGAGGTCCGTGACTTCGTTCGAGTCGATACCTACGTACTCGCGGAGTCGGACCATCGTATCGCGGGTGAGGTCGTACTCCTCAGGTTGGTAGCGGCGTTGCTGGGCGTTGTGAACCACCTGAAGGAACAACAGTGCCTTGAGTGACCACTCTGAACTCGTGATTTCGTCGGGTGTGAGCTTCAGATTCGTATCACAGACTGGGATATCGTCACGGTCGATGTCGCTTCGAGCGCTACAACAGTCGATTGCATCGAGTAGCCCTTCGATACCGGGGTCATAGCGGGTTTCACAGTTCGTACAGCAGACGGCGTGGCGTTGGTCGTCGTAGCTAAGACCGCGAGGGAGGCGCTGTGTATAGGGCAACAGTGAATCCGTTCGCGGTGGGTCACCATCGGGCCCAGAGCCAGCGTC
>SDGW01001152.1_pt1 | contig 15398 bp, 15 predicted proteins | sample 2873831 | NCBI WGS metagenome assembly SDGW01 (sample SAMN08132700, study PRJNA421101) | hypersaline lake metagenome | isolation source: celular fraction 0.22 microns magnesium sulfate-rich crust from ephemeral... | place: Spain: Penahueca Lagoon, Toledo | collected 2011-07
CAGAAAGGATATAACGACATCGGGCAATCTCGAGTCGTGCTCTGCTGAAGTCGCTGAGCGCCGATTGGTTGGCCGTGCCGCGTAAGCCGAGTACAGAGCACTATGAAGACAGATACATCGAACGCGAACTACACTGACGCCGATGACAGTCTCCCCTCGAGTGTCATCTTCGAACTGTTGTGCGAGGACCATCGCCGGTACGTGTTGTCCACCCTCTCCCGGAAAGTGGGAGCGGTCCGTCTCGAGGAACTGATCGACCGGCTCGCCCACCGTGACGGCGAGCCAACGCCCGAACGGATCGAACAGCTCACCGTCGAATTCCACCACAATCACCTCCAGAAACTCCTCGATGCAGAGGTGCTGCGGTACGACGCCGAGGCCGGGACGGTTGAGCGGCGGGCCACAGCCCGTTCGCTGGATCCGTATCTCGAACTTGCGTCCGTCAACGACCTGTCGCTGGAAGAGTGACAGCAGCTCGGAGTCATACGGTCTGCTGTACCGAGTGACCGGTGCACCCGCAGGACGGTCGCGGGCCCACCGGAACTGACCGATAGGAGTCTGTATCAGTGGCTACGACCGGCTCCGAGCCGCCTCACACTTTTTCACGCGAATCGTGAGCGCGAGAAACAGCGCCAGCATGACGAACGTCACTTCGCCCGCGGCGATGACGCCCAGCGCGTCGGCCTCGAAAAACATGGCCGCGTCCCGCGCGACTGGGATGATCGTGTGGTGGGGCTCACCGACGACGGGGACGAAATAGTCGACGACCAGATTGCTCCAGTACCAGCCGGTGGCGATGGCGACGGCCCACACCGGGAAGTCCGAGATTCGGTAGAGCACCAGCGCCTGCACGACCATCGCGAGATGGCTCCAGAACAGGAAGTTGTACATCAGCGGGGAGAGATACGTGTAGGAATCGGCGAATGCGAGCAGCGTATAGGGTGTCCACAGGCCCAGCACGATGTTGCCGAAAAACGCCAGTGCGGTGAGCCACGGCTGCTCGCGGCCCAGCTTCCAGCAGGCAAGCGCCAGCGCGATAAACAGCGTCGCGAGCGGACTGTCGGGCACCCACGGCCACAGCGCGGCCGTCGTCTCGGCGAACTGCCCCGAGTAGTACCAGAAGCCAAAGGCCGTCCCTACGAGGTTGATCGCCACGACGAGCCACGCAAACCGCAGCCCCAGATCCTCGAGCGCCGTTGGCAGTGGCGTGAGATACGATGGGAGCGACTCGCCGTCGGCGCGCTCGCGGTCGGATAGCTGGCCACTCGAGGTCGGCGTAGTCATTGTCCAGCGCGACGGACGGAACCTGCAAAACAGTAGCGGTTGTCGCTGCCCGCAGCCATGATCCCCTACCACTACGAGCGGCCACCTCGTACCGTCGGCTATGACCACGGCCGACCACCGGCCTCGAACACAGCTATCGACCGGCCACGAAGTGTCGCTCCCACTCGAGTTATCGCTCGCGATGGGTGGCGTCGTCGTTCCTGCCCGCCGGAGTCGACTCGAGGCGGTCCTGCCGGACGGCCTCTCGTCGCTCGCGATCGCGCCCGGCGTGGGCTGTGTCGCACTCATCGGGATTCAGTATCAGCGAGTCGGCAGCGACGGCCAAGACGCGATGGGACTCGAGCCTTACGACGAGTTCGCAATCATCATCCCGGCAGCCCACGGGCGTCGAACGAACGTTCCGATCGCACAGCTGGTTGGCGGCGAGATCGGTGGCTACGTCCACTGGCTGCCAGTGACGACCGAGCCCGCGGTCGCGCTTGGCCGCGAGCTCTGGGGCTATCCAAAGGAACGCACTGACATCACTGTGACTGATAGCCCGGAGGGAATTCGGACTGTCGTCGCCGGAGGCAGAGACGGCGACCGCGAGACCGTCAGGCTCGAGGTCTCCCGCCCGCGAACCAGCGCTCGAGCCCGCGACTGGACGCTAGCGAGCTACACGACGAAAGAGGGGGCGCTCATGCGGACGCCAGCCCACGTTCGGGGCAACGTGTCGATCGGGATCGGCCCATCCGTCGGCACGAACCTCGAGGTCGCGCCGAAACTGGCACGGGAACTGGGGCTGTGGCAACGGCCGCTCGGTCGACTGTACGGCTCGCGCGTTCGGGCACGCCTGCTCGAGGGAGAGTGGGTAACCGAGTGATACGACTTGGTACACACGAGAGCGATATCGACTCCTGCAGGCGTCTCGGAGTTGATCTCGGATGCTGCGGCCAGATGGGCTCCAAAGAACACGCGTAAGTGCGGTGGCTCCTAACCGCGCAGTATGACCGAGACCACCGATCTCGAGGAACTGCGACGCGGGACCGATCTCGTCAAGCGCGGTTTTGCTCAGATGCAGAAAGGCGGCGTCATCATGGACGTCGTCGACCCCGAACAGGCGCGCATCGCCGAAGAAGCCGGCGCAGTCGCCGTGATGGCGCTCGAGGCCGTCCCCGCGGACATCCGCAAGCGCGGCGGCGTCGCCCGGATGGCAGATCCTGCAGACGTCGAGGAGATCGTCAACTCCGTTTCGATCCCCGTCATGGGCAAGTCCCGGATCGGCCACACGAAGGAAGCCCAGATTCTCGAAGCCGTTGGCGTCGACATGATCGACGAGTCCGAGGTCCTCACGCCCGCGGACGACGCCTATCACATCGACAAGCGTGACTTCACCGCGCCCTTTGTCTGTGGTGCGCGCAACCTCGGCGAAGCCCTGCGCCGGATCGACGAGGGCGCGGCGATGATCCGCACCAAAGGCGAGGCCGGCACCGGCGACGTCAACCAGGCCGTCCACCACCAGCGAACGATCAAGGGCGCGATCCGAAAGCTCGAGGGCATGAGCCACGAGGAACGCGAGGCCTACGCCCGCGAGATCGAAGCGCCCGCGGAGCTGGTCCACGAGACCGCCGAGATGGGCCGACTCCCAGTCGTGAACTTCGCGGCGGGTGGCATCGCGACGCCGGCCGACGCCGCGCTCATGATGCACCACGAGTGCGACGGCATTTTCGTGGGTAGCGGCATCTTCGGCGCGGAGAACCCGCCGGAGATGGCCGAAGCGATCGTCGAAGCGACGAACAACTGGGACGACCCCGAGGCGCTCGCAGAGATCTCGAAGAACCTCGGCAAGAGCATGAAAGGCGACGCGAACGTCGACCTCCCAGAAGAGGAGAAGCTGCAGGGTCGCGGCGTCTAGTCTGACTGACGACGGACCTGTTCTCGTCTTTCGGTTCGCTGGAACGACAATTGATCGGCAAGCACGCCCGTTTTCTCCGTATCAAGCCTACTGACGACATGAGTCAGGCAACATCTCCGACCAGCGTCGAGCAACTCGCCGACCGAATTACAACGGGAACTGAGCGATTGCTCCGGGAAACCGCACCCAACGGCTCGGCCGAGACGCAGGCGGTGGTCACAGAACTGCTGGATGTCGTCGAGGAAGTCGACGATCTCCTCGAAACGATAGATTTCGAGCGACTGCCGGACGCCGTCGACGCGTCGGCGCTGCCGAATCTCATCAAGGAAGACGGACTCTCGGACGCGATCCGAGAGAAGGACCCGGATCTGGCGTTGGATCTCAGTACGATCCGGGACGTCATCGAACTACGAGAATTCTGGAACACTGTCGACATCGCCGATTTCCTGCGGGAGCTGCGACAGCTCAAGACGGAACTCGAGGACGTCGTCGGTCCTGACGCGTTCGATTCGACCGGCGATTCCGAGGCGGCAGCCGAAGTCAGGAAGTTCGTCGACGACGTGAAACCGGATGCGACGAACGCGGCGCTTCAACAAGAAGCGAAAAAGGCCACGAAAGCGGCTCGAAGCGGCGTCATCGACGGTCATTCGAAATTCGAGGAACTGTACGAGTCGACACAGCGCGGCCCCGGCTACGCTGGTCGGAAACCAGGTCGATGCCCTCCCGCGGATCTACGGCCGGCGCTGGCGGACTGTCGCAGAGAGACCGTAACACTGGCGAGTATCCATCGAAGAGTCGGATCAGTGTCGACCAAGGCACAATCCTTGATTGAGAGTTCGGACGCGATGTGCCAAAATAGGGCGGTGTAACCCGAGTCCGGAGACGAAAGCGGAGGCGGTGACCGCGAGTCAGTCGTCGAGTTCGGCTTCGTATGCAGTGACCGTGGCGTACGGAACGCGTGGTCCAGCGCCGGGGATGTACTCGAGGGTCGCGAGACTTTCGTCGCCTCGAATCTCGGCAGCGACGTCATGGATCGTGACTTCGTCCCCGACGGCAGTCCCCACGATCGTCGGTGTTCCTTTGATGTCCACCGTCGACTCCGGTGCGTAGAGCAGTGCGTTGATTTCCGGAGACCCGCTTACAGTCTCCACGGTGGATCCCGAGGAGAAGACAAGCTGTGTCTGTGAGGGGTCGGAGGCGTTTCCGATCACAGCACTTCCTTTAACATCGAGGTCCTCGCCGGCGTAGATCGTGAGGTCGTTATTGCCCGTGACGCTGATGGAATCGCTCCCGGACAAATCGAACGATTTCCGGACCACGACAGCTATGTCACCGTTAGACGTGTCGAAGTGGTGGCCGCTGTCGATCTCGTCAGTGCAGTGAACTCCCTGCTCGGTGACGTCTTCGTCTAACTCCTTGAACTCGTCACACGCCTCGAGCGCACGGTCGATCTCCTCGTCGGCCGACGGGTAGTCGTAGTTCTCGTGAGAGACCGTTCCGCTGACCATCCACTCGTCGATGGAGCCGGATCTCGCTCTCGCGTTCCCCGTGACGCTTCCCCGATCGTGGCCCGATCGATCGTCGAGAGCGATCTGCGTCGGGGTGGCTGCCTGCCGGACGGTTCCATCGACGACGTTCCCACCAACCCGATCGCCGCCGAGCTGAACGAGCGGGAACGTGAGCGTTCCGTCACGGTACTCGATCCCTGGTGCGGAAACCATCACTGCGCCAGCCCCGTCGGTTCGCCAGACACCACCGCCCTGATAGGCGATTTCGGTGTCTTCGTTACCGTACGCCAGTGTCCCAAGCGGTTCGTCGTACAGCACCTCGTCGCTTCCCGAGCTGTTGACGCGGGTAATAGTCACGCGACCAGCGTCGTCACGCATCGCGACGTGGCCGTGGTCGAACGGGCCAAACGACACGTCCGACGGACCGTGCCCGGTAGTGGCGGTCGTCTCGGCACTGTGTGCGAACTCGAGCAGCGATTGCTCGGCGTATTCGGCTTCGATAGTCGTCTGCTGTGTCTCGAGCCCGCTCGAGCCCAACATGATGATTCCGACACTCGCGACGGCAACAGCACCGATCAGCAGGACGAGTCCGAGTACGTGCGCCTGTCCTCGATGACGGTCCGTCCCCGATCCGTCCGAAATTCGAGCTGCTGGCTTGTCCCCCGACTGTCCCCCGGCCCGTCGTGTGTCGAACGCCCGCCGCATACGGGCATCGATTCCTGACTGTCACGGATAGTTATCAATCGTGATACTCGCCGTAACAGCTAGCCTAACGGACGGTAGGTGCCTGTTACCGGCAGGTCGCGCGCTCGACGAGGATCGGTCAGGGCCGAACGAGAACGACTGAGAGGATCAACAGGTACGTCACCAGTGAGCCGATCCCCGCCGAGAGTAGCCGCGACGGTGCGACGGCGATGCCGATACCGACGGTCACGAACGCGCCCGCGAGCGTTCCGAGCTGGATGGCCGGCCGCTCCCAGTACTCACGGACGAGTTCGCTATGACTGAACGCGATCGCTTCGAAGACGAGTGTTCCGAGGACACCAACTGCGACGAACGGGAGCGAAAGCGGAGCGCTCGCAACGGCGAGGCCGCCGACGAACGCCGCCAGTGCGATCACTGCGAGGACGCCATCAGTTACCAGACTCATCACCGCAGCTCCTCTGTCGGTCAGTTACGGCACACCCACGAACGTCTTGCGGTTAAACCCAGTGTCGACCAGCAACTCAGCGATACAACGTTGCCCCCTCGCTGACGGCAGTCTGATAGGCCCGGCTCTCGACGCCGGCCGCGTCGAAGGCATCGACCATCGCCGCGGCGATCGCTCGCCGGTCTCGACGGTGACAGACCGCGAGCACGCCCGGTCCGGCACCGCTTACGGTCACGCCGGTCGCACCCGCCTCGAGAGCCGCCTCGCGAACCCGGTCGTAGCCGTCGATGAGTTTCGTGCGTTCGGGCGTGACGATGGCATCGTTCATCCCTCGACCGACGAGGTCGGGATCGTCGCGCGTCATTCCGACGGTGAGCGTAGCAGCGTTGCCGACGGTGTCGACGACGTCCTCGAGTACGGCCGAGTCGGGGACGACCCCGCGCGCGTCGCGCGTCGACACGGAGATGTCAGGAAGGCAGGCGACGACGGGGACGGAGGCGTCGACCTGCGTGACGCCGTCGTCGGTGGCGACGGTGAAGCCACCGAGTAGCGCAGGAGCGACGTTGTCCGCGTGTGCCTCGCCGGAGACGAGCGCTTCGCCTTCGGCAGCAATCGGAACGAGTTCCTCCCGTGAGTAGCCGCGGTCGTAGAGGGCGTTTAACGCGACGGCGGCGGCGGCCGCACTGGCGGCCGACGAGCCAAGTCCCGAGGAGGGCCGGACGCCCTTGTCGATCCTGATACGGGCCGGGGCGTCGAGTGCCTCGGCGACCGCACCGACGGTATTCTTGGCGGGGTCTTCCGGGATGTATTCGCTTCCGGCACCCGTAACCGTAATCGTCGTTTCCGAGGCGCGCTCGACTCGAATCACGTCGGCGGGCGTCCCGAGAGCGACGCCGAAGACGTCGAAGCCACTCCCGAGGTTCGCACTCGTCGCCGGTGCCCGCACGGTGAGCATGCCGATTCCTTTCAAGACGGCAGTCAAAAAGGTAGCGAACGAAGACGACGAACAGCGGTGCATCGACGGCACCGCAAGGCCGTGTCGCATGCCGACAATTCAGCGACCGGCAGTCGGATGATTACTCGTCGTCGGTCGTCCCGAACGTGAACACATCGTCATCCTCGGCTGTGTCGTCCTCGTCGTCGCCGGCCGACGCGTCGTCACCGTCGAGACTGGCGTCCGCTGTGTCCTCATCGCCGACGTCGCCGTCGGCAGATCCAAGCGGCTGTGCGGTCGTCTCGTCGGCAGTTGCGTCTTCATCATCGAAATCGCCGTCAACTGGTCCAAGCGGCTCTGCGGCCGCGTCGTCGGTGTCGGGATTCGAGTCCGTCGTCGGTTCGAACTCGTCGCCCGCATCGTCGCTGGCGTCGGTACCGGCCAGCGTGTCAGCATCATCCGCGAGCGGATCCGCCGCCTCGTCACCGAAGGGATCAGGGGCACCGGCCGACTCGAGGGTCCCATCGTCGGCCTCGTCGGTCTCGTCAGCCTCGACTCCGAGGATTTCCTCGGCGCCGATCTCGTCAGCATTGTTCCCTGCTGACGCAGTGTCGAGGATATCCTCAGACGGTGTGGTCTTGCGAGCATCGCCGTCCGAACTGCCCTCGAGAGCCTCCGCAGCCGACTGCTCGGGGTCAGTTACGTCGTCGGTCTGGTCAAGAGTGGCGTCCGTCTCATCGTCGAACGCGAGCACGTCCGATTCATGCTCGTCGGATTCGAGATCCGGCTCGAGCGTGATGCCGCCGGTCTGGTCATCCAGCCCGGCAGCTCCGTCGATGTCGAACGATGCGTCGCTTGCGGACAGCTCCGCGTCGATACCAAGTGTCGACTCGAGATCCGCCTCGTCGTGGTCGACGTCGGTGTCGAATCGGTCAAGCGCTTCGGAGAGCTGTGCAGCCTGCTCTGAGAGTTGCGAGGCGGACTTCGTGACCTCGGTCAGCGCAGTGGTCTGCTGTTCGGCCGCGGCAGCGACGTTCTCGGCTTCCGCGGTTGTCTCCTCGGAGATCGTCGCCGCGTTGTCGACCATCGCGACGACCTCCTGAGTCGAGGCGGCCTGCTCTTCGGTTGCCGCGGAAATCTCCTGGACGCCGATGTTGGTCTCCTGGGCGAGGTCGGCGATCTCCTCGAGCGCTTCGACGGCTTCCTGGACCTGTTCGGTCGCGTCTTCGATGTCCGCACTCGTGTCCTCGACCTCGGCGGCGGACTGCTCGGTGCGTTCCCGAATCGCCTCGAGGCGATCCTCGGCCTCGTCGGCCGCCTGTGCGACGTCCTCGGAGAGGGCCTTGACCTCCTTTGCGACGACGGAGAACCCTTCGTCGTCGCTGCCGCTTGCAGAGCGGGAGGCCTCGATGTTGGCGTTCAGCGCCAGCATGTTGGTCTGGCGGGCGATCTCCGAAATCGTGTTGATCAGTTCGTCGATCTGCTGGACCTCTTCCTCGAGGCGGCGCATCTCGTCGACGGCGTCGCCGGCCTCGGTTTCGATCTCGTCCATGGCGCTGATCGCCGTCTGGGCTGCTTCCTTCCCTTCCTGTCCGGTGTTGACGGTCCGTTCGGCGATATCAGCAACCTCGTTCGAGGAGGCAGCGATCTCCTCGGTCGTCGTCGAGAGACCGCTCATCTCCTGGTTGACCGACTGCAGTGACTCGTTCTGGCGGTCCGCACCATCCGAAATCTCCTGGACCGAGCCGGTCACCTGCTGGGATGCAGAGCGGACCTCCTCGCTCGAGGCAGTCACCTGCTCGGAGGCGGTCGCGACGTCGGTCGCGAACCGGTTGAGCTCGGCGATGGTCCGCTCGATCTCGTCGAGCATCTCGTTGAAGTCCTCCCCGATCTGTTGCATCTGCTCGTTGTCGCTTTCAGCCGTCGCGCGGGCGGTGAGGTCGCCATCGGCGGCCTTGCCCATGACCGCAGAGTACTCAGAGGCTTTGTCCTCGAGATGATCGTTGATTTCCTCGGCGCGTTTGCGCTCACGCTCTGCCTCTTCGCGTGCAGTTTCGGCTTCCATGATCTGCTCGCGTAACGCATCGCGCATCGAATCGAAGCCGTCGTAGAGGCGGCCGATGTTGTCGATCCGTTTGGTCTCGAGATCGACGTCGAGGTTGCCCTCTTCCATCTGGCCGGCCTTGTCGGTAAGTCGGTCGATCGAAACAGCCGTGTTTCGCCCGAGGACAGCACCGACCAGACCGATCATGAGGACGCCGAGGATCGTCGCGTAGATCCCGTACTGGTTGATCGTTGTGACGAACCCAAGCGCCTGACTCGCGGGTTCGTGGGTCACGACGACCCAGTCAGTACCGAACACGCGCGCGGAACTGGTGACGTATTCGTCGTTCCCATCGGCCCCGAAGCCGTAGGCATCAGTCTCGAAGCTCAGCGACGAGCTGTCGATCCGCTGAGTCGTCGCACCCTCGGTTCGTGCAGCGTTCAGAAGGCTGCTGTCGCCACCGTATTCGAGCCCGAGCGTTTCGTGGCCCTCTCCGTACCCTCTGTTGTCGAGCATCACCTCGTTGTCGCCGTTGAGGACCATCGTCGCGGTGCCGTCGCCGCCCTGGAGCTTGTTCGCGTATGCCTCGAGGTCAGCGGTGTAGACGATTGCACGGTCCTCGTTTGCAGCCGAGCGCTGGACGTAGGTGATGACGGTTCGGTTCTGGCCGAGTGCACTCTCGGCGATGTAGGCATCCGAGACCCAGGGCACGGTCTGGGTGGCGTTCGAGTAGGCACTAGCGGGGACGTTCTCGAGGTCGGCCGTCGATCCGCCGCGGAAGGCGTCGTTAGTGCTTGCGGTGACCGTCCCGGAGTTCAGATCGACGTACGAGATATCGAACGTATCGGCGTCGAGATGTTCCTCCCAGTCGAGGAACTGCTGTTCGATCGCCGCCGGATCGTCACTGGCGACGACGTCCGATCTGGCGATCGTCTCGACCGTGTGTTCGTTCTGTGTGTTCCACATCTGCAGGCTCTGGGCTTCCTGGCCGGCAGCGGACGCGTGGTCGGTCTCGACCCGATCTTCCATTTGCATGGTGATCCCTGCGGTTGCACCGTAGCCGATCAATCCGACGGACAATCCGAGTATCAGTAACGCGATCCCGAACTTGACCGCGTACCTCCGTCGGATAGCCGCCGGCACCAGCCGTCGAGCGAAATCCATAGATAAGAGACGCGTTCTTTCGTCGGTACATAAATTATAATCCGCTGTTATCGGAGGTGATAATCGGACGCGAGAGACGAACGAGGGTACGTAGCTCAGTTTAGTACTTCAATTTCCAGAAAACTATGCTATGACAACGTATCTGGTACTATCGGCCGCCGTTCTCGGTCAAACGTTCAAAATAGCTGGTGTTTACGGGTCGCCTCGTCTTCGGACCAATCGCTCACGCCGATCTTATAATGATCTTGATATGTATATATACTATGTTATTTTTGCATGATATTCTCCGCAAGCATTAAGAAATGGAGGTCGAAATGACCGTTCAATATGGACGACGCCAGTCACGAACACGAAACCACGGGAGACAGCGGTGCTGGGCGACGACGCGGGCTCGAGCGCCGGCAGGTGCTCAAGACGACGGCGGGTGGGGCTGCCGGACTCTCGCTTGCGGGCTGTCTCGATACTTACGGCTCGATCGTCGGGGGCGAGGAGTCCGAGCCAGTGACGGTGGGCGTACTCGCACCGGGACCGAACAGCGACACGACTGGCCGGTCGAACGTCCGTGGTGCACAGATCGCCGTCGACGAACTCAACGACGACGGCGGAATCCTCGGTCGTGAGGTCGAACTCGCCGTCGGCGACTCGAACCGGAGCGCGCGCGAAGGGAGCCGCGAATACCAGCGGCTCGTCCTCGATGAAGGGGCCGACGTCACCGTCGGTGTCGCTACGAGTGAGGTTCTCGAGGGGATCCTCGAGGACGTCGCCGAACAGGAGACGATCCATCTGACCGCCGGCGCGGTGACGATGACGCCCAGCGAACTGATCGGTGACCAGTACGAGCAGTACAAGTACCACTTCCGTGTCGGGCCGCTCAACGGTCACGACCTCGCGACCCACCAGATCGACTTTCTCAACGCGATGGGCGGAGAGATGGGCTGGGAATCCTTCGCTGTCCTCGTCGAGGACTACATCTGGACCGAATCGCTGTTGGACGTTTACGAGGAGGAACTCGCGGGCGACGTGACGATGCAAGAACAGTATCCGCCCGCGACGGACGACTTCACCGATATCTACGACGAAATCGCGTCGACGGACGCCGACGCGGTACTCGAGGCGGTCGCACACACCGGTGCGACGTCGCTGGTCGACTGGAACAGCAGCCAGCAACCGTTCGGGTTCGGTGGGGTTCACATGCCGATGCAGTCGCCGTCGTATTACGACCAGGTCGGCGGCGACTGCGAGTACGCCGTCGGCTACACCAACGTGACGCCGACCAGCGACCACACCGAGAAGACCCAGCCGTTCATCCAGAAGTACCAAGACCGACACGACGGGACCAGTCCTATCTACACCGGCTACAGCAGCTACGACGCGGTTCACGTGTTCGCCGAGGCAGCCGAGGAAGCCGGCACGCTCGATTCCGACGAACTCGTCAGCACGCTCGAGTCCATCTCGGTGACCGGCACCACCGGCACGATCGAGTTCTACGGGGCAGATCACGAGTTCGCCCACGACGTGGTCTACGGTGAGGACAACGTCATGCCGGTGTACTTCCAGTGGGTCGAAGACGAGAACGGCGACGGCGTCCAGAATGTCATCTGGCCCGACGAGCAAGCGAAAGGCGATTACGCCGATCCGAACTGGCTCTGAGCGCCTGCTGCGGACCGTTTGCTCGACTAGCGGAGTACGTCGCCGATGTAACCGACAGGATCAGTCGTCTGCGTTCGCCTCGAGCGTTCTATCCCCAGTCACGAACCGATCACCGCCGATCAGCAGCGCACCCGCGATCAAGCCGCCGAGAGCTGCGAATCCGGCGATCACCGCGAAAAACGCCGTCTGCGAGAGTTGGCCGAGGACGAAGCCACCGAGTGCGATGCTCACCGAGCCGAAACCGAACTCGGCGAGATAGGTGTAGCCATAGGAGAGTCCGCGAGCGTCCGGCGGCGTGTAGAGCGCGACCGCGTTCTGGTAGAACGGCTGAATCGCGAACAGGAAAAAGCCCAGCACGCCACAGAGGGCGACGATCGGTGCGAGCCCGACACCCGTCGCCGTCACCGGAACGAACGCGAGTGCGAGGACCGCGAGGACGACGAAGATACCTGTGAGACCTCGAGCCGGCGTCACGCGGCTGGTCAACTTTCCGCCGGCGTACTGGCCCGCCATGCCGACGACCAGCAGGCCGACGTAGATGTAGTCGGCTGGTTCGATCCCCTCGAGGCCTGCCGGCAGCGCGAGTCCGTCCATCGCCGGCAAGCCGTGGAGGATCTCGGGCAGGTAGGTCAGCGTCCCTCGGTAGTAGAGCCCCTCGAAGGTGACAAGGACGAAGACGACGGCGAAGGCACTCGCGAACAACGTGCGCGTGTTTCCGACGATCTCCGACAGCGACAGCGCTTCGTCGGGGCCTGCGTCGGCGTCGTCCGCGACCGCTGCGGTCGGATCGAACTCCGCGCTGAGACCGTAGCCGACCGCGAGCAGCCCCGGAACGGCGAGGAGTGCGGCGACGGCGGACCACTCGAGGAAGATCAACAGCGTGGCGGCGACGAAGGGACCGAGCGCGATGCCGGCGTTGCCGGCGATCCCGTGCCAGGCAAAGACGGTGCCCCGATCCTCGACGCCGGTACTGATGAGCGCGAGACCAGCAGGGTGATAGACGCTTGCGGCGACCCCCCACAGGATCAGGCCGGCCGCGATGGCATAGATCGAATTCGCGGCGGCGAGCACGAAAAAGGACAGGGACATGCCGGCGAGACAGACCAAGACGAGTCGTTTGGTGCCGTAGCGGTCGGCGAGAATCCCGCCGGGCAGCGCACCGAGGCCGAACGGCGCGTAGCCAAGCGCGACGACGATCCCGAACAGCGCGACGCCGACGTCGAACTCGGCCAGCCAGACGACCAAAAAGATCGGGATCGAGGTCTCGAACCAGTGGACCAGCGCATGGCCCGCCATGGTAAAGCCCGCGATCGCCCGATCGTTCGCGTTCAGGGCCATGAATCGTTGCCCGATATCCAGTCTCTGCGCACTTAGCGGCTTGGAAACCGGCGTGGCTCAGACGGTCTGCTGTCCCGATGTCCCGGTGGGCCCGCAGTGGGGGTCGCGATCCCACCGGCACTGACAGGAGTCCGTATGACGACGGAGTCAGAATGCCTAACTTCGATCCGACCCAACCGTCCGGCAGATGACCGGACTGAAGGCCGTCGCTCGCCGCGGGTTCGCCGGCGGCGGCGTCGCAACGCTGCTGCTTGCGGGGCTCTTCGCCGTCGGTGGCGGGACGGAGCCGTCGACACTGCTTTTAGCTGGATGGCTCACCGTCGTCGGGCTGTCCCTGCTGCTTGCCGGTACTCGAGAACGGCTCACCGTCGGCAGTCGAACCCTCGGCTGGCCCCGCGTTGCTGCGATCGGTATCAGTGTCCTCGCTGTCGGCTCGAGCGCGTTCGGGCTCTCGAGACTGGGTCAGTTCGCTGTCGGGAGCACGACGTGGCTGCTCACCGGCCTCGTGACGCTGTTCGTGCTCGGCTATCTCGCCTGGTTCGCCCTCGAGTGCTGGCGCGGTGGCTGGCACCTCGACGACGCGATGTTCGCCGTCGAGTGAGACGACTGCTGTCACTGTTTTTCGGCGGATCCGCGGCGGTTGGAGGTGTCCCACACCCCCTGATACGGTCTGCTGTACGTCATTTCCGGTACACTCACGACCCGTCCTGCGGGCCCACCGGGACATCGGGACAGTAGACCGTATGACGGCAGTGACGTACTCCCGGTGTAATTCCGCGCAACTCGTCCCTGGCGTGGTGTGGCTGGCTTCGCGAGCGGTTCGCCGGGTCGGCAATACATTCGAGGCGCTGGAAACACAACGGCAACCAAATGCGGACGATCGTCGAGGCGCTTCGACCGGACGTTCCCTACCTCGTGAGACAGCGACTCGGTCCCTGGATAACCCGACTTGCCCGCACGCTCGGGCAGCCCGAATACCGCCTTTACGAGAGTGAATACGTCGGTACCGTCGAGCAGCCGTTAGACGAGTTTACGGAGACGCTCCAGGAACACGGCTTCGATTGGGACCCGCTGGCGTGGTATCACCGACCGCCGGTCGGATCCGAGCCAAACGGGAGCTGGACGTATCGACGGACCTTGCTGGCCGACAGACAGCTCCACGTCATCCTCGTCGCCCACTCGCCGGAGTACATCGACGTGTTCGCCCACGAGGAGTACAACTGGCTCCGACACCCGATCAAACACCTCCGACAGGTCGGAATCGAACGGAACGCCGGGAGTAGCAAAATGCGGCGGTGGCTCGAACGTCACAGCGCGGCGGTCGATACCAGATCACGCCGCCGGCGATGGGTCGCACACGCAGAAAAAGACCTCCGCAAGTACCTCGAGTCCATCATCCAGTAGCGTGGATCCGATCTAGACGTTCGTGGTTCCGCTGCCGACGCCGATCGGGAGTACAGCCAAGGCCGTCGCTCGCGTATCGGTGGGCATGGCAGACGATGACGCTCGCGACGAGGGACCGACACCGATCGAAGAAAAACGGACGGACTCGTTCGATCTCGAGTTGTCCGAGCGCGTGGAGATCGGCGTGACACGGGGGGAAACCGACCTCGAGATTGGCCCGCCGCGTGACTATCCCGACCGGGCCGATGTCTCGGTTCGGCCGGAGTCGGAGACGGATCATCGCGTGATCGTGAGCATCGACGCGATGGTCGGCGACCACGGGACGGGCCACGCCGACATCGCGTTGACGCCGGCGGAGGCCCGGACGTTTCGGGAGTACCTCGACGAAACGGTGCGCTGGATGACCGAAGACGGCGAGGCCGACGACCGTTGACTGCCACGGCTGTCGGCGCAGGTGTGGCGACGAAAACGCAGTGGCAGTCAGACCGTCCCGCGACCTACTCCTCCGGGCTTGGCGATTGCACGCGCGAGATGTAGCCGGCTAGATCCGAGGTCGTGATCATTCCGATCACGCCTTCGTCCTCGTCGACGACGGGGGTGTGGTGGAAACCGTGTTCGATCATGGCATCCGCCACGTCGCGGATACTCTCTTGAGCCGTGGTCGTGACGACGTCCGTGGTCATATACTTCGAGACCGGCGTCCGGTCTTTCGGCTTCTGTTCGGCGACGATCTCGACGAAGTCCGTCGTCGTTAGAATCCCCTCGAGATTGTTCTCATCGTCGACGACCATGACCGACCCGATTCCGTTATCAAGCATCTCCTGTGCAGCGTCTTCGACGAGCGTGTCCGGCGTGACCGTGTGTATCGACGAGGACATCACCCGGGCGACGAAAATATCTTCCATACTGACCGATACACGCTCCCTCATTATAATGATTGTTGGTGTGATCACACTCGAAGATTGACATGGACGTCTCGGGCTGCTGGGGCACTGCTCGAGACGGGATCGACAGCGTCTCACTGTGGC
>SDGW01000585.1_pt1 | contig 15391 bp, 21 predicted proteins | sample 2873831 | NCBI WGS metagenome assembly SDGW01 (sample SAMN08132700, study PRJNA421101) | hypersaline lake metagenome | isolation source: celular fraction 0.22 microns magnesium sulfate-rich crust from ephemeral... | place: Spain: Penahueca Lagoon, Toledo | collected 2011-07
ACCAGTATCTCAAGTCGGGACCGCTCGCCCCATTCGACGGTGTACGACGTGTTGCGAATGACGGTATGCAGCTTGCGCCCATCGTCTTTGTTGCCCCAGAATCCCGGTGGTTCCGGGTGCTCAGTGACCGATCTATCCGACTCGTCGTGATACGCGTTCTTGTTCTCGAAGAATCCACGCCACGCTTCGCTATTTTTCCGTATCACCTGTTGGGCGGTGGAAGCGCCGAGAACGCCTTTCTATTTCCCTTCGAGTCGGCCTGTATCGGCGTCCCACACGTTATCCTCGAAGCCATCCTCGCCGTTGTACCGCATGAGGCGTTCGTAGTTGGCCTCGTTCCAGAGAGCGGCAGAAGCGTCCAGCAGGTCCCGTAGTAGTTGCTCTCCGGTTTCGGAGAGCGGTCGTACGGCAAACGTGTTAGTTCTCTCATACCACAAATTTTTCTACGTATTTAATTTAAATAAGTCTTATGGGATCTAGTGGATGAAACGCCACTTACCTGCTACATTTGTGGTCGAACCAGCGACGAGTGGATGACCGTCGATATGATTGGGCTATTCAAAGACCAAGAAGCGGCACGAGACCGATTTGAAGAAAAACACGGAGAGGAACCTGAGAATTACCTGTTCGTCTGTCCTGACTGTGATGAGGAGAGTCCATACCACGCAGAGAATAGCCGCGACAAGTACGGAGTGTACCGATGAGGCCAGCAATCGCCATTTCCGACACGCTTCACGGGCGGATAAAGGACTACGCCGAAGCAAACGACCACTCACTCGATGAGGCGTATGTTGAGGCGCTGGAAACTGGCCTCGACACGTTGGTGACTCAAGACAAGTAGTAACGTGGTGGTTCCTCACTGGAGTGTACGCGATTCACGCCCGCCATGAACGGCGGGACTCTCTCGCTGTTGAAAGGTAGCCCGCCGACGACAGCGCGCTGGCCGGCGGCTACGGCCCCCGACAGGCCAGCGTCGATCGCACCTGTTCGACTTCCTCGTCACACTCCGAACAGATTCGCTTCTCCGCGGCGATGTAGACGACACTGCACCGAGAGCAATGAAAGAGATTACCGAACGAGTCCGAGACACTGGGCCCGCTGTCGCGGTCGCCGCGATCCGTCTCGTCGACCGCCGTTTCGGGTTCGTTCGTCAACGTCGACCGGACCCGTTTACGGAGGCGCTGCGAGAGCGACGTTGCGTTTTGTCGAATTCCCATATCGGTGTCCACTAGCGAGCGGGCGAAGTAACTGATGTCTAAAATATTTGGAACGGCTAGGTGTACCATGTCACGTTCGCGTCGGCCGGATTCGCTCCCGTCGCCCGACGGATAGCAACCTTTTCGACCGTCGCGGAGCCATTGCCGGCATGAACTTCTTCGACCGCTTGCACGACCGCATTCGGACGGTCGACAGCGTCGTCTCCGTCGGGCTCGATCCCGACCCGTCGCGCATCCCCGACCACCTGCGGGAGCACGACCTCCCCCGCTGGGCGTTCAACCGTCGCATCATCGACGCGACCCACGAGCACGCCGCCGTCTTCAAACCCAACGCCGCGTTTTACGAGGATCCGGACGGCTGGGCCGCCCTCGAGGAGACCATCGCCTACGCCCACGGCAAGGGCGTTCCCGTCCTGCTTGACGCCAAACGCGCCGACATCGGAAACACGACGCGCCAGTACGCGAAACTGCTCGAGACGGTCGACGCCATCACCGTCAACCCGTACATGGGCCGCGATTCGCTGCAGCCGTTCCTGGCTGACGAGGAGTCCGGCGTGTTCATCCTCTGTCGGACGTCGAATCCCGGTGGATCGGATCTGCAGGACCTCGAGCTCGAGACCGGCGAACCCGTCTACGAGCGGGTCGCCGCGCTGGCGGACCTCTGGAACGAGAACGACAACGTCGGGCTCGTCGTGGGCGCGACCCAGCCCGAGGAGCTCGAGGAGCTGCGCGAGCAGGTGCCCGACCTGCCCTTCCTCGTCCCCGGAATCGGGGCACAGGGCGGCGACGCCGAGGCGGCCGTCGAGCACGGCCTCGCGAACGGCGTCGGCCTCGTCAACTCCTCGCGGGGGATCATTTTCGCGGGAGAAGACGACGGCGAGGAGTTCGCCAGCGCCAGCGGTCAGGCGGCGAAGCGGCTGAAGAAGCGGCTCAATCAGTATCGGCGCTAGCTGTCCGTCGACTCGCGGCCGTCGTCCACCACCCGCCCTGCGATCCGATCGTCGACCACCCGTGCGAGGATCTCGACCGCGACGGGCCCCGTCGGCGGACGTTCTTCGAGCCGATCCAGCCCCTCGACGACGGCGATGTCCATTGGACTGGCGTCGTTCGGGTGGGCGGCGACGAGCCGGCCGCCGCGCTGCTCGAGCCGGAGGCGATAGGTCTCGCCGATGCCGAGGGATTCGCCGAGCAGGTCGCGGATGGAAGTCATGGGTCCATAGCTCGCTGGGTCAGAACCGGTTGATGTCCACGTCCTCGGACTGTCCGGGCCTGGCTTGCGTGGCACAGTCGGCGCACAACCCCAGCTCGTCGTCGTAGTGGAGCTCACAGGCGAGCGTGCCGCAGTTGGGACACCGCTCCTGTGCGGGGCGTGATTCGCAGATCTGACAGAGGCCGCTGACGCTCATGGGTCGGAGTACGGACTCGAGCGGCTTGAAACCGAGCCCGGCAGTCGTGATCCATCCGATGGCCGGGTCGGGCGACCGAGCGGGAGTCGGCGTAGTTTTCCGCGGCTCGGCAATTGTACCATGACAAACATTGTCAACATACGCGAAGGCTTTTGCCGTGTGCCTCCTTACCAGGGAATATGAGCCGTGACCGGGCTCTCCTCGAGCGAGCCCTGGACCGTGGCGAACAGGACGGTGGCAACGTCGAGTTCAAGGAACGACTGTCACGAGACGTCCACCTCGAGGGTGGACGACGGGAGAGCCTGGCCGCGCAACTCCGCCACCGCCTGCTGTCCGGCGACGGCGAAGCGACCTACGTGGTCGGCGTCACGGACGACGGCGGCCTCGCCGGCGTCGATCCCGACACCTTCTCCGAGACGATGGACGTCCTCTCGCTGCTGGCCGAGGAGGCCGACGCCCACATCGAGGACGTGCAGACGTGGGGAATAAACGACGGGCTCGTCGGTGTCGCTCAGGTACGCGAAGGCGGTGTCCTCGAGACGGACGACGAACACGTCGTCGTCGGCACCGCCGGCCACGTCGACCACGGCAAGAGTACGCTAGTGGGGTCGCTCGTTACCGGCAAACCCGATGACGGCGACGGAGCGACCCGCGCGTTCCTCGACGTCCAGCCCCACGAGGTCGAGCGCGGCCTCTCGGCGGACCTCTCCTACGCGGTCTACGGCTTCGACGACGAGGGCCCGGTCCGCGTTCGGAATCCCAATCGGAAGGCCGATCGGGCCGAGGTCGTTCAGGAAGCCGACCGGCTCGTCTCCTTCGTCGACACCGTCGGCCACGAGCCGTGGCTCCGGACGACGATCCGCGGGCTCGTCGGTCAGAAACTCGACTACGGGCTGCTGACGGTCGCCGCCGACGACGGTCCGACTCGCACCACGCGTGAACACCTCGGCGTGTTGCTCGCGACCGATCTCCCGACGATCGTCGCGCTCACGAAGACGGATCTCGTCGACGACGAGCGCATCGAAGAGGTCGAACGGGAGGTCGAGCGACTCCTCCGGGAGGTCGACAAATCGCCGCTCCGAGTGTCCCGCCACGGCGTCGACGCCGCCGTCGAGGAGATCAGCGAGCAGGTCGTCCCCATCGTCGAAACGAGCGCGATCACGATGGAGGGATTAGAGACGCTGGACGAACTGTTCGACCGGCTTCCGAAAACGTCCCAGGACACCGGCGAGTTCCGGATGTACGTCGACCGCAGCTACTCGGTGACCGGCGTCGGCGCTGTCGCCTCGGGGACGGTGATGGCCGGCGAGGTCGAAGCCGGCGACGAACTCCTGATCGGCCCCATGTCCGATGGCCGCTTTCAGGAAGTCGAGGTCCGATCGATCGAGATGCACTACCACCGGGTCGACAAGGCCCAGGCGGGCCGGATCGTCGGCATCGCCTTGAAGGGGATCAAAGAAAGCGCCATCGAACGCGGAATGGTCTTGCTGCCTCGCGACGCCGACCCCGAACCGGTCCGGGAGTTCGAGGCCGAGGTCATGGTGCTCAACCACCCCACTCGCATCGGCGAGGGGTACGAACCCGTCGTCCACCTCGAGACGATCGGCGAGGCCGCGGCCTTCTACCCCGAGAACGGCCGGCTGCTGCCCGGCGATACGGGGGAAACCACCGTCCGGTTCAAGTTCCGCCCGTACCTCGTCGAGGAGGGCCAGAAGTTCGTCTTCCGCGAGGGGCGCAGCAAGGGCGTCGGGACGGTGACCGACGTTCATCCGATGGACTGAGCCGCGTCCTCGGCTGCGCTTCGTCGCCTGTTCCCGGGCTCGCGTTTCGATGACTACGTCCGGGCCGAACCGGCCGTGTCGTTAGGACGAAAGGTGTCAAATCCATTGTGTTCCGTATCAAATGTTTGTGTGTGAGTTTGATTGCTCTCCGAACCGTACGAACCACGGGTTTCCACTGTCGTCCCGACGGCCCGACGCCTCGGCGACGAGCACGAAATCCACGGGGGGTGAGACCACATGGTATCTACTGAGACAGAAACGGAGATAGAAGCGTACCTCGGACGGGTTCCGAGCTGGCTCGCGGCGCTGCCGGAACCGGCCGCAGACCACAGTTGGGGGATCGTCCGTGACCTCGAACTCGAGGAGACGAAGCTCGCGCAACGAGAGAAAGCGCTCGCCGCGCTCAGCGCCGCGGCAGCTATCCAGTGTCCGTACTGCGTTCACTTCCACCGGGAGGAAGCGAAACTCGAGGATGTAACGGAACCGGAACTCGAGGAGGCGATCGCGGTCGCCGGCAACGTGCGACTGTTCTCGTCGGTCCTTCACGGCGCGGAAATCGATCACGAGGAGTTCGTCTCCGAAACGGCGGAGATCGTCGAACACGTGAAAGAGCAGCAGGCGGCCGCCGGAGACGACTGACCGGCGTTCCGTCGGCTATATTTCGACAAGTGTCACCGATCGCTCTCGTTCTCGTCGACGACGTAGAACATTTCGTCGACCGCGTTCAGGATCTCGTCGGTGTAGGTCCGGTACTCCTCGAGTCGCGCCTCGCGGTCGCGGAGCCGTCGTTCCGTCTCTGCCCGGTCGACCGCCGCCGCGAGGACGTTCGCCACGCTCTGGACGACTTCGCGTCGTGTTCGGTGAACTCCCGTCGCACTGTCGTGTGGGTTCCTAGCACGCCCCACGTTCGTCGACCGAGCCGATGACGACGCTGCTGCCGCTGACCACGTCGTGATCGATCAGGAGGTCGGGGCCGGAAAACCGCGTCTCGCGCTCGAGGTCGTCGACGATGACGGGCTCCTCCGACAGGAGCGTGTATCCGGCCTGCGAATCCCTGTCGGTCGGCACCCTCGCTGTCCCGACGAGTCCCGACTGCCAACCGACGCCCTGACGCAGCAGGACCTCGTCTCCGTCGGGGAGCAACTCGAGAACCTCGCAGTACTCGACGTCGAGCGTGTCGGCGACGGCCACCGATGCGTCGTGCATCAACTGATCGATGTCCCCCGTCTCCAGCGCCTGTTGCCCGAGGTCTGCGACGACCTCCTGCTGGCGAATCCGGGACTCGAGTTCCGCATCGGTCGGCCAGGCCGATTCCATGCTCGTCAGTACGACGAGTCGGAAGGAATAAAATTTCTTGGTGCGGGGTAGCACGTGGTACTAGTCTCCGTACCGGCTATCGATCCGTTCGGTAACGGGATCGCCTCCAGAAAACAGACGCAGCGCGGCTACTCGATCTCGACCGACCACTCGCCGTCGGATTTGATCTCGATGTAGCCGACGCCGTCGTACTCGAACGCGGGGGGGTTGTCGATGCTATCCTCGTGGAAAACGAACGCGCGGGCGTCGCCCGTGGGCGAGAGGACGTTGACGCTGATGCGCTCCCCGCCGTGGTCGCCGGACGGTTGATGGGATCCGTCGAATTCGAACGGCCCGTGGACTTCGTTTCCGGCGCCGCTGAGTGAGATGGGCGGGCTCTCGCCGCTGGTCGGACGCGGCTGGTCGACGGTCACCTCCCAGTCGCCGCCGGCGACGACGCTGAGTTGGTACGTCCCTTCGTCGATGTGTCGCGCGGTCTGCCCGGCGTACGCGCCCGACGAGTCGGCGAACAGCGCGCCGGCATCGCCGTCTCCGGGGATGAGTCGAACCTGGAAGTCACCCGACCCTTCGTGCGCGGCGTCGACGATCGTGAGACCGCCTCGAATGGAGACATCGCTGACAGTCTGCGCTCCGTTTCCGGAAAATTCCTGCCCGGCAGACTCGCTCGTCGCGTCTTCCTCGTCGACCGTCTCGTTCCCGTCGTTCGTACTGTTTTCGGCGCTCTCGTTCGCGTCGCCGTCGTCGCCACCGTTACCCTCGGCCGATTCGTTCGTACAGCCAGCGAGCGGGAGGGTGAGGCCTCCCAGCGCGGCTACTTGCACGAACCGTCTCCGTTTCATCTGAGCGCGGTCGTACAACCAGACAGGACGTAAGGGTCAGGTGGCGTTGCAGCGAGTGAGGATACCGCCGTACCGTCGGCGATTGGGCCGGCCGAATCGCCCCGATCGAAACCGGCCACCGGTCCGACCGAAACCAAAGTTGGTATGTCTGCCTCGGTTCCTTCCCCTAGACAAGATGGTACAGACGAGCGTTATCGGTTGCGGAAACATGGGGAGCGCCCTCATCAAGGGGCTCCATCGGGCCGGGAATCACACGGTGACCGCGTGTGATCTCGATCCCGACGCCCTCGAGTCGGTCGCCGATTACTGCGAGCGGACCACGTCGGACGTGTCGGAGGCGGCCGACGCCGACGTGGTGGTCGTCGCGGTGAAACCGGACATCGTCGGCGCGGTACTGGACGATCTCGAGCTCTCGCCGGACCAGACCCTTCTCTCTATCGCCGCCGGCGTCTCGACCGACTACGTCGAGGCGCGTACGGACGCGAACGTCGTCCGGATCATGCCGAATCTCGCGGCCGAGACGGGAGATATGGCCGCGGCCGTCACCGGCGACGACGTGCCCGACGAGGTGCGGGAACTGCTCGCCGACGTCGGCGAGTTCGCCGAGATCGACGAGAGTCAGATGGACATCGCGACGGCCGTCAACGGTAGCGGTCCGGCTTTCGTCTTCTACCTCATTCAGGCGATGACCGAGGCGGGCGTCGAGGGCGGGCTCGAGGAAGCCGACGCCGAGACGCTGGCCGCCCAGACGTTCAAGGGCGCGGCCGAGACGGTCCTCCGGTCGGACGAGGACCTCGACGACCTGATCGAGGCCGTCTGCTCGCCCAACGGGACGACCATCGAAGGGATGGAGGTCCTCTGGGACAGCGACGTCCAGGAGAACGTCGCCGCGGCGGTGACGGCGGCCGAAGAGCGCTCCGCGGAACTCGCATCCGGGCTCGACGATGAGTAAGGGACTCGAGGAGTCGGCCGTCGACGAGGCCCGACAGCTGGCGGCCGACGCCGAGCGTGTCGTCGTCAAGGCCGGGACGAACTCCCTGACCGACGCGGAGTCGAACCTGGACGACGAGAAACTCGACAAACTCGTCGACGACCTCGAGGATCTCCTCTCGCGGGGCAAGGAGGTCATCCTCGTCTCGTCCGGTGCGATCGGGGCGGGCACCGGCCGGGTCGGCGAATCGACCGGGACCGTCGAGGAGTCCCAGGCGCTGTCGACTGTCGGCCAGAGCCACCTCATGCACCGCTACACCGAGAGCTTCGACCGGTACGACCGGAAGGTCGCCCAGTTGCTGTTGACCCAGCACGACCTCGAGAACCCCGAGCGCTTTACGAACTTCCGGAACACCGTCGAGACGCTGTTAGACTGGGGCGTCGTCCCGATCATCAACGAGAACGACGCCGTCGCGACGGAGGAGATCCGGATCGGCGACAACGACATGCTCTCGGCGGCCGCGACGATGGGCGTCGACGCCGATCTGCTGGTGACGCTGACCGACGTCGGCGGCGTCTACACGGGCAACCCGAAGGAGGACGACGACGCCGAGCGCATCGATGCAGTCGGAACCAACTACGATACGGTCCAAGAGATCATCACGGAGACCACGTCCGACGGCTTCGGCGGTATCCAGACGAAAGTCGAAGGCGCACGCGACGTCAGCGAGCACGGCATCCCGGCGGTGATCGCGAAGTCGACCGAGCCCGACGTGCTCGAGAAGATCGCTACTGCCAAACCCGTGGGGACCGTATTCGTTCCTATCAACGGTGTGAGCGATGACTGAGACCGACATCGAACGAGACGTCGAGGAGGCACAGCACGCGGCCTTAGAGCTCGCGAAACTGTCCGACGAGGAGCGAAGCAACGCGCTCTGCGAGATCGCCGACGCGATCGAGGCCCGAACCGACGAGATCCTCGCGGAGAACGAGAAAGACGTCGAGGAAGGCGAGCGGCTGCTCGAGGAAGGCGAGTACACGCAGGCGCTGGTCGAACGGCTCGAGCTCTCCGAATCGAAGATCGAGAGCATCGCCGAGATGGTCCGCAGCGTGGCCGATCAGGACGACCCGCTGGGCAAGACGCTCGCGGCCCGCGAACTCGACGACGACCTCGAGCTGTACAAGGTCGCCGTCCCGATCGGCGTCGTCGGGACCGTTTTCGAGTCCCGACCCGATGCGCTCGTCCAGATCGCGTCGCTCGCCCTGAAATCGGGGAACGCGGTGATCCTGAAAGGCGGCAGCGAGGCCCTGCACTCGAACCGGATCCTGTTCGAGATCATCGAGGACGCCGCGGCCGACGCCGGCATCCCCGACGGCTGGGCCCAGCACATCGAAGCCCGCGAGGACGTCGACGCCCTCCTCGAGATGGACGATTCGATCGACCTCCTCATGCCGCGCGGAAGCTCGGCGTTCGTGAGTTACATCCAGGACAACACGAGTATTCCCGTGCTCGGCCACACGGAGGGGATCTGTCACGTCTACGTCGACGACGACGCGGACCTCTCGATGGCCGAGGACATCGCCTTCGACGCCAAGGTCCAGTACCCCGCGGTCTGTAACGCCGTCGAGACGCTGTTAGTCCACGAGGACGTCGCCGCGGAGTTCCTGCCGGCCATCGCGGACCGCTACGAGACCGCCGACGTCGAGATCCGCGGCGACGACGCCACCCGCGAGATCGTCGACGTCGAGGCCGCGACCGAGGCCGACTGGGACACCGAGTACGGCGACCTCATCGTCTCGATCCGCGTCGTCGACTCGCTCGAGGCGGCGATCGACCACGTCACCACCCACGGCTCGAAGCACACCGACTCGATCGTCACCGAGGACGCCGACCGCGCGAGCACCTTCATGCGCAGTATCGACTCCGCCAGCGTCTTCCACAACGCCTCGACCCGCTTCGCCGACGGCTACCGCTTCGGCCTCGGCGCGGAGGTCGGCATCAGCACGGGCAAAATCCACGCCCGCGGCCCCGTCGGCCTCGAGGGGCTGACGACCTACAAGTACCACCTCGAGGGCGACGGCCAGCTCGTCGCCACCTACGCCGGCGAGGACGCGAAACCGTACACGCACCGGGAGTTCGACGGCGAGTGGTCTCCCGGCCGGCTCTCGGACGAGTAGTCCGCTATTTCTCCTCGCGCCCACGCGAGAGACGATATCCGACTCCGTTTTCGGCTCGCTCGGCCAGCCCGAGCAGCACCGCCCACTCGAGGAGGCGTTCGACTCGATCCGGCCTGAAGCGGGTCGGCCGGCGGGCGTCGACACCGTTTGACCGCTCCTCGCGGAGCGCGTCGGTGACCGTCGCGGCCGTCAGCGGCCGATCAGCGTCGTCGAGCGCAGTGAGCATCGCTTCAGCCCCGTCAACGCGCTCCCGAAACGCTCGGCGGAGTCGGTCGCGCTCGAGCGCGACAGCATCGTCGTCGCTCGGACCCGGACCGCGCCGGCGATAGCCCGCCGCCTCCTCGGTCGCGAGCTCGAGTGCGCGGAGAAAGGTGAGCCACGTCGCGGCTGCGTCGCGGTCGGCGATAGTGGTTTCCTCAAGGAGGTGGGCACAGCAGTCGTCGACGTCGCCGGCCGTCTCGGGGAGCGATCGCCGGACCGTTTCGACGAACGCGAGGTCGGCCGGCGGCTCGGGGACCGGCTTGAACCGCACGGTTACAGGTCGAAGGAGTCGACGAGCAGGTCCTCGTCGGTCTCGCCGTGGACGTAGGTGGGGCCGCCGATCACGTCGACCGTCACGGTCGCGGGCGCGAAGAGGTCGGAGGGAACCTCCTCGAAGTCCCACTCGAGGTCGTCGAAGACCGCGCCGAACGGCCGGCCGTGGTCCTCGTTGGCGGTCGAGGGGACCGAATCAAAGACGTCGGCGTCCTCGCGGACGGTCAGGTGGGCCCGGCCGCCGTAGGCGATCGCGTCGGTCGTCCGCGCGATGGCCGTCCGTTCGTCGCCCGCGACGGGCGCGACCGGCGCGCGTCCGGTCGCCGAGACGATGTCGAGGGGGTCGTAGCCCAGTTCCGAGAGTCGGAACGTCGCGAGTTCCGCGGCGCGGGCGGCGTTCGTGATGCTCCCGGCGATACTCGCGGTTCGGTAGGCCAGCAGGAAGACGCTGCTCGGCTCGACCTCGGCGAGGTCTGCGACCTGCTGGGCGGCGGCTTCGGTCGGCTCCGCGTCGGTTTCGACGGCCAGCGCGGTCAGGTCGAACGCATCCGTGTAACCGATGCGGCGGAACTCGTCTTCCTCGGCGACCAGCGCTCGAGCGGGGCCGCTTCCCAGCCCCTCGAAGTCGTCCGTGGTCAGCTCCCAGCCGGCTTTCTGGGAACAGAGCAGCGAGAGCGCGGGTTGGTCTGTCGAGAGCTCCACGTAGGGGATCGACGCACCGCCGAGTTCGCCCAGTTCGTAGCTCGGCGTCGCCATCCCCGCGGTCTGGATCTCCGTGAGCAGCAGTCCGGCCTCGATCCCCCCGTCGAACTCGAGCCCGAAGTCCAGCACCGTCGATTCGTTCGCGAGGTCGTAGGCCCCGACGTTGAGCTCCTCGGCGTAATCGAGGGCCTCGTCGACCAGCTCGATCGCCATCCGATTGAGACTTTCCATGCGACGGAGTTCAGCCTCCGTGGTGAAACAGTTTGTCCGTTGGGATTCGGTGCGGGAGCGACGCGCTCGGGGCCTCTGCGCAGCGCTTCGACGGCTTCATCCGCCTCCTCGGCCGTTCCTGCCGGAGTCCGCTCGCCGACCGCCGATTCGTCCTGCTCGACGTACACTCCGTCGATCTCGCGGTCCGCCCCCGCCGCGGACACCCCTTCGAGCGCCTCGAGGGCGCCGGTCACGGTCCGTTCACAGCCCCCGCGAGTCGGATCGGTGACTGCGAACGGTGTCCGTCATTCGTCGGCCCCGTCGGAACTTCGCGCCGGCCGTCCGAGTCGCTCCTCGACGGCGTCGACCTTCTCCGACGCGCGCACGTCTCGCGTGCGCTTGTCGTCGATTTTCAGAACGGTGCTCACCCGGTCGGCGTCGACGGCCTCGTGGGCTGCCTGCGCGGCCGCGAAGAGTTCGTCCGTCGTCTCGGCCTCGATCACCGTTCCCATCGGGTTCGTCTCGTAGCTGACGTCGTACTCCTCGAGCGCGTCGACGGCCTTCGCGACTTCGCCGGCCATGCTCCCTTCGATTACCGGTGCGACGCTCAACAGCGCGACTACCGTCATGGTGTCAGCGGACGGGGCGCACGCTCCTAAATCCGTTCCATGTGGACGCGTGATCCGTCGGATACTCATGGCCGACGTGCAGCCACAGCGCTCACGGGGGAGTGGCATCGCGTAAAAACGATCAGGGCGGCGACGGCGTCTATCGGCCGACCTCAGCGCGAGGCGGCCGACCAGTGCGTCTCCGCAGGCGGGTAGATGATGACGTCGCCGTTCGCGTAGACGTACACCTCGTGCTCGAGGGCGGTGAAAGCGATGTGGCCACCCGTCCGATCGGTCCCGTCGGCCTTCTGGCTGAAGATGCGCTCGAGTGCGTCCGGATCGACGCTGTCGTACAGGGAGAACTCACCCTGCGAGACGTCGGTGTCCGCGATCGACGCGAGCGCGTGGACGATCGTCGTGGTGATCGTCGCCGTGCTGTCGTCGTCGTGGTGGAAGACGTAGCGGTCGTTGGTCTGGTCGTACTGGAGGTCGTCCGTGCCGTCTGCGGGTGAGAGTTCCGTCTGCATTGCTAGATCTGATCGTTCAATCGTGTATTAGACTGTAGTTACTCATAGTATAAAAGCCACTCGTCGCGACCAACAGTAGGCATCTGTGAGATACATATCCGTATTAGTAAGGAATGTTAAAAACGAGTGTGCGCGGTCGTTCGCTGTCGTTCACACGAGTCGTCGACTGGAGTCCGGCGGTGATGTTCTCGGCAACACGAACTTTTAACCCGACAATCTGTGGTTGCTGGCAGTCGTTCGGCGCCCGTGGTTCGCGGTTTACTGCCGTCGCTCGCGGTTCGAGGTCGCGAACGGCCTCATTCAGTTCGGCGACGGAACGAGCGCTCTGTTCCGGCCGGCGACTGCGTCTTCACGCCGTTGCTCGACGAGTCGCGACTACACCCGGTCCTGCAGCGCTTGCCACGGCCGCCCACGGGCTTATTTACGCACGCGCCCAATCGAGTCGTATGGCTACCGACACGATCGACGACATCAGTGCCGAACTCGAGGGGATCGACGGTGAGCTCCCCAATTCGGTCGACGAAGGCGCGCTCGAGCGAATGCGAGTCGTCGCCCACACGTTAGACGAAGGGGTCCGCGTTCCGCTGACGGACTTTCGAGTCGGGATCGATCCGATCGTCGGCATCCTCCCCGGAGCCGGGGACACCGCGGCGGCGGTCGTATCGCTGTACATCGTCGCCGAAGCCGCTCGCATGGGCGTCTCCCAATCGACGCTGCTTCGCATGGTCGCGAACGTGGGCGTCGACGCCGTCGGCGGTTCCGTTCCCATCCTCGGGGTTCTCTTCGATTCGATCTGGAAGGCGAACAAGTGGAACCTGCGGCTGGCACTCGAGGACCTCGCCGACGAGGGCGAGCAGTCCGATATCGACTCGGATGTCGTGACCATCGACTGACGAACGCCGATCAGTGTGCCGAACCGATATTTCCTTTTCCTGGTGAGTGCCGCCCCCTTTAAGGCGATCTTCGGTGTCGGGTATATATGGGAGACCTGGAAACGGAAGCGGAACGATCGCGAGCGGAGATCGCCGATTCCCTTCGAGAACTGGCCGACCAGCTCGATGACGACGGCGACGTGACGCTGGAACTGGGCGAGACGCGAGTACGATTGAATCCGACCGACCCGATCACGTTCAAACTCGAGGGCGAATCCGACTGGTCCGGGGGAGACACGGAAGCGAAACAGAGCATCGAATTCGAACTCGTCTGGTGGCGAGCGGCGACCACCGCCGAGGAAGCGTCGCTGGACGTTCGGGAGTAATTCGATGTTTACGAACATTTGCTTTCCAACTGACGGCAGTGACGGGGCGTCGGTCGCGTTCGACCACGTCCTCGAGATCGCCGCCGCTCACGGCTCGACGGTACACGTCCTCAACGTAGCGGACACGACGAAGGACAGCGTCGTCCGGATGCAGGGCGACGTCGTCGACGTTCTCGAGCGAACGGGCGAACGGATCGTTCGCGACGCCGCGGATCGCGCACGGGAACGCGGGATCGAGACGGTCACCGAGGTCCGTCAGGGAACGCCGTACAGTACGATCGTCGACTACGCGGACTCACACGACATCGATCTCGTCGTCATGCCGACCCACGGCCGCCGGGGGCTCGAGCGACTCCTGCTCGGCAGTACGACCGAGCGCGTCGTTCGCCGCTCCGATGTCCCCGTAATGACGATCCGACCGGACGCCGACGCGGCCACCTATCCGTACCGAAACGTGCTGGTCCCGACCGACGGGAGCGGCTGTGCACGGGAGGCGCTCGCGACCGGAGTCGAGGTCGCCGATGCGGACGGGGCTGCCCTTCATCTCCTGTCAGCCATCACCACGACGACCCTCGGAGTCGACGTTCGCAGCGATATCCAGTTGACGATGCTCGAGGAGAGCGCCGAGACGATCCTTTCGGACGCCTCGTCGTTCGCCGCCGACGCTGGCGTCGAACCGGTCGAGACCACGGTCGAATTCGCCCCCTCGATTCACGAGGCGATCCGCTCGTACATCGAGGACCACGGGATCGAACTCGTCGTCGTCGGCACGCACGGCCGGACGGGCTTCGACCGGTATCTCCTCGGCAGCGTCACCGAACACCTCGTTCGAACGTCGCCGATCCCCGTGCTGACGGTTCGAGAAAGTCCGTCGGACGAGTAGACAGACCCGTCCCCTCGTTACACAGACGGGGAACTCGAAACGGAATCGTCGGCAATCAGCCGCTGTTGCTGGTGCATTTGCATCGCTATCCGATTTTTGGTGCGCGTTTCGAGAACTGCGCTGGCTGGGATTTGAACCACGGTCAGACGTGCTCGCTACGCTGCGCGCGACTGATTTCATTCAGATTCAGGTGTTGAACGACTTTTGGATACTCGAACTCCTCGCTACGCTCCTCGTTCTTGAGTATCCAAAAGTGCGCTGGCTGGGATTTGAACCCAGGTTGTGACCATGGCAAGGTCACGTGATACCACTACACTACCAGCGCCCTGCTGCACTCATACCTACTGCCGGACGGATGTATAAGGGTTGCGAATCGATCCAGCGTCGGCATGCTTGCGCATGGCGATTCTCGAGCAATCGGTCTGACAGGCTCGCGGAACTTTCGGCAACTGTCGCCGGCTCCTGGCGCAGGCGGCAAGTGACACATTCCCAAACGAGAGTGTGTCCGTTCCCCACGAATTCGTGGGTGTGAGCCGTTGACAGCCGGAATCGAATCCGCTATTCTTTTAAGACCCTCTCCGCAATAGATCGCTACAGTCTAGTGACGCGGTGCCGAAGCGTTTCGGCATGACCGTCAGCGTACTCGTGCCGTCGTCGCTCAGCCGGGAAGCCGAGGACAAACGCGAGGCGACTCGCAAACTCGGATACGTCGCCCGCGCGGCGACGATCTTCCGGGCCGATCGCCTGCTCGTCTATCCCGACCGGGACGGCGAGACCGGGCGATTCGACGGCGGGTTCGTCCGTACCGTCCTGCGGTACGCCGCAACGCCCCCCTACCTCCGCAACGAGGTCTGGGGGATGCGGGACGAACTGGAGTACGTCGGCGTCTTGCCGCCGCTCCGCGCGGTGTCACAGACCGGCTCCGAATCGAACGGTTCGGGGTCGTCAAGACAAGGGATCGTGACCGAGGTCGGACCTGAAGGGCGCGTCCGGGTCAATTG
>SDGW01000613.1_pt1 | contig 15391 bp, 14 predicted proteins | sample 2873831 | NCBI WGS metagenome assembly SDGW01 (sample SAMN08132700, study PRJNA421101) | hypersaline lake metagenome | isolation source: celular fraction 0.22 microns magnesium sulfate-rich crust from ephemeral... | place: Spain: Penahueca Lagoon, Toledo | collected 2011-07
CGGGTATGCTTTCCCCGGAAGACCGATCGAGCTTCCTCGTCACTTCGTTCCTGCGGGATCTCGCTCGCCCTTTCTACCGGAGGAGTCAACCCGTTCCACAGCCCACCTTGGCCGAATGGAGATGAACGGAACCGCTGTTATGACAAGGTTCCCCCATCAGATGAGGAATTCTAGCTTTAGGTCCGTTAACCACCATTAAAGTGTGTAGGGAAGGAAACGGCAAACTGTCGCGGTAGAAAAGGGCAGACGAGATCCCGCAGCTTGCGAGGAAGCTCGGCTGGTCTTCCGCAACAGGCTTGCCGTTTCACTGACCGGAACAGTCTACATAAAAGCAACGGACTGCTCTCACTTATCTCGAAACCAAGTCTTCAACATTATGAGGCTTATATGGAAAAACTCCTTTTCACGCACACATTCTGTTTTTTGATACAATAGAAATAGATCATATTTCAGTAGAAAAGGATGTACACACAATGAGTGAAATCATTCAATACGACGTTCGTGAAGATCAAATTGGAATTATTACATTGAATAGACCAGAGCAAAGAAATGCTGTTTCGTTCCAGATGATTGAGGAACTGAACAAGGCTCTTGAGCAGGCTAAACAGGACGATCTAAAATGTTTGGTCCTAACAGGTTCAGGGGAGAAAGCATTTTGTTCCGGAGGGATAAATCTTCTTTTGGCTTTATCCAGGGGACATTAGGCATTGCTCCAGGGTGGGGCGGTGGAACTCTTTTATATCAACGTATTGACCCGCTGAAAGCATACGACATGCTTGTCCATTCCAAACGATATGATGTAGTACAAATGCAACAATTAGGATGGCTACAAGGAACCTACGACCCTCATCATTTTGAGCATGAGGTGCAGCGAATTTTATCACCGATTCTTGAAAAAAACAAAGAACAGCTAAAAGGATTTAAAGATCAATATAAAAACAAGCATATGCCGATCTATGTATCAGCTGAAATGGATAACGAAGTTCGCCAATGCTCTAATCTTTGGGGAAACAAACAACATACAAGCGCCATTAAGCAGTTTTTAAAATAAAATAGATCTCATCTAGTCTATCTCTCCTATCAACCGCATACATTTTATTAAATGTGATAGGAGGGATAGAATGAACGCCACACGACAGGATTCCTGGACACAGGATGAGGATGTTCTGTTGGCCGAAACGGTTTTACGGTACATTCGCAATGGTAAGACTCAATTAGAAGCTTTTGAGGAGGTAGCTAAACGGTTATCAAGGACATCTGCAGCTTGTGGATTTCGTTGGAACGCAACGGTTCGCAAGCAATATCAAAAAGGCATTCAATTAGCAAAAGAAGAACGTAAAAAAGCAGGGAAAACATCACAAGAAGTTGTATTAACCAATGTAACAAATGCTGCTTCAGAATCCTCATCAGCCTTTTCGATAGACGATGCCATCTCATTCCTTGAAACGATGAAAGAATCATATGGTACGCAATCCTCTCAAGAAGAACAAGAACTCCAAAAGTTGCATGAAGAAAATGAAACCTTGAAAAAACAAGTACGACGTTACCACCAAGCTTGGGAAGAAATGGGCAGACTGTGGAAATGGGTTCATACATCACAAGAAAAAGGCTGATTAGAATTCTAATCAGCCTTTTTCTTTATGTCAGGTACTATTGATGTCTGGCTCTAGCTTTTTTAAGAGACTTCTTTCTCCTGAACACCCTCAGGCGTCCAGATTAGTGGGTTTTCACCCAAATCTCGCTCCATCTCATATTGAGCTTTTTGGAAGCCCATTTTCTCCCAAAATCCATGAGAGTTAATACGTGGGTTTGTTTTAATAGGCAACTCATGACTCTTTGCAAAATCAACAAGCATCTTTCCAAATCCTTTATCTCGGTAATCTGGGAGAACTTCTAGCTTCCAAAGCTCTAGATAATCCTGCGGTGGTTCAAAATAGAAATCATACTTGGCGCTAACGCGATATAAACTCATACGAGCTACTAAAGCGTTTCCATAATAAATGCCGAAAAATGGAGAGACGCTATCATTTTCGATCATGTTATTTTGTAAGTCCTCGAGCATTGATAATTCCTGGTTGCCATATTCTTTGAATCGCTTAAATTCTTCTAATGTCTTGTAGTTAATTACAAGTCGTTCTACCTTCATTGGTTCCATCATGGCCAATATCCCCCTTGGTGCATTAATCTTTATTTCCTTTATTATAATATAAAAATTTTCTGAATGAAATGAAAATGACATGAGCCTAAGTATAAAGGTTATCCTCACCTACGATTGAACTCGTGCAATTTCATTCAATATACTGATACCCGCTAACTTCCAATTTTCATCTACCAATTTGAAAAAAATTTGCTACAATAGGAAAATAGAAGGAGTCGAAATGAACCAAATGGAATGCTTGAATATATGGGAAGATTATATTGAAAGACACAGGTGGTGAGATCACATGGATATTGGTGTTATTGGTGGAGGGTCAATTGGGCTGCTAACCTCTTATTATTTGAAAAAGCAGGGTCATACTGTGACGTTGTATGTGCGACGAGAGGCACAAAAGCAAGCGCTTCTAGAAAAAGGACTGAGCATTCAACCTATGGAAGATAAGGTCTTCTTAAAAGTTCAGTCATTCAATTGTCTTGAAGAGCATGATCTTTTGTTTGTGTGTACGAAACAACAGGCCATTCCTTCACTCTTAGAATATGTAGCAAAACGTAATAACAGTCCTGTGCTCTTTGTACAAAATGGGATGGGGCATGTTCCATTCATTAAACAGCTCTCGAATCCTGTGGTAATAGGTGTTATGGAGCATGGTGCATTACGAGAGGGTGATGCGAACGTTCGCCATACAGGTAGAGGACAGCTTCGTATAGCTGGAATCACTTTGGAGAATGAGGATTTACAGTTCATAGGAGATCAATTATCATCTCAAGTGTTTCCTGTACATATAGAACAAAATTGGTACAACATGCTGGCTCGAAAACTTGTCATTAATGCTGTGATTAATCCTATTACAGCATTATTTGAAATAAAAAATGGGGGAATTCTTACAAACCCCTATGTAGAACGTATTTCAGAGCGATTGTGTGAAGAAACCTGTACCATATTAGAACTATCATTTGAAGAACAGATGAAGAGAGTCCGACAAATTGCTACTTCTACCAAGGAAAATACATCTTCTATGTTGAAAGATATACAGACTAAACGAGAAACTGAAGTTGAAGCCATTCTCGGATTTTTATTGCGAGAGTCTTCATGTGAACCACCTTATATTAAGCATATGTATGAAAGCATAAAAGCATTGGAGTATGAGTTTAAAAAGGAGGGGGAAATATGAGTAACATTTTAGCTTATCTTTTGGCAGCAGCGATCACACTGCCGATTCCAATGACGGTTATTGTGTATATGCTTACAAGAAAAGTTAGTCGAAATAAGCGAAAATCTTTGCACGTCACGGTGAACTCCATGACATTGCTTTATATTCTTGCCGTTAATGCAACGCTTGGAGCTATTTTTGGACAATCTTTCTTCTGGTATATCCTTATTTTCTTATTGGTTCTACTAGGTATGTTTGTGTTTCTCCAATGGAAGTATAAAGAAGAAATACATTTTTCCAAGGCCTGGAGAGGGTTTTGGCGATTTAGCTTTGTTCTATTTGCTTTTATATATATTGGATTAACTCTATTTGGCTTAACAGATCGACTGTTAGCTCTTTAAGACTACTCAATGGAACGGGTACTCTCCTTACAAGCCGAAATGGATGAAATCGGTGCGGCAATTCTGTACAATACGAAGATGAAACTACATAGACCCATATAGAAAAAGGAGAAGGTCACTCATGCGGATTCAACCGATTGATCTAACGAATGAAAATCGGCTTATGACAGATTATCGAAGCCAAGCAGAAAATATAAAACAAAAATTCCACTACAACCCATATAACCAGCAAGACTATAAAGATCGTTTGGAGCATATTGAATCAAGGGGTTATAAACGAGATGAACTCGCTGATCATCTCCATGACGTAAACAAGAAGTGGGGTGCTCCGGAAGCGACGTTATCAAATATTGAACGTTTGCGTGATCCAAAGAGTGTCGTTGTTGTAGGAGGACAGCAGGCTGGGTTGTTAACCGGCCCTTTATATACCATTCATAAAATCGTATCCATCCTGGTCTCATCACAACAACAAGAAGATGCATTAGGTGTTCCTGTACTTCCTGTGTTTTGGATTGCTGGTGAAGATCATGATTATGAGGAAATCAACCACATCCATATGCCATATGGACAACGTATGAAGAAATTTAAAACCATGCAGAAACAAACTGAAAGGATATCTGTTTCTGAAATGGAAATGGATAAGGAAGCAGTTAAGACATGGTTAGAACGACTTTTTACACAATTGGATGAAACCGAGCTGACTAATGACTTGTATCATATACTAAACCAGGAATTAGATAATTCAGCGACATTTGTTGATTATTTTGCAAAAGTCTTATTTAAACTGTTCCCTGAAAAAGGACTAATCTTAATGGACTCGGATCACTCTGAATTAAGGAAGTTAGAGAGTGATTATTTCAAAAAGATGATTCAACATCAAGGATCCATTAGTGAAGGAGTTGTGCGGGCTCTTCATGAGTCTGCTCAGCAAGGGTATCCAATCAATTTAGAGGCCAATCCTTCCGATGGACATTTGTTTTATAATCACGGTGGTCGTACTTTATTAGTACGGAATGAGGATGGAAATTGGGAAGGTAAACAACAAGAGTTCTCATTTACAACAGATGAACTAATAAGAATTGCTGAGGATTCCCCTGAAATGCTTAGCAACAATGTTGTTACCCGTCCGATTATGCAGGAGTTGGTTCTTCCAACCCTTTCATTTATAGCGGGTCCAGGTGAAGTCGGATATTGGGCTGCCCTTAAACCGGCATTCGAAGCACTTGGGTTGAAAATGCCACCAGTGACACCACGATTATCCATTTCATTGCTAGATCGAAAAAGCGAGAAGTGGATGAATAAACATTCCTTGCAGGTTCAAAAAGCTGTTAATGAAGGTGTCAGCGAAGATAAGAATTACTGGATCTCTATGCAGAGCTATCCACCCATTGAGCAGCTTTCAGACGAAGTCAAAAAGGCTATTGAGCGCGCTCATCGTCCTTTAAAGGATAAAGCTCATTCAATCAGAGATGATATTGGTCAACTTGCAGAAAAGAATCTTTTTGAGCTTTTTCGAGACGTGGAATTCTTACAAGAACGCATGATTCATGCAATGGAAGAAAAACATTCACGTGAGCTTGCTATTTTTGATGAAGTGGACTTAACTTTAAACCCAGAAGGGAAGCTACAAGAAAGAACATGGAACATTCTGCCTTGGGTTAATCTTTATGGTTTGAATCTGGGCGAGCGACTCAGTGAAATGGAGTATGACTGGACGAAACCTCACCATGTTGTTTACTTATAAAAAAATAAAAAAATCTTAAAAATCCTGCCATTGCTGGCAGGATTTTTTTATGTGGGGGAGAATATATAGTTTTAAGTGGAGGAAAGTGGGGGAATGTGGTACCCTAGAGACAGAAAGTGGGGCGTTCTATATGTTTATGGGGGAATACCAACATAATATAGACGCAAAAGGACGAATTATCGTCCCTGCGAAATTTCGAGAAGGACTCGGTGAGACGTTTGTCATTACACGAGGACTGGATCGTTGTTTATTTGCATATCCACTTTCAGAATGGAAAGCTTTAGAGGAAAAATTAAAGAAGCTCCCCCTTACCAAAAAAGATGCACGCGCCTTCACGCGTTTTTTCTTTTCTGGAGCGGTCGAATGTGAAGTAGACAAACAGGGAAGAATAAACATCCCATCTCCTTTAAGAAGCTACGGGGAGTTGGATAAAGAGTGCGTAGTGATTGGAGTCTCCAATCGAGTGGAGTTTTGGTCTAAGGAGCATTGGGAGACTTATTTCGAAGAGTCAGAGGATTCTTTCGCAGAAATTGCAGAGAATATGATGGACTTTGATATTTAAAAAATTCTAGATGCTCATCCAAGTAATACAACAAAGACAAGAACGGCAAAAGGGTGAAAGTATGTTTGAACATATTACAGTATTAAAGAATGAAACCGTCAATGAATTAAACATAAAACCGAATGGTATCTATGTCGATTGTACCTTAGGTGGTGGAGGGCATTCCGAGAGAATTGTTCAGGAATTGAATGATGAAGGAAGACTGATTGCGTTTGACCAGGATACAACCGCTCTCCAACATGCAGAGGAGCGACTTGACGCATACAAGGATAGAATCACATTTGTTCATGCGAACTTTCGTCAGTTGAAAGAAAAGCTAACAGAACTTGGTGTGGAAGAAGTGGATGGCATTGTTTTTGATTTAGGTGTATCTTCTCCGCAACTGGACGAAGAAGAGCGCGGCTTTAGTTATCATCAAGAAGCGAAACTTGATATGCGTATGAATCGTGATCAAGAGTTAAGCGCCCATGAGGTTGTGAACGAATGGTCCTTTAATGATCTTGTAAGCATCTTCTTCAAATACGGGGAAGAAAAGTTCTCAAAACAAATCGCACGAGGCATTGAACAGGAAAGAGAAAAAGCACCCATTGAAACGACCACACAGCTTGTAGATATTATTAAAGATGCAATTCCTGCACCTGCTAGACGAAAAGGTGGACATCCAGGTAAGCGCATTTTTCAGGCAATACGTATTGCTGTTAATGATGAGCTAGGAGCTTTTGAAGATGCTCTGCATCAGGCTGCTGAAGTGGTGGCGATCGAAGGAAGAGTATCGGTTATAACATTCCATTCTTTGGAGGATCGTATTTGTAAACAAGCCTTTAAAAAGTGGAGTAGTAACCCACCTTTACCGAAAAACATTCCTGTTATACCGGAGGATAAGCAACCTCCTTTTGCATTAACAACCAGAAAACCCATTACGCCAAACGAAGAAGAGCTTGAACAAAACCGTAGAGCGAGATCTTCAAAGTTAAGAGTAGTGAAGAAAATCCGACCTTGGAATGAGGAATTCCGACTCGATGAAAGGTGGAATAAAAGATGAGCGCAGAAAAAGCAAGGGTTTTACACAGTACTCAAGAACAATCACAAACGAAACAACAGCAGACCACTGTCCACGTACATAAGAAAAAGTGGGTATCGACAGGTGAAAAAGCTCTATACACACTCGTCAGTAGTCTAGCCGTTGCTGCGAGTATCTTTATTGTATCTTATTCCTCTTCAATAGATGGATTAAATCGTGATATCCAAAAGCTTGAAGGGAATATTTCTGATCAAAAAGTAGTCAATGAAAATTTGCAGTTCAAGATTAAAGAACTGAGTGATCCAGAGCGCATTTTAAAGATCGCCAAAGAGAATGGTTTGAAAATTCGCCAGTCTAAGGTTAAACAAGCTGATACCGTATCTGGTAGCTAAGTAAGGAGAATGGTCGGCTATGAAGAAAAGCAAGACAACCCATCGTATGTCGAAGGTTATGATGGTCTTCTTCACGCTGCTTTTTGTCGTATTGCTTGGTCGTTTCTTTTATATTCAGTCCACTGGTGAAGTGAAAGGCGTAACCCTAGAGGAATGGGCTGAAAAAAAGCGAACAAGCTCCTATTCCATAGATGCGAATCGAGGCAAAATTGTAGATCGAAGTGGGATGACGTTGGCCTATGATCGGCCAACCTATACCCTTTATGCCATTGTAAGAGAGAGCTATTCTAAGGGGTTAGATGACCCAAAGCACGTCGTAGATATTGAAAAAACGGCCGAGAAACTTGCTCCCATATTGGATATGAGCGAATCAGAAGTCTCCTCTATTATCGAAAATGGGAGAGAAAATGATATGTTCCAGGTTGAATTTAATTCAAATGGTCGATATCTATCTCAAGAAAAGAAAAACAAAATTGATTCTCTTAATCTACCTGGTATAAACTTCATCTCTGAAGCTAAACGCTATTATCCGAATGGTATGTTTGCTTCCCATATCGTTGGTTTTGCACAACGACAAGATGAAGGAAATGGGGAAGGGAAAGCAGAAAAGATCTCAGGAGTGCTCGGAATCGAAGACCAGATGGATGAGCATCTTACAGAGCAAAATGGGTCGATTTCATTCCAACGTGATAAGTATAACCAGAAACTTTTAAATCCAGAAGAAGTTATTCAAGAGCCAGAGCATGGGGATACGATTCAATTGACACTGGATCAGAAAATCCAAACCTTTTTAGAAGATGCGATGACACATGTGCAGAACCAATATAAACCGGAAAAAATGATGGCAGTGGTGATGGATCCCAAATCAGGGGAAATTCTTGCTTCAAGCAACCGGCCTAGTTTTGATCCAAACACCCGCTTAAACATTCAAAATTGGTACAACGATGTCATTGCCTATCCTTATGAACCAGGTTCAACAATGAAAATCTTCACTGTTGCAGCCGCTATGGAAGAAGGAGTTTATGAGGGGCAGGAAACCTTTGATTCAGGTTCTTACAAAGTTGAAGAGATTACACGACCAATCCGAGACCACTATCGTCCTGGTTGGGGAGAAATTACGTATGATGAAGGGATTCAACGATCTTCCAATGTGGCAGCAGCTAAGCTTGTATGGGAAAAACTTGGTACAGAAAAGTTTTTAAATTACCTGAAAGATTTTGATTTTGGTCAAAAAACAGAGGTTGATCTTCCGGGTGAAGAAGCGGGGAATATTCTCTACAACTGGCCTATTGAGAAGTTAACCACTTCTTATGGTCAAGGGACGACAGTTACCCCAATGCAACTTATGAAAGCAGCCACATCAGTAGCGAATGGTGGAAAAATGATGAAGCCATACGTTATTTCGCAGGTTTTAGATCCGAATTCTGACAAAGTTATCAAAAAGACTGAACCTGAAGTTGTAGGAGAGCCTATTTCTAGTTCCACAGCTGAAAGATTACGAGAGCTTTTAGGTGAAGTTGTTACAGGTGAACATGGTACAGGTAAAAACTATAAGCTTGCTAATTTCTCTGTAGCTGGGAAAACTGGGACGGCTCAAATCCCAAATCCGGATGGACCTGGTTATATGTACGAATCTCATGAGGATTACATCTTTTCATTCCTCGGAATGGCTCCTAAAGAAGACCCAGAGCTTATGATGTATGTTTCGGTTAAACAACCAGAGTTAAAAGGAAATGAAGTTGGTTCAGAACCCGTTTCCTATATTTTTAAAACGGTGATGGAGAATAGCTTGCATTATTTAGATATTCGTCCTGATAAGCAGGAAGAAAAGATGAAGGTTGAACCGAAAACAATAGATGATGTTAAAGGCAAATCAGCGCAAAAAGCTAAACAACATTTACAAAAACAAGGTTTAAAACCAATTGTTTTAGGTGAAGGTTCAAGCGTACAGAAGACACTTCCGAAGGCAGGAAAAGAAGTTCTTAATAGTGAAAGGGTCTTTCTTTTAACAAAAGGAAATGTGAAGATGCCTAACATGGACTCGTGGGCGTTACGTGATGTATTGAAATTTAGTGATTTAATGAACATGAAGCTGGATTATATGGGAAGAGGCTTTGTATATAAACAGAGCATTCAACCAGGTTCTATTGTGAAAAAAGGAGATTATTTAACGGTCGAGCTCTCCCCACCAACAGAAGAAGGGGAGGCAACAGAAACGAACTCCGAAGCAACTGAACGATCCATGCATCAGCAAAATCAAGATAATGAAGATGAAGAGGAATAAGACAGGCAGTGTTCTAATCGGGACTAGCCGCACATAAAATGGATACAAGCTTACTATGGACATAAAGGAGATGTACCATGAAACGTGTATCCAATGTGACGCTAAGAAAACGATTAGTCACTGTCTTTCTTTGTGCAATGGTCATTTTTATTATCATTGACATCCGTTTAGGGTATGTGCAATTTATTATTGGTGACGGGATTATGAAAAAAGCCAGGGAATCCTGGAGTCGTGATATCCCATTTCAACCTGAGCGGGGAGAGATTGTCGATCGGAATGGGGAAGTCTTAGCTGAAAATGTTACAGCACCATCCGTTATGCTGGCACCTAGACAGATAAAAAAACCACAGGTCGTAGCAGAAGCCCTTTCTGAAGTGTTGGGGATTTCTGTAGAGAAAGCGTACCAGCATGCAACCAAAAATCAAAACATTGAAAAGATCCAACCAGAAGGTCGAAAACTGTCTGAAGAACAGGCTGAAACGCTAAGTCAAATGAATTTAGACGGCGTTTATATTGCGAAAGACTCTAAACGACATTATCCCAAAGGAGAATATTTATCTCATGTACTGGGGTTTAGTGGGATCGATAACCAGGGACTTATGGGGCTTGAGCTCTATTATGATGATTATTTAGCAGGAAAAGAAGGATACTTGTCCTTCTTTGCAGATGCAAAAGGTCGAAAAATGCCCAAGCTAGCAGATGTTTATCAACCTCCTAAAGATGGGTATAATTTAAAGCTAACGATTGATGATCGTGTTCAAACGATCATTGAGAGGGAGCTCGATAATGCCCAGGCAAAATATAATCCAGATGGCGCTCTGGCGATTGCGATGGATCCAGATTCAGGAGAAATCTTGGCGATGTCCAGTCGTCCTACGTTTCATCCTGAAAATTATCAAACCGTTGATCAGGAAGTGTACAACCGTAACCTCCCTATTTGGAGTACGTATGAGCCAGGATCAACATTCAAAATCATTACACTTGCTGCTGCCTTAGAAGAGAATCAAGTGGACCTCCATGACGATCACTTTCATGATTCAGGAGCCATTAAGGTTGATGGTGCTACACTGCATTGTTGGAAACGAGGAGGTCATGGAAGTCAAACGTTTTTAGAAGTCGTTCAAAACTCTTGTAACCCTGGATTTGTAACCATGGGTGAGCGATTAGGCAAAGAAAAGCTATTCTCTTACATTAAAGATTTTGGATTTGGAGAAAAAACGGGTATTGATTTACAAGGAGAAGGTAGCGGGATTCTATTCAAAGAGGAGCAAGTAGGTCCTGTTGAACTTGCTACAACTGCATTCGGGCAAGGGGTATCAGTGACACCTATTCAACAGGTAACTGCTGTTGCAGCTGCGGTAAATGGCGGCTACTTATTTGAACCCTATATCGCCAAAGAATGGATTGACCCAGCAAGTGGTGAAGTGGTTGAAAAGAGTGAACCAACGATGAAAGAGCGGATTATATCGGATAACACATCCAAGCAAATTCGCGAATCCCTTGAAAGTGTAGTTGCTAAAGGTACCGGACGTGGAGCTTATGTAGATGGTTATCGCGTAGGAGGGAAGACAGGTACTGCACAAAAAGTAGGGGAAGACGGTCGATACATGAGCAATAACCATATCGTCTCCTTTATTGGATTTGCACCTGCTGATGATCCTGAGCTTGTCGTCTATCTAGCAATTGATAATCCGAAAAATACGATTCAATTTGGTGGTGTGGTTGCAGCGCCAATCGTAGGGAACATTATGGGAGATAGTTTGCGCGCAATGGGTGTAGAAAAACGTAAGGACGGTTTGGAAAAAGAAATTCAGTGGCCAGATTTACCAAGGGTTGAAGTACCTGATCTAATTGGATTGGAAAAAAAGGATTTAACACAATATATGGTGAATTTATCAATAGACACAAGCGGTGAAGGAAAATATATTGTCGATCAAGCCCCTAAACCGGGAACAAAGGTTGAACAGGGTTCCAAAATTCGCCTTTTCTTAACTGACGAACCTCCTAAAAATGGGTCATCTCCAGAAGAATAATCGCAGAGGAATCTTTCCTTTGCTATAATGAAACGGTGTGACTTAACGAACTCATAGAACAAAAGCACACAATAGGCTAAATGATTAATAAGCAAAGGAAAGAAATTAAATATGTAAGGAGTCACATTTATGAAACTAGGAAACTTATTAGAGACACTTCATGTCTATACAACAACAAAACCAATAGACGATGTTCAAGTACATGATATTAAAATGGACTCTAGAGCGGTTCAACCTAACGATCTTTTCGTTTGTATTGAAGGCTTCACGGTAGATGGGCATGCTTACGCTTCTCAAGCTGAAGAGAAGGGAGCAAGTGCCATAATCGCTCAAAAACCAGTTGAAGCCTCAATTCCTGTCATTCTTGTAAGTGATAGTCATAAGGCGTTGGCCAAACTCTCGAATCACTTTTATGGTTATCCAACCAATCAGTTTCACTTAGTAGGTGTTACAGGAACGAACGGGAAAACGACAACGTCATATTTAATTGACTCCATTTTTCAAGAAGAAAATAAAACGACCGGGTTAATCGGAACCATTCAGATGAAAATGGCGGACGAAACACTCCCTGTTAAAAACACAACGCCTGATGCTCTATTTTTACAGCAAAGCTTCTCCAAAATGGTGGAAAAAGGCGTCGATTCAGCTGTGATGGAAGTTTCCTCTCACGCGTTGGATTTGGGAAGAGTCCACGGATGTGATTTTGACATAGCTGTCTTCACAAATCTGTCTCAGGATCATTTAGATTTCCATAAAGATATGGACGATTACTTAAGAGCGAAATCCCTTCTTTTCTCTCAATTAGGGAATGGATACAATCAGAAGCCGAAGTATGCCGTTATTAATCGTGATGATGAGAATTGTGATTTTCTAATTAAAAGCACGGCGCAAGAAGTAATTACATATGGGTTAGAATCTCAAGCTGATATTGTTGCAAAAGATCTTCACTTAACAGCACATGGCACAACCTTTACACTTAGTACGCCTGGAGGAGACATTTCTATTGAAAGTCCTCTTATTGGTGAATTCAGTGTGTACAATATGTTAGCGGCTGCTAGTACAGCCTGGTTATCTGGAATTTCTCTATCTACCATAAAAAAATCGCTTGAGCAGACGAAAGGTGTACGCGGACGCTTTGAACCTGTCTTAGCAGGACAAGATTTTGGTGTTATTGTGGATTATGCTCATACACCAGATTCCTTAGAGAATGTTCTGCAGACCGTTCAATCCTTTGTCGAGAAGCGTATTTTTGTCGTAATTGGCTGTGGTGGAGATCGAGATCGAACGAAACGGCCACTCATGGCGCAAGCAGCCGTGAAGTATGCTGATCATACGTACTTAACTTCTGATAACCCACGTACAGAAGATCCACAAGCCATTCTAGAAGATATGGAAAAAGGGGTTAGAGGCCAAGCTTATGAGGTTATTGTAGATAGGAGAGAGGCAATACAAGAAGCTGTGCGCAATGCCGAAGAAGGCGATGTTATTGTGATCGCTGGAAAAGGCCATGAAACGTATCAAGAAATCAATGGTGAGCGTATTCACTTTGATGATGTTGAGGTTGCGGAGGAAAGTATCCGATCCAATTCATAAAGGAGTTGAATCAATGGAGTTTTCTACAAAATGGCTTGCTGAAGTCCTTCCGGAACATAAGGGAGCTGCTTTACTTGAAATTGTTTTGCATGATGTATGTGCGAGCGCTTCTGATTCAATGAAAAAAGGGTTGTTTGTTCCCCTTTCAGAAACAGAAGACCATGCAGAATTGTTAAAAGAAGCGATCTCAAATGGGGCCGTAGCAACTCTTTGGAAGAAGGAAGAGCCGATCCCTGATTTTGTGCCCACAGAATTTCCGGTATTCCTGGTAGAGGATATGAGAGCGGCTATTATGAATGTAGCGCAAGAGTATGTACGTAAAAGGGCTCCTCATACGGTTTGTATAACGGGGGATAGAGGGGTTTCAGAAACCAAACAGTTTGTCACTTCGATTTTAGATCAGCAAGGTCCCATTTATGTTATAAATGAATCCGTAGACTCCGAACTCCAATTATCTTTACAACTCTTAAACATGCCTCAACAAGCAGAAACATGTGTAGTTGAATTTGACCTTTTCAAATCAGAAAGTTTATTTGACCTTTCTTTTATGTGTAATCCTGACTTGGGTATTATTACAGCTGTGCCTCAGAATGAGAGTGATTTGGTTCAAAAATGTGTTGAAATGTTTGCTGGTTTGAAGAAGAATGGAAAAGTGGTGTTAGATGGAGATGACCCTGCTTTTTCCGCTATTCATCAACGAAAGAACGTTTTAACATGCGGTTTTCAACATGAGAATGAAGGATTGATTGTCCAGAATGAACGCTCTAATGTGTTTACATTCAACGGAGTGCAGTATGCAATTGAAAATCCTGACTCTCATATCATCAGGTATGCCGGTTATTCCATATTAGTTGGAAATGAATTCGGTCTTCATCAATCTTCCATACAACAAGGTTTAACAAATCTCATGACGTCTTCCTTTTCAAAATAGGGAGAAGGTTGGATGAAGAATAGGAAAGATTTCAGCTTTCACATGATATATTCTAATAAGGGAAATTATTTTATCCATCTAATACTTAAACGAAGGTACGGACGGTCTTATGCGAATAAAGGAGGAAAATCATGAATGCACAAGTACTATTAATCACTATGGCAATAGCATTTTTAATTACCGTCCTCATCTCACCGATATTAATTCCATTTTTACGTAGGTTGAAATTTGGTCAAGAAATTCGAGATGAAGGTCCAAAATCCCATCAAAAGAAATCCGGAACACCAACGATGGGTGGTTTAATGATTCTGGTTTCTGTAAGTATTACAACACTTGTAATGGTAGCTAAATTCAATCCTGATGCAATGAGCTTTGAAGTTTTTCTTATGCTGTTCGTTATGATTGGATACGGATTACTTGGCTTTTTGGATGATTTTATTAAAGTGGCCATGAAACGAAATTTAGGGTTAACATCTAAACAGAAAATGGTAGGTCAACTCTTTATTGCTGCGGTCTTTTATATTATTTTATATCGTCATGATTTCCCTACAAGTATTTTAATCCCGGGTACATCTTTTCAGTTTGACTTAGGTTGGGGTTATGCTATTCTAATTGTCTTTATGCTGGTAGGTTCATCAAACGCTGTCAATTTAACGGATGGACTTGATGGTTTATTAGCAGGTACAGCTGCCGTCGCATTTGGTGCATTTGGAATATTGGCTTTTCACGGTCAACCACAATTTGAAATTGCTGTATTTTCGGTAGCGGTTGTAGGTGCACTGTTAGGTTTTCTTGTTTTCAATGCTCACCCCGCCAAGGTTTTTATGGGTGACACAGGATCGCTGGCATTAGGTGGAGCTATTGGGGCGATTGCCATTTTAACAAAGCTTGAAATCCTATTAATTGTAATCGGTGGCGTATTTGTTCTTGAAACGCTTTCTGTTATTATTCAGGTTATTTCTTTTAAAACAACAGGGAAACGTATATTTAAGATGAGCCCATTACATCACCATTACGAGTTAGTCGGATGGTCAGAATGGCGCGTAGTAACAACGTTCTGGCTTGTAGCGATTCTGTTTGCAGCACTCGGGATTTATATTGAGGTGTGGCTATAATGAAAAC
>SDGW01000586.1_pt1 | contig 15368 bp, 15 predicted proteins | sample 2873831 | NCBI WGS metagenome assembly SDGW01 (sample SAMN08132700, study PRJNA421101) | hypersaline lake metagenome | isolation source: celular fraction 0.22 microns magnesium sulfate-rich crust from ephemeral... | place: Spain: Penahueca Lagoon, Toledo | collected 2011-07
CAGTGGGTGCAGCTACCATATGGTATGAAATTACACAATCGGGGCGTTCGTCAGGACGTCCGGGAACTGGGTGCGTTGCTCGGGGACGTACTCAAAGAACAGACATCGACCGAATCGTTCGAAACCGTCGAGGATCTTCGACAGTCTGCGATCGCCTACCGGGAGGGCGATATCGACTCCCGTGAGGAGCTACGCGAGACCTTCGAACAGCTCTCGCCCAGCGAGGAGGGAGATGTCGCGCGGGCGTTCACCACCTATTTCGAGCTGATCAACCTCGCCGAGGAGCGCGAGCGCGTCCGCGCCGTGCGCAAAGGCTCACAGGAGGGTACGCTCGACGATAGCCTCAACGAGACCATCAAGGAGCTCTCGGAGGCCGGAGCCGACACCGAGACGGTCCGGTCGGTCCTCGACGACGTGCTTATCGAGCCAACATTTACGGCCCACCCGACCGAAGCTCGACGAGGCACTGTCAAGGCCAAACTCCGATCGATCGCCGACCACCTCGAAACGCTCGACGCCCAGTCGCTGACCGACCGTGAGAAAGAGCGCGTCTGGCGCGATATCGACGCCGAGGTGACGAGCCTCTGGCAGACCCGTCAGGTTCGACAGCGACCCCCCGAACCACAGGACGAGGCCCGCAACATCCAGTGGTACCTCGAAAACACGCTGTTCGATGTCACCGGCGAAGTGTACTCGGAGTTCGAGGATATCGTCACCGACGAGTACCCCGACATCGACCTGCCCAAACTGTTCGAGTTCCGCTCGTGGGCCGGCAGCGACCGCGACGGCAACCCCTACGTGACCGTCGACGTCACCCAGGACACCCTCGAACGCCAGCGGGAGATCGTCCTCGAACGCTACCGGACGCAGCTCAAACGCCTCTCGGCGGTCCTGAGTCAGGACGGCGACCGGTATCCGACAACCGGGGCCTTCCAGGCCTCGCTCGAGTCCGACCTCGAGGAGTTCCCGATGATCACCGAGGAGGCCGAAGAGCGCTACCCCGACGAGCCGTACCGTCAGAAACTCCGCCTCATGCGGGAGCGACTCAACCGCATCGGCGACGTTCGCCCCGGCGGCTACGAGGACGACGACCAGCTCCTCGAAGACCTCGAAACCATCGACGCCAGCTTGCGGGCCTACGGCGGCAGCGACATCGCCGAAGCGTTCGTCGAACCGCTGCTCCGCCAGGTCAGCACCTTCGGCTTCTCGCTGGCGAGTCTCGACCTGCGTGACCACCGTATCCAGCACACCAAAGCCATCGACGAGGCGCTCGCCGAGGAGGGCATCGACTACCGCGAGCTCGACGAGGACGCACGCGTCGAACTGTTGACCGACGCGATCCTCCAGGACGAACCCCTGATCGACCCCGAGAACCCCGGCGACGTCTCGGAGGTCGCCAAAAAAGTGCTTACCCGGTTCGCCGCACTCGGTGACTGGCAGGAGGAGTTCGGCGTCGAGGCGATCGACACCTACTGTATCTCGATGACCGAAGAGCCGAGTCACGTCCTCGAAGTCCTCTTCTTGGCCGACCAGGTCGGTGCAGTCTCGCTGCCCGACCACGCCGGACTCGACGTGGTGCCGCTCCTAGAGACCGAGTCGGCGCTCAACGGAGCCGACCGTATCATGGGCACGCTGTTCGAGAACGAGGCCTACAAGCAGGTCCTCGAAGCCCGGAACAACACCCAAGAAATCATGCTGGGCTACTCCGATTCGAACAAGGAAAACGGTTTCCTCGCGGCCAACTGGGACCTCTACAAGAACCAGAAACGTCTCGCCGAAATCACCAACGACTACGACGTGACGATGCGGCTGTTCCACGGCCGTGGCGGCTCGATCTCCCGTGGCGGCGGTCCGATGAACAAGGCGCTTTTGGCCCTGCCGAACGAGACGGTCACCGGTCAGGTCAAGTTCACCGAGCAGGGCGAGGCCATCGCCGAGAAGTACGGCAACGAGCGGATCGCCGAGCGCAACCTCGAACAGATGCTCGATGCGCAGATCCGCGCCCGCCACAACGCCCTCGAAGAGCCCGTCGAACAGGTTCCCGAGGAGTGGGCCGACGCCATGGACACGATGGCGACGGCGGCCCGGTCGGCCTACCGCGACCTGCTTGAGACCGACGGCTTCGTCTCCTACTTCGAGCAGGCGACGCCGATCACCGTCATCGAGGAGCTGAACCTCGGCTCCCGTCCGGCCTCCCGATCCGAGGAACGGTCGGTCGAGGACCTGCGGGCGATCCCGTGGGTGTTCTCGTGGACCCAGTCGCGGTGTATCCTCCCCGGCTGGTTCTCGCTTGCCTCCGGCGTCGAGGCCTACCTCGAAGACGGCGGCGAGATGGAGACCCTCCAGGAGATGTACGACGAGTGGGCCTTCTTCCGGACCACCTTCGACCGCGCCGCGCTGTCGCTCACCCGGACCGACCTCGAAATCGCCGACGAGTACGCCGCCTTGGCCGACAGCGAGCTTCGCGAGGAGTTCCAGCCACGGATCGAAGGCGAGTACGAACAGGCCGTCGACTACACCGCCGAAATCACCGGCCGCGATGACCTCTTGCGCCGCGACTGGCTCGACGAGAGCCTCGAACGCCGGAATCCGTACGTCGACCCACTGAACCTACTGCAGACCCACCTGCTGAGCCAGACCCACCTCACCGAGGCCGAGGAGCGCACTCTCCGGCTGACGGTCAACGGCATCGCAGCAGGGATGAAGAATACGGGATAGCTGCCGTCGCTGCGCTGTTCAGTCCCGCGAGAGGTACGTGATCCCGTTCGGATGGGTTCGCACACCGATCCGGTCGACTTCCTCGCGGGCTTCGGTGTCGATCACCGAGACGTCGTTTGTTTTGTTGTTCGAGACGTAGGCCGTCGAGCCATCGCTGTTAAAAACGACCTCGCCCGGCCAGATGCCGACCGGGATCCGTTCGACCTCCCACGGTCGACCCTCGTCGGTGCGATGAAACCGCGTCTCGATCACCGAAACGTCGTTCGACATCCGGTTCGGGACCAGTGCGATCGACGCATCCGGCGAGAACTCGATGCCGATCGGCGCGTTCCCCAACCCCGTCTCGTAGATCGTCTCGTGGTGTTTGGGATCGTGAACCGTGAGTCGGCTCTCGTGTTGGATCGTCACGTAGACGTTGTCGGTATCGGGGTTGACCGCCACCGCTTCGGGGCCGTCGCCGACGGGTACGTCGACGGCGATGCGTCGCTGGTCGCAGTCGATCACCGTGAGGGTGTTGCCGTTGCTGTTGGTGATGTAGGCGGTCGACTCGTCGCCGTTCAGCGACAGCGTGTTCGAGACCGACTGATGGGTCGGAATCACATCCAGCACCTCGTCGGTCTCGATGTCGAAGACGAACACACGGCTGTTGTTTCGGGAGACCAACCAGAGCTCGTTGGCGCGCGTCCGGACGGCGAGTCCGCTGGGGTGGTCCAACAGGTCGTGTTCGATCCGGCCGGTGACCGAGAACGTTTCGTTGTCGATGACGTTCAGCGCGTTGCCCTGCGCGCAGGTCACGTAGCTTTTGGTCCCGTCCGGCGAGGTTTCGATCGTTCTCGGATCGAAATCCGTCTCGATATCCTCGACCGTCTCACCGGTCTCGGGGTCGACGACCGACACACAGTCGTCGTCCCGGTTGAGCACGAGCAGTCGATCATCCATACGACAACAGCGGTCCCCACAGCAAAACCCCTTAGCACCGTCCCGACTGGCCGACTCTCCGGCCTGTCGGCCAGTCGCTTCAGATCAGGTTAGCGCACCGCTGCGGCGGCCTCGCCCATGATCCCGATGGCCTCACGCAGCGTTTCCTCGTCGGTCGCATACGAGATTCGGGCCATCCCCTCGCCGCCCGCACCGAACGCGTCGCCCGGAACGACGACCACGCCGCGGTCGATACATTCCTCGACGAAGCCCTCCGGCACCTCCGGCATCGCATAAAACGCGCCCTTGGGGGTCGCACAGTCGATGTCGTGGTCGGCGAGCCCCTTCAGGAGGATGTCCCGTCGGCGCTCGAAGGAGTCGGTCATCTCCTCGACGATCCCCTGTGGCCCCGTCAACGCTGCCTCGGCGGCGTACTGGGCGGGGGCGCTGGCGCAGGCTTGGGCGTACTGGTGGACCCGGACCATACGGTCGACGCGCTCGCTCGCGCCGAGGACCCAGCCGAGCCGCCAGCCCGTCATCGAGTACAGTTTTGAAGAGGAGTTGACGACAACCACGTTGTCGCCCTCGGCGTACTCGATCGGCGAGTGGTGGCTGCCGTCGAAGACAGTGTACTCGTAGACCTCGTCGGAGACACACAGCACGTCGTGGTCGTCGGCAATGCGGGCGAACTCCCGGATATCCTCCTCGCTGGCGACCGCGCCGGTCGGATTGGCCGGCGAGTTGACGATGAACGCCGCGGTATCGTCGGTGATGGCGTCTTCGACGGCGGCGGGATCGAGGGTGAGGTCCTCGCGGAGGCCGACTGGGACCGGCTCGCCATCGGCGAGTTTGGTGAGTGCGTCGTAGGAGACGAATCCGGGATCGGGGATGATGACCTCTTGGCCGGGGTCGACGTGAGCCTCAAGCGCGAGGTGTAGCGCCTCGCTGGCCCCGGAGGTGGCGATCACGTCGGCGGGGTCGACCGTGATTCCTTGGTCACGTTCGTGTTTGGCCGCGATGGCCTCGCGGAGCGATTCGATCCCCTTGTTCGAGGTGTAGCCGTCGGCCTCCCCCGACTGGATAGCGTCGACGGCGGCCTGTCGGGCATGCTCCGGGGTCGGAAAGTCCGGCTGGCCCAACCCGAGGTTGATGGCGTCGTCGCCAGCTGCCTCAAACACTTCGCGGATGCCACTGATCGAGATGCGCTCGACGCGCGAGGAGAACTCCGTCATACCCTATCTGCTCTCGGCCGACAGGATAGCTTTTGTTACATTCGACGGGCCGTGGCGACGGTGGGTTCGAAACGCTCAGTAGCGTCGACTCCCTACGGCGGTTATGTCACGGACTGGTGTCCGGTATGCCGCGGGCTTGCTTGCGGTCGCGGTGGCTGCGATCCACCTCTACTGGGCGTTTCCACGCCTCCTCACACAGTTTCAGGCCGGGATGGTCCCCGATCCTCGCCCGGCGCTGTTTATCCTCTCGGGTGTCGCCATCCTCTTCGGGATCGCCCAAATCCTCGATGGCCGCGATCCGGAGCCGATCTATCTCGCCGGCATCGGACTCATGGTTACCTATCTCGTCGGCTACGTAGTCTGGCACGCCTACTCCGGCCACGGCGGCTTCTTCTGGCCGTGGGCTCCCGCCCCGATCACCCACGACCAGTCGACCGTCAGCCTCGTCGTCGAACACCTGCTGTCGACGCCGCTGGATCTGGCCTCGAAAATACTCGAAACGCTCCTACTGGGGCTGTTGGTCGTCCTCTACCGGGGCGACCCGCAGTCGACCGACGAGGAGATCGCAGCGATCGTCGGCAGCGACTAGCCATTTATACGTTGTTCGGGACAACAATGTGGTGATGAGACACCAACTGCGGCCGATTGGTCGACATGCTGGGGTGGGTCGGTGAGTCGACCGAAATCGCTGTTCGATCGGCTGCGGACATACGAGACGAGCGTCATCGAAGACGTCGTCATGTCGGGGCTGATCTTCCTGACCATCTCGCTGGCGTGGTCCTACGCGCCCGCATCGTGGCCACAGGCCATCTACTACGTCCTGCTCGCCATCGGGCTGTTCGGCTTCTTCAAATACGTGAGCCCACCGCCGTCGAACGACGAGATCGAGTGGTAGCGACCGCCCCGCTACTGGAGGGTCAGTCCGATCACGAGCCCGCAGCCGGCACATTTGTGGACGTCGGCCGGCTGGCCGGAGATCTCGAACGTTTCGACGTCGACTTGCGGCACCCCCGAGACAGTCTCGATTTCGTCGTGGCTGAGGTCCATGTCGCAGTCCTCACAGAAGAACGGATCGTCACTCATGGGTTAGAAATTCTCACACACGATCATATAGGTGTTGCTTACACCGGGTGTGGCTCCCGAAACGACGGTCCCGACGGCTCCCAGTCGAACGGTTGAAACGGGTCGACCGTCTCTACTGGGCATATGGTAGATCACGAACTCCGGAAGGAGGCCCACGACCTCGACGTGACCGTCTGGGTCGGCAAAAGCGGGATCGATGCGGTGACCGAGGAGCTTCGCGGCCAACTCAAGGACCGCAAACTGGTCAAGGTCAAGTTCCTGCGGGCGGCCCGCGGCACGGACGACACCGAGGAGCTGGCCGACGAACTGGCTGAGAAGGTCGACGCCAAACTGGTCGAGACGCGGGGTAACACAGCCGTCCTTACATAACGGCCATCGTGACAACAGGCTGCCCACGCCAGCCGAGATCGAGCCGACGGAGTAGGGAGACGGTCGCTGTCAGTTCATCTGTTTGCTTTCCTTCACGGTCATCTCTCGGTCGTTCGGCATCGTGGACCGACTAGATGTGGTCGAAGCACGGTTCTCAATCGCCCGCAGCGGGCGGTGCGTAGCCGTCGACGCGTGCGGCGTGGTCGATGAACTGGCCGTGGCCAGTTATTTCGCCGAGTTCGATCGATCGCTGGTCGTGAGCGAACGTAATAAGGCCAACGTCGGCGAGTTTCGGGAGATGGATATGGTGGAGGGCGATCTGGATGTCTTCAGGCGTCTTCCTCTCGGTCGTCGTGGATGGCCCTTCCAGCTCGTTGGCGAGCATTGCCGAGAGGGTCTCGATGTCGACTGCCTCGGAGTGCGTTCGCAAGTAGTACAGCACGTAGCGCCGGTATGGATGTGTCAACACGTCAAATATTTCGTCCAGTCCCGATCCAGTCTGTGATGCCATCGTCTCCCGTCCGGGCCGAACCGACTTAACGTCTTTTTGGCGATAATTCTACCTATTTGATAATATCGACTGGAACAGGGAGTTTGCTTGAGTTCTCCAAGGAGGCAGGGTCAGTAGACAGGCGGTGGCGCGGGTCGGCGTTCAGAACTCCAACTGATTCCGTCGGTTCGGCGAGCGGCTACTCTTCGGTCGACCCGATTTCCTCGGGCGTGTCGGCATCCTCGCCAGCGAACTCCTGATGGAAATGGTTCCACGGCTGGATGTGTTCTTCTGCCAAAATGTTGCTACTCACGATCCGCAGGCCGAGGTCGTCCAACTGGTTGGTACTCTCCTCGATCTCGGAGGTCGACTCGGCCACGACCTCGATGTGGAGGTTTTCCTCGCCGGACAGCATCTCTCGGACGTTGACGACACCCCGAACTTCGAGGGCTTCCGCCGCCATCTCCGACCGACGGGAGAGCTCCGTCGAGCAGATGAACAACACCTGCATCGGATACCCCGCCTGCTCGTAGTCGAGTTCCGGATTGTAGCCGGTGATGATGCCCTTCTCCTCCAGTTGCTGAATTCGATTGTGGATGGTCGTGCCAGTGACATCTGTTTCGTCCGCGATGTTCGTGTCGGAGGCCCCGCGGGCGTCTATCTGCAACAGGTGCAGAATGCGGCGGTCGAGGTTGTCGAGCGGGTCACCGTTCATACCGGTCCGTTCGGTGCCGAGTCAGTTGAGTTATGTGCCCGGATCGGTGTGCGTGGCGTCCCTCCGCTGTACTGACCTCCTACCGGTCGACGACAACTCGGCAGACTGAATGTTTTTTAAAACACACCTCCCGTCGCGGTTTACAACTCGTTCGGATCGACCTGCCCCGCCAGCCACCGAACCACGCCAGCCGCGCCAACCGCCGCAACCAGATAGCCCACGACCGCGGCATAGGTCGATACCGTCGCACTGTCGATCGCCAGCAGGGCAGCGGTGTTCGCGGGGCTGCCGGGAAGGAACGAGGCCGCCGCGAACAACAGTAGCACCCCGACCGAGAACAGCAGTTGGGCCGACCGCCGATCCGACGCGACAAGCGAGATGCCGACCGCGACGGCGACCACGACCACCGTGGCGGCGGTCGCCAGCAGGAACAGCCACGCGCCGTTGGCGACCGCCACGCCGTTCAGCGAGAGCAACGCCAGCCACGTCATCGCCTGTAGCGGCGCGAGGACGATCATCGCCAGCGCCTTGCCGTCGACGATCTGGGTCAGCGATACCGGCGCGACCCGCAGCAGTTCGAGCGTGCCGCGGTCGACCTCCTCAGTGATGGAGTCGACGGCGATCGAGCCGCTGATGAACACCGGCAGGAACACCAGCAGTGGCAAGAGGACGGTGTAGGTGAAATCGAAGTAGGGGTTGCCGCCGCGATCCGGCGGGAGATCCAGCGGGACGACCTCCAGGGAGGCCGCGTGCTCGGTTCGCTGTTGGCGTTCGAGCGCCCGCAGGGCCTCCTGGCTCTCGGCGACCACGAGCGTCGTCTCGATCGATCCCTCCGGCGCGGTCAGTATCACCTCGATCGTCCCGTCGCGTCTCGATGTATCGAACACCGCCTGTGTGCGCCCCTCGTCAAAGGCCTCGAAGGCCGCTGCCGTGGAGTTGTACTCGGTGCCGCTGAGCGTGTCGCTGTTTGCCATCGCCGCCAGCATCTCGTCGGAGGCCTCGCCGGTCACGGCGGCCTCGATGCCGTACCCCTCGACGCTCCCGGGGTCGTAGAGCGACACCAGCCCGACGACGAGGAAGCCCGAAAAGCCGGCGACGAACAGCTGGATCACCAACGCGAGGACGATCGTCTTCTCGCGGCTCAACACCTGCAGCTCGCGCTTGGCGATCGTGAGCCGCTGGCTTCGGAGCTGGGCCCGAAGCCGGTCGACGACGCCCTGTTCAGCCATAGACGCTCACCACCCCGAAGTTGTAGGCGGCGTGAACCAGTGTCGCCGCCAGCATGGCCACCAGATACCACCGGAAATCACGCCGGGCCCCCAGCGCGGAGATGGCCGCCGTCGCGGTGTGCAACACCAGCGGCGCGAACAGCAACGCCAGCGTTGCGGCCGGTGTCACCCCGGCTGGAGTCAGCGTCGCCTGCCCCAACACGAGGTCGGGGAGGCCGACCACCTGCGCGATCGCGGTGAACTTCTCGCCGACGAAGAAGCCGACTCCCGACATCGCCCCCAGCAGGAGCGCGGTCTTCGTCGACCGGTCGAAGCGGTCGCTCTCGATGCCGGCGTAGATGTGGATGCTCTTGGCGACCTCTTCGATGGCCGCGATGACGACCAAAATTACGGGCACCGAGAGCTCGATCGGCATCACGAACAGCACGGCGATCGCCAGCAGTTCGGCGACGAAGACGAACGGGATCGTCAGTGCGGAGACGACCGCGACGGATTTCGGCCCCCGGAGCCGGGCATCCAGCGCGTCGAGGAACTTCAGGGGCACCGGCTTCTGGGTGAACATATCCTCCTCGCGGTAGACGCCCACCCCGAGCAGAAAGAGGATCACCGAGCCGAGGAAGAACGGCGCGGTCGCAAAAACGTAGGAGCCGAGGTCGACGGCTTCGCCCTGCAGCTCCATCACCACGAGCGTCAGCGGCGAGATGAGCGCGATCGGCGTCACGTTCGTGAAGATCGCCGGAACGAACACGTAGGTCGTCAAAAACACCGAGACGGTGACGGTGACGAACGTGAGTTCTTTGAACGAGCGGGCGAACATCGCGCCGACGAACGTCGACGCCAGAAACGCCAGCGCGATCGGGAGCACGGCCGCCACCGACAGCAGCCCGCCACCGACGCCGAGGCTGATCCCCGTGATGGCGACGACAGCCGCAACCAAGTAGGGAAGGGTCTTGCCCGCGACGATGTCGAGCCGCTGGATCGGCGCGACCAACAGCAGCTCACCCCGCCGGTTGATGCGCTCGTTGAGGATCGTCCCGCCGTAGGCCTGGATGATGAAGTTCATCGGCACGAGGAAGACGAACGCCAACACGAGCGAACTGAACGGGAACGGCGGGCTGATCTCGGCGGGCGATCCCTGCGAGTTCCCACCGCTGAGCAGCCCATCGAGCAACGAACCGCCCTCGTCGTCGACCGCCGGATCGTCACGGTCGCTATCCGTATCGAGGTTCGCCTCCTCGGTCGACTCGTCGTTGGTCGAATCGCCGTCGCTGCCGTCGGTCGATCCACCGTTCTCGTCTTCGCCTGCTCCGTCACCACCGTCGGTGTCGTTGATATCGTCGCTCCCGTCGTCGGTTTCACCGCCCCCACCGCTACGGTTCGCCGAGACGGGTGACGATTGTTGCCGGTACTGGAGTCGGACAGAAACCGGGTAGGCGGCGGTCTCGTTCGGTTCGAGTGCCATCAGTCGGTCGTTGTAGCCCTGGACGGCCGCCCGGAAGGTTGTCAGTGCCGCCGTCCCCTTTTCGGTCGGTGCGTGGGCGACCGAGACCGTCGACTGGTCCAGCCTCCCAGCCTCGACCACCCCCTCACCGTCGTCACCGTCGAGCGTGAGCGAGACGGTCCCGCTGTTGCCCGCCGGGGCGACGATCAGATCCAACTCGCCGGCTTCGAGCTTCTCGCGGTCGGGCTCCTGCGGGGAGAGCGCCGCGTGGTCCGCAACCACGCTGTAGTATGGGCTGTCGTCGTCGATGCCGACCCGGTAGATGTCCTGTGTCGGCGAGAGGCCGTCGACGCCGAGAGTCAGTCCCGCACCCACGATCCCACCAGCCAACAGCAAGAGCGCCGCTCCGGCCAGCAGCGTTTGGCGGTCGAGACTGGTCGAACCGAGACTCACTTCCCAGCGGGCGATCCGCCAGACGCGGCGGAGGCGTGTCCTGAGACTCACGGGGATTCCTCCGGCTCGACCGCGCTGTCGGCTGCCGTGTCGACGCCCTGATCACCGGCCGGTTCGGTCGCCGCCGCGGTTCGCGGCCCGGCCATCTGTCGCCCCGTCAGATCCAAGAACAGCTCTTCGAGGCTCGGCTCATGGGTCCGAATGTCGACCACCGAGCCACCGGCAGCCGCGGCGGCGTCTTGCAGCGACTCGACCGCATCCATCGAGTCGACGACCGCCCGGTATCGACCGTCGCTCGTCGGCTCGGTTTCGGGAAGGTCGATATCGCTAAAGACGTGATAGCTCGTCTCGCCGTACTCTTCGCGGATCTCCTCGACGGTCCCACGGGCGATGATGCGACCCTCGTTCATGATGATGATCCGGTCGCAGACAGACTCGACGTGGTAGAGGTTGTGGGCGCTGAAGATCACCGTCTTCTCGTCGTCCCGGAGTTCGCGGGTGAATTCGAGCACCGAGTTCGTGGTGAGGGGGTCGAGTCCGCTTGCGGGTTCGTCGTAAATGAGCACGTCGGGATCGTTGATCAGCGAGCGGGCGATGGCGACCTTGCGTTTCATCCCCTTCGACATATCGCCGATGCGACGGTCCCGGTACTCCAGATCGAGGCGGTCGAGCGTCTCGGCGATCCGGTCGTCGGCCGTCGACCGAGGCACGTCGTAGAGATCGGCGAAAAATGTGAGATAGGAGGTGGGCGTCATATCCTCATACAACGGCGACTCCTCGGGCAGGAAGCCGAGCCGGTGGCGCATTTCGGGGTCCTCAGCGTCGAATCCCGCGACCTCGGCGCTGCCGTCAGTCGGTTCGATCAGCCCGGCGAGCATCTTGAGCGTCGTGGTCTTTCCGGCCCCGTTCGGTCCGACGACGCCGAAGATCTCCCCCGTTTCCACCTCGAAGGAGCTGTCGACGACGGCCGCAAAATCACCGTACGTCTTCCGCAAACCCGAGACCCGTATCATACCGGACCTGTTGACTGTGAGTACAAAAACGCATGGCCGAAAATACAGCAGGTGATAGCCGGACAGCCGCCGGTTAGCCAGTGACTACGTAACTAGACCTGTTGGCCGAGGCGACGGTATACAGTGACTATTTAATACGGATCAGGACGGGCGGTCGATGCTGAACCGTTCTGCGGTTGAGGCGTACTGACTCCCCGAAAGCCGGCCCACCGTATCGAGGTTCTCGATGTCGACCAGTCCATCGGTCAACACACTCTCGTCGACGTGGGCGTGGACGACCTCGCCGAGGATCAGGACGCTGCCGCCGACCTCGATCCAGTCGTACAGTTCGCATTCGAAGGCAACCTTGGCGGCGGCGACGCGCGGTGGGTCGACGGCGACCGACGCCGCGCGCTCGATGCCGACCGCATCGAACTCGCTTTCGCTCGGCCCGAGCGTCGCGCTCGTGGCGTTCATCTCCTCGACAAGATCACGCGTTACCGTGTTTACGACGAACTGCTCGGTCTCCCGGACGTTCCGTGGCGTATCCTTCAACTCGCCGCTGCCGACCGGCGCGAACATGACGACCGGCGGGTCGACCGCGACCACGTTGAAGAAACTGTACGGTGCGAGGTTGTCGACGCCTGCTTCGCTCCGGCTGCTGATCCAGCCGATCGGCCGCGGGGTGACCGCGGTCGACAGCAGCCGATACGGCGAGCCGAAGGCATCCGGTGGGCCGTCGCGGCTCGGCATTTAAACCCCACCGACGCCGGAGTCAGCCTCCGAGAGGTCGACCGGGTCGCTGTCGATTCCGAGTTCGTCGAGGGCCGCCGCGAGGTGGTCGTCCTCGACGTAGGAGGCCCCCTCGGCGACCCGAATCCGCTGGGCGGTCGCCAGCGCCTCGCCGCGGCGGTCGTCCGGAATGTCGTACTTGTCGGTCGCCAACTCGATGACCAGTCCGTTGTGGTCGGTTGTGTACAGCGAGTGGAACGCGCCGCGATCGAACTCGTTGTAGCCGATCCCCTCCTCGTCGAGGGTGACTTTAGTCTCCTCGAACCGCTCGGCGTCGACCGAGAAGGCGAGGTGGTGAACCGCCCCGACACCGGGTCGCTGGCCGCCGCGGTTCGAGGGCTGACCGGAGACGAAGAAGGTCACCATCCGGCCGTCGCCGGTGTCGAAAAACAGGTGGGTCATCGAAGGGTCGTCGAGGTTCGGCTGGCGCAACACCAGCGGCATCCCGAGGATATCGCGGTAGAACGCGACGGTATCGGCCTCGTTGCTGCCGATGATCGAGATGTGGTCGGTGCCGGTCACACTGACCGAACTGTCGGGCTGCTCGGCAGTGACGGGAATCTCGTCGCTCATTGTCCCCTGTAGGGTCCGAACCGATATATCAGTTCGCGGACCGTAGTGTAACCACGTAACACCGATGCCACTGGATTCGATTGCGGTCGACGACTGGAGCGAGCGCGATGACTGACTACCCACGACCGGCTGACGACTCACAACTGACTGCCGAGCTGACCGGCCGCGTCGTCGGCGTCGACGGCTGTGCTGGCGGCTGGTTTGCGGTGTGGGCCGACGGTGAGGGCCTCCGGCACGGCCTTTATAAAAATGTGCGCGACTTGTTTGCTGCCCACGATGATGCCGATCGACTACTCGTCGACATGCCGATCGGGTTCGAGTCGTCGACCGCTCGGGAGTGTGACCGGCTTGCCCGCCAGCGGCTCGGTTCGCGCGGCGTCTCGGTGTTTCCAGCCCCCTGTCGACCGGTCGTCGAGTACCGTCAGCAGGCGGGCGAGGCAGCCAGCTACGCCCGGGCGAACCGACTGCAACGCGAGTTCCTCGACGCCGGGATCTCACAGCAGGCGTGGAACATCACCGAGAAGATCGCCGCGATGGACCGGTATCTGCGTGAGGAATCGCCAGCGGTCGACGTCTACGAGAGCCACCCGGAGCTCTGCTTTTGCTGTTTAAATAGCGGCTATCCGATCGCACACCCCAAATCGGGCGAAACCGGTCGCGCCGCCCGGTTTGCCGTCCTTGAGGAGTGGACCGACAACTGGGAGCCGATTTATAAAAGCGCGTGTGAAAAGTACTACTTCAATCAGGTTGCCCGTGACGACATCGTCGACGCGCTGGTGTTGTGTGCGGCGGGCCAACAGCCGCTGGCGTCGGTACCCGCCGAGCCGCCGGTCGACGCCCGCGGGCTCCCGATGCGGATCGTCGCTCCCGATCTCGATCCGGCGTGGACCGACCACGCAGACCTCGCCGAGCGGTAGTTCGGTATTTAAATCGGTACGCCACTCAGCCGCGCTCGTCGTCCAGTTCGTCCTCGTCGAAGGTCGGTTCCATGCGTGCCGAGTCGGCGGCCTCTGGATCGTCAGGTTCGCGGCGCGTCGACTCGTCCTCGTAGAGATCCGCGGCCCGCTCGGTGTCAGTGACCGCTGGGCCGTCGTCGACCGCTTGGGCGGCGGCCTGCTGGGCTTCGGCGGCGCTGGCGTACTCCTCGTCGGGGAGCCGGTCGAAGACGCTGCCGAGGGATTCGGTCTCGTTCGGCAGGTCGACCGCCTCGATGGCGTACTCGTCGGCCAGCTCCTCGCTGGTCGTCGGATAGGTGCGGTCCTCGAGCAGCCCCGCGGCTTCGTCGCCGATCATCTCGGTGACGTGGTCGGCCCGCTCGGATTGGCGGTCTCTGGCTGCGTCAGTGACGGTCTCGTCCTCGACGACGGTGTCGTCGCCGCTGTCACCAGTCATGCCCAATCCGTCGGCAGTCAGGTGAAAAAGCGTAGTTACCCGGAACGGCTGAATAGTTAGTCGCTCTGGGCGACGCTGAGTTCGGTCCCCTCGACGGCCTCGCTTAGGAGCGCTTTTATTTCGTCGACCGTCGCGTCGCCCTCGGAGGCGTTCTCCATCAGCACCGTCTCGCTGGGGAACAGGTGCTCGCCGAGGACGAGCCCATAGTCGCGGGCCGTCGAGCCGGTCATCGTGAGATAGACGCCGAGCCCGCTGTCGGCGATGGCGGCTTCCTCCTCACGCTCTTCGTTGGGGTAAACGAACTCGACACCTTCGATAGTGTCGGTGCCGAGGACCGCCTCGACGAGTCGCTCGTACCGCGGCGAGATACAGAGCGCCCCCTCGTGGGCGTCGACGAAGCTTCGGTCGAGGTCCTCGCCGTTGAGGAGTTCCGGGGTCGCCATCAGCGTGTGGTAGACCGTATCGCCGAGCCCGGTAACGACGCGAACGTCGGTGTCCTTCGGGTTGATTCGGCGGTTGATCTCGGCCAGCGAGCCCAGCCCTGCCGCCTGCAGTTCGACGACCTCCTCTAAGACGAGGTCGGCGCTGTCGAAGCCGAGGGCGAACTCGTGGGTCCGCAGCGCGCGGAACGGCTCCTCGCGGCCGATGAGCTGGAGCTTGGTGTCGCCGAGGTCGACCGTCGCGCTGTCGAAGACTACTCGCCGGGGGAACCCGTCGCGGCTGTCCCGCAGGAGGGTGTATTCGGGAGCAAAGCGGTCGGTTGGGTCGCTGTAGTCGGCGAGGCGTTCGTAGGGGCCATGGTCCGGTTCGGTGGTGCCTTTCGTGATTGCTTTCTCGTAGCGAAGTGTCGACCTCACCGAGTCGGCGAGTGCCGCACAATCGGCGACCGAGGCGAGTCGTTCGAGCACCGCTTCGAGCGGTCGACCCTTTCTGGGAACCGCCACCGGAACCGTTCGGCTCATTGCCGGAGT
>SDGW01000587.1_pt1 | contig 15361 bp, 13 predicted proteins | sample 2873831 | NCBI WGS metagenome assembly SDGW01 (sample SAMN08132700, study PRJNA421101) | hypersaline lake metagenome | isolation source: celular fraction 0.22 microns magnesium sulfate-rich crust from ephemeral... | place: Spain: Penahueca Lagoon, Toledo | collected 2011-07
AGCGTCCCGGTCACCGTCGACTCGATGTGCTGGACGTGGCTGTACTTGAGGACGTTCATGAACTCGTCGACGCGGACCGAGCCCGGCTCCGAGACGCGGCGCACGTCGTTGCGCGCGAGGTCGACCAGCATCGTGTGTTCGGCGCGTTCCTTGCCGTCGGCCAGCATCTCGCCGGCGAGCCGGCGGTCCTCGACGGGGCTCGAGCCCCGATCGCAGGTGCCGGCGATCGGGTTCGACATGACCTCGCGCCCGCGCACCGAGATCAGGGTCTCCGGACTCGCGCCGACGACGGTCAGCTCGTCGTGGTCGAGCAGGTACATGTACGGCGAGGGGTTGACCTCGCGCATCGCCTCGTAGAAGCCGAGCGGGTCGACGTCGCCGTAGAGCTCCCGCGTGCGGGAGATCACGCCCTGGTAGATGTCGCCGTCGAGGACGTGTTCCTTGGCCGCCCGGACGCTGTCCTCGTACTCGGCTTGCGCCCCCGCGTCCTCCTCCTCTCGGACGAAGCCGCCGGTCTCGGGCTGTGCGGCCTCGCGTAGCGTCGCCGCCACGTCGGCGGCCTCCGAGACGAGCGCCTCGTAGACCGACTCGGGATCGTCCTCGCCCTCGAGGACGGGCGTGAAGACCAGCGAGACCGTCCCGTCGCGCTCGTCGAAGGTCAGGGTCTTCGTCGTCAGGAGGAACTGGGCGTCCGGGAACCGCGAGTCGGGCCGCTCGTAGCCGACCTCCTCGAGCCAGAGGTCGTAGACGGCGTCGTAGGCAAGGAAGCCGACCAGCCCGCCCTCGAGGTGCTGGCGGTCGTGGTCGGGCACGTTCTCGAGGCGGACGTCGGGCATCGCGGCCCGGAGCGCGTCGACGGTGTCGCCCTCGGCGTCGGTGTCGATGGCCGCGAGCGGCGCCTCCTCGGTCAGGGCTTCGACGGTCGCTTCGCCCGACTCGACGGTCACGACGGCCTCGGGGTCGTAGCCGACGTAGGAGTAGCGCGCGTGGCGCTCGGCGTCGGCGGTACTCGGCCGGAACGCGCCGTCGGGATCGCTCGAGGCGGTCTTCTCCGCGCTCTCGAGGAGGAAGGCGTAGGGCGAGCGCTCGCGATCGGCCGCCTCGGACCGGCCGGTGAGCGCGGCGTAGGCGGCGAGCGGCGTCGTCTCGACCTCGAGGGTCGCGACGGCCCGGACGACCGCCGGGCGGTCGGTCCGCTCGGCGCTCGAGCCGGCGTACTCGCGGAACGCCGCCCGGTCGAGATCGAACGAGAACCGGTCGGCGGAGGTGGGGTCGGGATCGGGCATGGAAGTCACGCTTCGGGCTCCGCCGGCTGGCGGGCGGTCTTGGCTCGGTCGACGAACGAGCGAACGGCCTCGTGGTCCTTGACGCCGCCGCGTTCCTCGACGCCGCTGGCGACGTCGACGGCGAAGGGCGCGACGGTCCGGACCGCCTCGCCGACGTTCTCGGGGGTGAGCCCCCCGGCGAGGATCAGCGGCGACTCGAGGTCGGCCGTGGCGTCGCGGGTCCGGTCCCAGTCGTGGGTGCGGCCGGTCCCGCCGCCGCCGTCGTCGCTCACCGTGTCGACGAGGAGGCCGTCGACGATCTCGTCGTAGACCTCGGCGGTCGCGGCGTCGTCGGCGTCGACCGCGAGCAGCAACTCCGCCTCGAGGTTCGCGCGCAGGTAGGCGAGGTCGCCGGGTCGGATGTCGCTGTGGATCTGGATCGCGTCGGGCTCGATCTCCTCGACCAGTTCGATCGCGTCCGCCGGCCCGTCGGGCATCGTCACGAGGACGCTCGTGACGAACGGCGGGGCCGCCGCCGCAAGCGCTCTCGCCCGCTCGATCGAGACCTCGCGGGGCGTGTCGACCGAGACGTCACAGATGATCCCGACGGCGTCCGCGCCCGCGTCGATCGCCGCCGCGAGGTCGGCCTCGTCGGTCAGGCCGCAGATCTTGACCCGGGTCATCGGTCTCCGGCGGATTGTGCCGCTACGCCGCGTAGCTGGTCGAGTTTCTCGGCGGCCGCGCCCGACTCGATTGCCTCGCGGGCCGCGTCCGCACCGTCCTCGAGCGAGTCGGCCTCGCCGGCGACGTAGATCGCCGCGCCCGCGTTCGCGAGGATGACGTCGCGTTTGGCGCCGGTCACGTCGCCCTCGACGATGCCGCGCATGTCCGCGGCGTTCTCCTCGGGCGAGCCGCCCGAAATGTCTTCGATGTCGTGTTCTTCGAGGGCGAGATCGGCCGGCTCGAGTGCGTACTCCTCGACGGAATCGCCCTCGACCTCCGCAGCGCGGGTCTCGCCGTGGATCGCGATCTCGTCGGTACCCGCGCCGTGGACGACCAGCGCGCGCTCGACGTCCATCCGCGCGAGCGCGTTCGCGAGCACGGGAACGAGGTCGGGATCGTAGACGCCGACGACCTGCGCGTCCGCACCCGCGGGGTTAGTCAGCGGCCCGAGAATGTTGAAGATCGTCCGCATCCCCAGTTCCTTGCGCGGGCCGATGACGGCCTTCATCGCCGGGTGGAACACCGGCGCGAGCATGAAGCCGATGCCGTCCTCCTCGATAGCTGCCTCGACGGCCGGGGGCTCTGCCTCGACGTCGACGCCGACCTCCTCCAGGACGTCCGCGCTGCCCGACGACGAGGAGACGGAGTAGTTGCCGTGCTTGGCGACCGGAACCCCGGCCCCGCCGGCGACGATCGCGCTCGTCGTCGAGACGTTGATCGTGTCGTAGTCGTCCCCGCCGGTGCCGCAGGTGTCGACCAGCGGCTCCCGGTCCGGCGAGATCGTTCGGGCCGCGTCGCGCATCCCCTCCGCGAAGCCGGCGATCTCGGCTTCCGTCTCGCCTTTCGCGCGCAGCGCGGCAAGCAGCGCGCCGATCTGTGCCTCCGTCGCGTCCTCGAAGACGGCCGTCGAGGCCGCTCGAGCGTCCGCTTGCGTGAGATCCCGCCCGTCCGTGACTCGTTCGACGTATTCCTGCATAGTGACCACCAATGTACGTAGTTGTCTTGTAATGCCCAAATCAGTACATCGACTTAAGCGTATCGCCCGGCTGCGTGCGGACGAGTCGCGTACGGCGGTCGATTCGAAACCTTCAATTAGTGTGGTCGGCAACGATTGAGTGCAGACGACGTGGCGACGCGGGCCACGAACGAGAGCGAAACCAGGGTTGGTGGTCTAGTCTGGTTACGACACCTCCTTGACATGGAGGAGGCCGGCAGTTCAAATCTGCTCCAACCCACTACTTTTGCCGCGAGCACGTTCGTGAGTCGCGGGTTCGGCACGTCGGGCAGATCGTCACCGAGTTCGAGCGGCCGGAACCGACGGTTCGCCGCTCGAGGCGTCGCTCTCGAGGAACAGTCGCTCCCGAAGAGCCACCGGAGATCGATCTCCCAAACGACCGATGCCGTCTACATTACACGTCTCCCGTCCTCAGAATCGCCATCGACGGGCACCTCCCGTCGCCGCGATTACTCGACGGCGTTCCAGGTCGCCGACGCGGTCACCCGACCGTCGCTGACGTCGACCGAACGCTCGTCGGCGGAGGAGCCGAGCGAGTCCTCGATCGCGCTCGCGTCCGCGTCGCCGAGGACGGCGGCGAACTCCCCCGAGCCGCCGTCGTCGCCGTCGAACGACAGCGAGCTGACTCCGCCCTCGAGCCCCTCGAGTTCGGGATACTCGACGTCCGAGAACTCCCCGCCGCCGCTGGTTCCGCCGTCACTGCTGGGGTCGGTCTCGAACTCGTCGCCGTAGCCGCCGAACGCGACGTCGCCGCGGCCGGCGGCCGAGAGGACCCACTCGACGTCCGCGACTTCTTCGGTCGCCCGCTCGGCGTCGCCCGCGGCGGCCTCGATCGGCGTTTTGACCGCGGCGACGGGATCGGTGACCTCCTCGCCGCTGACGAAGACGATCGCGTCCCCACTGACGGCGATCGCGTCCGAACTCCCGTCGACGGGGGTGTAGACGTCGTAGTCGTCGATCTCGTCGCTTCGCTCGTACCGCTTCGCGAACGCGGACTCGGGTTCGGCGGTGAGGGTATCGGCCACTTCGTCGGTGTCGATATCGCCGGGCAGGACGACCGCTTGGTTCGCCACGAGCGTCGCGTCGGCGCTCGAGTCGAGCGATTCCTCGTCCTCGGAGTCGGTCGCCTCGAGGACGCCGGTGAGGCCGTACGAACTGAGGCCGAACCCGACGGCGAGCCCCGCCACTATCGTCCCGGCCATCGGCAGACCCATCATCGGGTCGTTCCGGTATTCCTCTCCCAGTTCGTCGTTTTGACTCTCCTCGTCGCTTTCGGAGTCGTCGAAATCCGACCAGTCGATGTAGACGAACCCGAGTGCGCCCTCGTCGTCGGTGGTGAGCCACTGCGCGTACGTCGGCGGGGAGTCCTCGCCGCCTCCGTTGCCACTCTCGTCGTCGGAACCCAGACAGCCGGCGGCACCCACCGCCACCGAAACGCCCGTGAACTTCAGTACGTCGCGACGATTCACAGTCATGATAGTACACCTGTCCTGTCATCTACTATAAAACCCGCTGAACCGCCTCGGTCTCGTCGCCCGCGACGGCCCGAGCGCGAGCGACGGGGTCGTCAGGCGGCTCGGTTCGGATCGAACGGTACAAACCGCGGAGCCGACTGGGCGGGGATATGGAGGTCGTCGGTCGACTGCTGGCGCTGCTCGTCGTCCTGCTGCTTGGCGCAGCCGTCCGAGCGATCGGCGTCCTCGACGACCGCCGGACCACGCTGTTGAACGACATCGCCTACTACGTCGCGCTTCCGGCGCTGATCTTCGTCTCGACGTTCGATCGCTCGATCGCCGCGTTGCTCTCGCCGGCGCTGCTCGGCGGGCTCTTGCTCGTCGTCTTCGGAACCGCGGGGGTGGCCTGGATCGTTCACTGGCGTCGGGACTCGAGCGCGCGCCGGAGCGTCGCGGTCGTGCAGTCGTATCACTCCAACCTGGGCTACCTGGGGCTGCCGCTGGTCGCGGCGACGTTCGATCCGACGGTCACGGCGATCGCGAGCGTGGTTCTGGGCGTCGTCTCGCTGACGCAGGTCCCGCTGACGGTCGTCGTCCTCTCGACGCTCAACGGGACCGACGCCTCGGTCACCGGGGAGCTGCGGGGGCTGGCGACCAACCCCGTCCTCGTGACGCTGCTCGCCGGACTGGCGGTCGGCTCGCTCGGAATCGGGGTGCCGTCGCCCGTCGCCGACGGTCTCGATGCCGTCGGATCGCTCGCGCTGCCCGTCGCGTTGCTCTGTGTCGGCGCGTCGCTCGAGGTCGACCGGTCCTCGATCGACGCGGGCGCGACCGCGGCCGTCGTCGCCTGCAAGGTCGGGCTGATGCCGGTCCTCGCGTGGCTCGTCTTCTCCGCGCTGGCCGTCGACGCCGCGACGCTCGTCGCCTGCGTCGTGATGCTCGGCACGCCGACGGCCGTCTCGACGTTCGTCTTCGCGAGCGAACTCGGCGGCGACCCCGAGTTCGCGTCGCTGAACGTCTTCGTCACGACGCTGTCCTCGGTCGCGACGCTGTTCGTCCTCATCGCGCTGGTCGGCTGAGTCGCGAGTACCCCCTCGAGCGAGCGGGAATCGACGAAGACGCCGCGTTACGGCGAGAAGAATCGCTTGAGCCGCCCGAGCAGGCCGGGGGAGTCGTCGGACGCGTCGTCGCTCCCTCCGCCGTCGCGGTCGACCGAGCCGGCGAGCGGGCCGGCGTCGTCGGGCCAGTCGTCGTCGGCCGACCCCGGCGCGGCCGCCGTCTCGAGGTCGTCCATCGAGAGGTCGACGTCGTCGATCTCGGGGGTCGACTCGCGGCCCTCGCCGGCCTCGGCCGCGCGGACGTCCGCGCCGGTCACGTCGCCGGCCTCGACGCGGGCCGCGAGGTCCTCGAGGTCGGCGTCGTCCGGGATCGACGCGGCGGCGTCGTCGATCGATGCCGGTTCCGGCTCCGCGGACTCGTTGGATGTGCTGTCGGTGGTCCCGTCTTCTCCCGACTCCGGGGTCGATTCGACAGCCGCGGAGTCCGTCGAGTCGGTATCCGTCTCCGCCGTCGACTGCTCGTCGCCGCCGTCGGTCCCGGCGTCGGGGGCCGGAACGTCGTCCTCGTCGAACTCGGTCGTCACGGGCTCGCCGGTCGCCGCGTCGGTGTCGCTCGAGCCGGCGTTCCCATCGCTCGAGTCGGGGGCGGACTGCGAATCCAGCGACTCGAGTATGTCGTCGACGCTTTCCTCGGAGACGACCCGCTGGGGGCCGCCGCCGGGCTCGAGGGCGTCGTCCGCGTCGTCGTCGGCCGGGGAGGGACCGGATGATCGCTCGTCGCTCATGGTGGTGGCTGTCGCTGCCGGCGACATAATCCTTCCCCTGTCGGCGGTCGAATCGACGGGCCCGTCGGCTGCACCCCGGCGACTCGAGGGCGTCACTCCGCCAGCGTCGGGTTCGCGCGGACGACGTTGAGGACGGCGCCGACGAGGATGATGATGCCCGCGAAGTAGAGCCAGGTGACGAACAGCAACACGGCACCGACTGCCCCGTAGGACTCGTACTGCGCGGCGTTGGACGCGTACAGCTGGAACCCGACCTGAAGGACGGTCCAGCCGACGGCGGCGAAGACCGCACCCGGCAGGATCTCGGTCACGTCGACGGGGATCGGCGGCAGGACGTAGTAGATCGGCAGGAAGACGAGGACGAGCCCGGCGAGCAGGACGAGCCAGCCGAGGAGGCCGGCCAGCGGCACGGCGTCGGCGACGAGCCTGAGCGCCGCCCCGATCACGATCATCAAACCGAGCGCGCCCGCGCCGGCGATCAGGACCGTGAGTCCGTCCCGGAGCTGCCCGACGAGGCTCTCCTCGGCGACCTCGTCGTAGACCTTGTCGAACGCGAGGCTCAGTCCTCGAAAGACCTTGAGCGCGCCCCAGGCCGCGACGACGAGCGCGACGACGGTCGCCTCGGCCCGTCCGGATTCGGTCGTCAGGGCCTCGGTCACGAGGTCCGCGCCCGACGCCGGGAGGTAGTCCCCGGCGACGGTGACCAGCCGTTCGGCGGCCTGCTCACCGCCCAGCAGCGAGCCGACGACCAGCGCGAGCAAGACCAGCGGGATCAGCGACACGAACGCGTAGTAGGCGAACCCGGCCGCGAGAAAGGTCAGATCGCGGTCGCTCGCCGTCCGATAGATCGCGGTGACCGTCTCCGGAAGCTCCATACGGTTCGTACGACGGTCAGGCCCAAGAACCTGTAAGTCGTTCGCAGTTCCTGTGTGGCGTCACGCCCTGCCGACGGCTCGAGACGGGGGTCACCACTCGCGACAGAAGTTCTGCCCGGCGTAGACCGCCCCGTCGTCGGTGATGTAGACGCCGACTCCCGCTCGGTCCCACGCCGGCGTCTCGCCCGCCTCGAGGATCGCCCGCCGGTGGTCCGTGGAGTTCATCCACTGATCGACCAGGCCGGTCGCGAGCGCCTCGGCGGTCCGGTAGCGGACGATTCCGCCGGTCGGCCGTTCGACGCGGCGGTCGATCCAGGTCATGGCGATGTTCTCGCCGTAGGCCCGACAGTAGTCGTCGACGTCCCGGAAGCGGTCGTACGGCCCCTCGCCCTCGGGGTTCGTGTGCGCGAAGTAGTCCCGCTGGCCCATGTCGGCGGCGTGTGCCCGCGCGACCGACGCGACGGTTCCGTCCCACTCGAGGGGCTCGAGGCCGCGCTCGGTCCGGCGCTCGTTGATCTCGGCGTGGACGAAGTCCTCGACGGTCGGCGAGGTGATCGTCTCGACGTCGGTTTCGTACCGGGTCACCCCCGGGTCGTCGGGATCCGTCACCGGGGGGTTGCGCTCGCCGGCCGGCGGGGGCTCGGAACTGGGTTCGGGCTCCCCGAGGCCGAGCCCGTCGGTCGCCTGCGGGGCGAACACGGCGGCCCCGACCGCGAGGGAGACGACGAGCGCGACCGCGACGAGCAGACTGAGCAGCCCCCGGAGCAGCGCCCGGTCGACCCGCTCGGTCGTCTCGCCGTCCGTTCCATCGGATCGTCGCTCGTCCATCGAATCGACGCTCCACTCGTCGGTACAAGAGCGTCGGGACGGACTACAGCGAGTGAGAGCGGTAGGGTCCGATTACGGGTCCGTGACCGCGGCCCCGTCCGCCCCGCCGCCGAAGATCGTCTCGTGCATCCCGATCACGAGTCCGGGCACGACCGCCATGAACAGGTGCTCCTCGAGCGGGATGCCGGCGACGTCGATCCCGGTCCGGAGTTTGATGTCGAAGACGCCGACGGCGAGGGTGTATCGGTCCCAGACGTAGGCGATCGGATACAGCGCGAGGATCGTCACGGCGGCCTTCCGGACGGCGTTCGCCCGGCGCAACAGGACCGCGGCGACCGCCCCCCAGACGAGCTCGGTCACGAGGTAGGTGTAGCGTCCGAAAACGCTGATGTCGAGCATCGGAAGCTCTTCGACGGCCATCGTAAAAACACCCGGGCTGGATCCACCCGGATAAAACGGGCAGTATCTTAAATACCCCGGCGGCTCTACGTTCACGCAGAAGGATGAATATCGCTGATATCGCCACCACGGAGTTCATCGAAGTCGACGTCGGGACGCGAATGGGGAAGGTCCGGTCCATGTTCGAGGACGGCAACCCCAAGGGAATTATCGTCACGAACGACGGGGAGTACGAGGGCGTCATCAGCGAGCGGGAGGTCCTCCAGTCTCACGTCGAGGACGACGCCAAGGTGGCGGCGCTCACGAAGCCCAGTCGGAGCACGCCGTCGCCCAAGGTCGACCGCCAGGAGGACGTCCGAGAGACCGCCCGCGTGCTCGTCGAGAGCAACGCGAAGGTCGCGCCGGTCTTCGAGAACGGCGACCTCTGGGGGGTCATCACCGACGACGCGATCCTCGAGGCCGTCCTCGAGAACCTCGACGCGCTGACCGTCGAGGACATCTACACCGCCGATCCCGTCACGCTCACCGAGGACGACGGGATCGGCAAGGCGATCAACCGCCTGCGCGAACACGGCATCTCCCGCCTGCCCGTGATGAACGAGAACGGCTACCTCGCCGGGGTCGTCACGACCCACGACATCGCCGACTTCGTCATCCGGGAGAACCACACGACGACGACGGGCGATCGGGTCGGCGACACCGATCGGTTGCTCGACGTGCCGGTCTACGACATCATGGCCAGCCCCGTCGAGACGACCACGCTTGACACGACCGCCAAGGCGGCCGTCGAGACGATGCTGGACAACGACTACGCGGGACTGATGGTCACGCCCGAGGACGACGACCGGGTCGTCATCGGCGTCATCACCAAGACCGACGTCCTGCGGGCGCTGACCTTCACCGAGGAGGAACACATGGACGTTCAGATCACCAACATCTCGATGCTCGACACCATCACTCGAGAGGGGATCGTCGAGAGCATCGAGGAGGTCGTCGACAAGTACCAGGACATGCAGGTGATGCACGCCCACGTCCGGTTCAAGGAACACCAGGAGCGCCTCCGCGGAACGCCGCTCGTGCAGTGTCAGATCCGCCTCCGAACCAACAAGGGCCAGGTCGCCGGCACCGGCGAGGGCTACGGCGCAGAGAACGGGTTCCGCGTCGCGCTGGACAAACTCGAGCGCAACGTCCTCGAACTCAAGGGCGTCACCAGCGACGAGGAGTACCGCGGCCAGCTCCTGCGGAAGCTCAACGAGCTGTAGCGTCGACCTCGACCCAGTTTCGCTTTTCCGGATCCGGACTCGACGCCGGTCGCCTGCCGGACGGAAGACGGCTCAGTGTCGCGCCGACTCCTCGCCGCCCTCGAGCCCCCGATCCGTGATCCGGAACTGAACCGACTCGCCGGCCGGCTTCGACCGGTGTTTCTCCAGCGTCGCGCGCCGGTTCCCGCCCCGGAACCGCTCCAGGCGGACGACGGTGCCGGTCCAGTGTTCCAGGGTGTTGCCGCCCAGCCCCCGGGTCCGGTCCGAGTCCGGGTCCGAGAAGACCTGGTTCGTCAGGACGACCGCCAGATCGTGTTTGCGCGCGAGCGAAAGCAGGTGGGTCACCTGCCGGGTGACGCTGCGCAGCGCCTCCCCCTCGTCGCCGTCGGCGGTGCGCTCGAGCCGGTAAAAGCCCGTCGCGCTGTCCAGTACGATCAGTTCGGCGCGCTCGGCGAACTCCTCGGCGTCGCGGACGGCCTCGGCCTGTTCCTCGAAGTCGACGGCGTCTTCGATGACGATCCGCGAGGCGACGGCCTCGAGCTCGTCCTCGTCGACGGCGGCCTCGAGCAACTGCTGGAAGCGGTCGACCGAGACGCCCTCGGTGTCGATGTAGACCGCGGTCCCCCCGTCGACGGCCGTCTCGACGGCCGCCGACAGCGCGAGATTCGTCTTCCCGGCCGCCGGCGGACCGTACAACTGCGTGACGGTCCCGCGTTCGAACCCCCCGTCGAGCAGCTCGTCGACCGGGCCACAGCCGGTCGGGATCGCCTCGTCGGTCACGGTTCGAGTTGACGGGGTACGCGCAAAAAGGCCCCGGAACGGCCCGACGGGGGATCCCCTCGCCGTTTCGATGCAACTCCCGGAACGTCCGTCGACGGACGACCGTCGCGGCTTCTAAAACGTTTAGTGACCCCGGTCCCAGACTCAGGGAGATGCGCCTCCTGCAGATCGCCGTCCCCGTCGGCAAGCGAGGGGCCGTCGAATCGACCCTCGAGGACGCGGGCGTCGACTACGCCCTCACCGACGAGACCTCGCGGCGGGACTACAGCGCCCTCGTGTTCGTCCCGACCGGCCCCGAGGACGTCGAGGCGCTCGTCGACGAACTCCGAGAGATCGGCGTTCAGGAGGACGGCTACGTCCTGATCAGCGAACTCGAGGCGGTGCTGGCCGACGAGTTCGAGCGACAGCGACGCGACTCGTCGGCGTCGGCGGACGACGACGAGACGAACGGCCGGATCGCGCGCGAGGAGCTCCGCGCCCGGGCCGCCGAGATCGCGCCGGCCACGTCCAACTACGTCCTCTTTACCGTCGTCAGCACCGTCATCGCGACGGCCGGATTGCTGATGAACAGCGCGGCGGTGGTCGTCGGCTCGATGGTGATCGCGCCGCTGATCGGGCCGGCCATCGCGGCCAGCGTCGGCAGCATCCTCGACGACGACGAACTGTTTCGGACGAGCGTTCGCGCCCAGTTTCTCGGGTTGCTCGTCGCGGTCGGCAGCGCCGCCGTCTTCGCCGCCGCCGTCCGGCTGACGATGCTGCCGAACCTCGAGATCCAGCTCGTCGAGCAGGTCGCCGAGCGGATCAATCCGGGCGCGCTCGCGCTGGTGGTCGCGCTCGGCGCCGGCGTCGCCGGGGCGGTGTCGCTGACCTCGACGACCAGCGTCGCGCTCGTGGGCGTCGCGATCGCCGTCGCGTTGATCCCGCCCGCGGCGACGGTCGGGCTCGGGATCGCCTACGGGGACGCGACCGCCGCGATAAGCGCCGGAATACTCGTCTGTCTCAACGTGTTGTCGATCAACCTCGCGAGCCTCGGGACGCTGTGGGTGCAGGGCTACCGGCCGGAACACTGGTTCGCGGAACGGGCCGCCCGGCGAGCGGTCGTTCGACGGGCCGCACTGCTGGGCGTCGCCGTCCTCGTCCTCTCGTCGGCGCTGGTCGTGACGACGATCAACGTCTCGCAAAACGCCGAGTTCGATCGGACCGTCGCCGACGCCGCGTCCGAGACCGACGCCCGCGTCCTCTCGGTCGAGGTCGAGTACCGGACCGACCTCTTCCTCCGCCACCCGACGACGGTGACGGTCCAGACCGTCGGCGGCTCGAGCGACGCCGCCGAGATACGCGAGCGGATCGCGTCCCGGACCGACCGCGACGTCACCGTGGTCGTCGTTCGGGAGGACGGCGACGTCTCGACGGCCGAGCCGCGGTCGACGCGGAGCGTTCGACCGCGGAACCCGGTCGCGATCCGAGCCGTAGGGGCATGTTAACCCCCGTTCCGCCCTCGGTCGCGCCGCCGGGCCGGGTTCGCGTACGTTTATTCCCTCCGGGGGCGAAGACGGCGTGTGATCGTCGTCGCCACGGCGGACTTCGAGGTGTACCACGGCGTCGTCAACGAGCTCCGCGACCGCGGTACGACGTTTACGACCGTCGAACTCGACGAGGAACTCCCCGAGCGGACGACCGTCGTCATCACCGACGCGGACGGCGCCGACGCGTTCGCGGACGTGACGACGATCGTCGCCGACCCGGACGATCCGCGGCGCGCGGTCGACCGGGCGCTGGCGGCCGTTCGCGGCGACGGCGGCCGGACGATCATCGGGGTCGATCCCGGCCGCAAACCGGGCATCGCCGTCCTCGCCGGCGAGACGGTCGTCGCCGCCTTTCAGGTCCCCCTCTCCGACGCCGTCGACGTGATCGAACGCGAGGCCAGCGACGCGCCCTCCCCGATCGTCCGGATCGGCGACGGCTCCCGCCTCGAGGGCGCGACACTGGTCAACGACCTCGAGGACGTCCGGGTCGAACTCGTCGACGAGACGGGGACGACCCCCTACCTCGGCACCGGCTCGCGGGGGATGGGCGACGTGCTGGCCGCGGTCAACATCGCCCGGCTCGAGGGGGAGGTCGTCGACGCCCGCGAGATCGAGCCGACGGCGGGCGAGCTTCAGGTCATCAAGGACCGCTCGCGCGAGCGCAGCGAGCGCAACCGGGCGATCGACGAGGTCCTGGCCCGGCGGGTCGCCGCCGGCGAGTTGACGATCGACGAGGCGCTCGCGGAACACCGCGACGACGGGATCGGCTCGGAAAACGAGTCGCTCGAGACGGACGAGGCCGACGGCTCGGAGCCGTCATCGTAACGCCAACACCGGAAACAAAAGAAACGAGAACTGCGGTCACTGCGGTCGAAAACCGACCGTGTGACGGATCGAGAGGTTATGCGCCGACCCAGGTGTTCGTCGACGCGACCGACGTGAGCTGGATGTTCTCGTTCTCCTGCATGGTGATCTGAGAACTCCCGGCGCTGCCGCCGTCTTCGGCGACGGCGACGGAGCTGTGTTGCTCGTTCAGGTTCTGTTGTGTGATGATCTGCTGCTGTGCGATCGCGGCGCTTGCCTCCTGCTCGGCGTCGTTCGTCTGCGTGGCGTTACCGGCGTAGTCGTACGACGTACCGGGTGCCATGCCAGCGGTCCCGTCGACCGTGACGGTCGTGCTCGAGGTCCGGGTGACGTCGTCGGAGACGTATCCGGGACTCGCGTAGACGTTGATCGCGTCGGCGTAGGCGACCTGGGCGTTGTAGTTCTGCTGGAAGGCCATCTGAATCGCCGTGGCCTCGCTACCGTTCTCCGCGAGCGCCATCGCGGTGTTCTGGAGGTTGATGTTGCTCTGTTCGACCGCCTGCTCTTGGGCGATACCTGCGGTCGCGGTCTGTTCGGTGTCGGTCACGTCGTCTTTCTTGTCCTTCTTATCTGGTTCGTGCGTGTCGGTTTCGGTCGAGAGGACCTCGCCGTCGACGTCGCCGGCGGTCGCGACGTTCATACCGAGGGACGAGGCCATCAGGTTCGTGGCCTCGGCGCTACCGAACTGCTCGTTGAGGTTGCTCTGGTCGGTGAACTGGATCGCCGTCGCGGTGCTGTTCTCGCCGATCGCGATGGCGACCGCACCGCCCTGTTCGTTGACGTTCTGCTGAGCGACGTCCTGGGACTGGTTGACCAGCGCTTCGGCGCTCTGGCTCACGCCGGAGCCGTCGTCACCGGACTTGTCCTTCGCGTGCCCGAACTCGCCGTCACCGAGGTAGACGTTCGAGGCGTTCGCCATGCCCTCCTGCAGGTTCTCGTTTCGCTGGTAGGACTGCTGGAGCGCGGTCGCTTCGCTGTCGTTCATCGCGTACGCGAACGCGGTGCTCTGGTTGTTGTAGTTGGTCTGAGCGACCGCCTGGGACTGAGTCACGCCGGCGATGGCTTCCTGCGTGACCGTCTCGTCGTCACCCTTCTCGTCTTTGATGCCCCAGCCGTCGAACTGCTGGTCGCCGCCGTTGCCGATGATGATGTTGACCTCACCGACGTTCTCGAACTGCGTCTCCGCGCTTCGAACGTCAACGTTGCCGGCCGTGGCCTCACCGGTCTGAACGTTGTCGTTCTGCTGGTTGGCCTCCTGAATGGCCGTCGCCTGGCCACCGTCGATCGAGACCGAGACCGCCGACCCCTGTTCGTTGATGTTGACCTGGTCGACGTCTTGATGCTGGATGACTTCGGCGGCCGAGCTGCTCGTGTCGTCCGCGTGCTCGTTGACGTACTCCTCGAGCGACATATCGCCGAGGTCAGCGCCGAAGACCAGATACAGCTCGTCGCCGTTCTCGAGCGTGTGTACCGCGCCGTCGTTGGACGCGGCGTCCTCGCCCGCGGTCGCGGCCGGGACGGCCGCTACCATCGACAAGGCAAGCATACAGGCCATAAGAATCGTCGTAGCTCGTGATCGTCTCGTCGTGTCGGTTGTCATTGATCGTTTGATTTGAGTCGTGATTGTGGTTTCTTGCTAGGTCTGTGCGTCGCAAACCCTCCTATCCCGATTACAGACTTTGTTATCTGTATATTTCCGCGCCGAAGAAGGGTGATACCGGATTGAAGGGGGATGCTTACGCAGGGTTCCTGGAACGCGACCGTCAGAGCGCGCGCCGGCGGTCGATCGATACCGGAAACCCGCTGTATCGAATCATAGCCCACACAACATCGCGTCTCCGTGATTCCCGAAACGACGAGACGATCACGAGTAATCAGATAGTAACCCGAGTAGCTGTTACGTAGCGGAAAGTCCGGATTAGAGCGCCAGAAATAACGATATACCGGCCGTGAATCCCTGTTTCTCTGCGGAATCAACGGCTATCATCGCGGCCTACTCGTTCCGTACGGACGCCGTACGCACTCGTTGATTTCGAATCGCGTACCTACACTGAAACGATCGATCAATCCGAGATAGGAACTGAAACGGTACGATCAACCGTTGCTATGGAGCGAAACCGTTCCCCCCCTTCATATGAATCTCCGATGTGGGCCTTAGTCGGGAGACGCGCAGCGAGCGGGTGACCACGGGCAGAGAGCCGATAGCAGCCGTAGCCGACGAGCGGTAGCTATCGGTTGTACGGCACGTCCGATCGCGTTCGCGTCTCCTGGAACGATAGACATGACACGAAACACGATCCTGACAGTCGCGCTCGTCGCTAGTCTGCTGATGGTAGGTTTCGCTGGAACGGCAGCAGCAAGCGGCACGGCCGATACGACGGGTGAGGCGGCCGGTCTCGGTGACGAAGACACATCGACAGACGACAACCAAGTCGCGGCCGCAGCAGTGGTCCAAGATCAGGCAGTGACGCAGATTAACGACATCGACCAGAACGCGAGCCAGGACGCCAGCCAGGACGCGACTGGA
>SDGW01000635.1_pt1 | contig 15357 bp, 17 predicted proteins | sample 2873831 | NCBI WGS metagenome assembly SDGW01 (sample SAMN08132700, study PRJNA421101) | hypersaline lake metagenome | isolation source: celular fraction 0.22 microns magnesium sulfate-rich crust from ephemeral... | place: Spain: Penahueca Lagoon, Toledo | collected 2011-07
CCGGCCGTGTTGATGAGGACGCCCGCGGCAATCGCCGCCACCAGCACCATCGCGATGAACACGATGAGCGTGCCGATACCGACCTGCCCGCGGTCGTCGTCGTTCCGTAATTTGTCGAACATTGGTAGTTCAGGTCTGTCTGACCCTATCGGAAGCTAACTTTCACGAGTAATAATACCTCCCCCTAGAATATCTCTACTGATAACGGCGCCTTGAGAGCTTCTGTAGCCGATTCGTGCGCTCAAGGAGGCGAAAAGCTATCCAAAATGATGGCGAGTACAGGCGAGTTCGAACCAGTCGACCAGCCGCTCTAGACGGCCCCATTGCTGGTCGGAATCGAGCAGCGGAAAAAGGAAAACGCGCAGGCTTAGAGAGTGACCGCGTCGGCGCCAGACAGCGTCTCCGGCACGACGAGACGGATTTCGGTGGTCCCGCCGGACTGGGTGTTCAGCTGAATCGTCGCCGTGTCACCTTCCGATAAGCCGTTGTCGTTGACGATGGCGGTGGTGTTGAGCGTGATTCGGGCCCGGTCGGCCGGGTCGTTCAGGACCGGAGAGCCGTCCTGTATCGACTCGCCACCCTCATCCTGAATCGCGCTGACACTGAACCGCGTATCGTTCGCGGCGCCGTTGACATACGTCATGTCAGTCGCGCCACTGGAGTGGACGAACTGGAGCGTCGTCGTGCTCAGGTCGATGTTGTTCGCCCCGGGGGCTTTCTTCACCGTGATGTTGACCATGCTGATGTTGCCGTCAGCGCTACCGCCATCAGCAACTGCGCCGACCGCACTCACTTCCTGCAGTCGGTTAGTCACTTGGTCGCTACTCTGCTGTCCGGTCTCCTCGGCACCGCTCTGGAGGAAGCCGGCCGTGTTGATGAGGACGCCCGCGGCAATCGCCGCCACCAGCACCATCGCGATGAACACGATGAGCGTGCCGATACCGACCTGCCCGCGGTCGGAACCAGTCGACCAGCCGCTCTGGACGGTCCCGTCGCTGGTCGGAGTCGAGCAGCGAAAAAGAAGAGCGCGCAGGCTTAGAGAGTGACTGCGTCGCTACCAGACAGCGTCTCCGGCACGACGAGACGAATTTCGGTGGTCCCGCCGGACTGGGTGTTCAGCTGAATCGTCGCCGTGTCGCCCTCACTCAACCCACCTTCACCAGAGGGAACAATCGAGCCAGTATCGAGCACAATCCGTGCTCGGTCAGCCGGGTCGTTCAAGACCGGTGAGTCACCCTCGATCGAGTCGCCGCCCTCGTCTTGGATCGCTTCGACAGTGAAATTACTGGCCGACGTAGTCCCGTTGTAGGTCATGTCGGTCGAGCCACTGGAGTGGACGAACTGGAGCGTCGTCGTGCTCAGGTCGATGTTGTTCGCCCCGGGGGCTTTCTTCACCGTGATGTTGACCTGAGTAATATTATCGTTGGAACTACTATCGGAAACGAGACCGACCGAACTCACTTCCTGCAGTCGGTTGGTCACCTGGTCGCTACTCTGCTGGCCGGTCTCTTCGGCACCGCTCTGGAGGAATCCAGCCGTGTTGATGAGGACGCCCGCGGCAATCGCCGCCACCAGCACCATCGCGATGAACACGATGAGCGTGCCGATACCGACCTGCCCGCGGTCGTCGTCGTTTCCTAATTTGTCGAACATTGGTAGTTCAGGTCTGTCTGACCCTACCAGAAATCTACTTTTCACCAGTAATAATACCCCTTGCCGAAATATCTCTGCTGATAACGAAAGTCTGAGAGACTCTAGGCCGCTTTTGAGGCTCTAACGAGCCACACCACCGGCACGCAGCCGCCCAGGAAGATGGTCTATCGGCGGAGCGCCCACACGGTGGCTGTCAACACCGTCGAACGTCGATTCACCGAGCTGAGAGAAGTGTCGAGACAGGTGCGAGACCACGGCCGAGCCGCCGGGAGGTTGGTCACTCGTAGGTTACGAGGCTGTACATCACGAACAGGAAGCCAAACGTCGTCAGCCCGCTGTTGACAAGCAGGAGCGACCGGGTCCCGTCGAAATCGTTGATGAACGCGCTGATCATCGTCGCAGCGGCACCCGCGACCGCGAGCGAGAATCCGATCGAGAGGTAGAGCATCGCCTGCCGTGACGTCTGGACGTACGCCCGCATCGCCATCCCGACCATGGTGAGTCCGGCGACGACGAACACGAGCGTCGAGATGGCGTAGATAAGTTCTATCATCGGCGCTAAACGGTGGTAAGCGAACACCTGTATTAAATCCACGCTCGCGAATATCCCTGCTGATAATCGGACATCAGTGACTGATAATGGGTCAGTCGCGCCCTATCTGTCCGAGAGCGTCCGCCAGGCCTCGTCGAGTTTGTTCGTGACTTCGGAACGCTCCTCGACGTTGATTGTCAGGCCGTCGTCGAAATCGACCCGGACCTCGTCGACGTTTCGCCGGTAGACCTTGATGCGTCGGCGGTCGTCGGAGAGGATATTGTCGTGGAGTTCGAGGAGATCATGTTCGGTCAGTTCGTCGATTCGCCGATAACACGTCGCGATGGGGATCTCGAGTTCGTCACTCAGGTCCTGTGCCGAGATGGGTTCGTCGGTCGCGTCGAGTATCTCGGCGCTATATTTGTTCCCCAGCGTCTGGAGAAGCTCCGCGGATGCCATCGTTATCAAAACATAAATTCAGACTTTAATAAAGCTATCGGCAATGATACTGGCCGATTCGACCGGTGAAAGAATTTCGCCCCAGACGCTTATTTCAACCGATAGGACGCGTTAGAGCGCTATTTCACGCCGTAATAACGCGTTAGATAGGGGATTCCTCTTCGCTCATCATCGAGAACGCGCTGGCGTTCTGGTGGACTTTGATGCCGCCCCAGTCGATCTCCATCGGATAGATGTCGGTCTCGATGTTCTGTTTGCGCATCTTGGCGACCCAGACGTACCGGCTGACGCCGGAGTCGGTCGGGGTCTGGATGAGATAGATGTTCCCGTCGGTGAGATAGTTCTCCAGACCGATCTCGGTGTCGGGGAAGACGGCGCCCTGCTCGTTGGTCATCAGGGTCGTCAGCCCGTTCGCCCGGAGGATGTCGGTGAGTTTCAGCAGGTAGGTGCGTTTCTCCTTCTCGTTCTCGAAGAAGAGCTGGAACATCGCCAGCGAGTCCAGCACGAGTCGGTCGTAGTCGTCGTCTTCGAGGTCCTCGAGCAGGATTTCGAGTGAGGAAGAGAAATCGTTCTCACGGAGCAGGACCTGCTTGTCGTACACTTTGATGTCGCCGTTGTCGACGTATTCGGGCCACTTGTCGAAGCCGATAGATTCGGCGGCTTCCCGGAGGTCTTTTTCGTTCTCCTCGAACGAGAGGTAGATACCTTTCTCGTCGAACATCTCCACGCCGTTGTAGATGTACTGGAGACAGAGTATCGACTTCCCGGCGCCGGGATTTCCGCTTATCAGCGTCGTAGAGTCCTTCACGATGCCGCCGTTGAGGATATCGTCGAGACCGTCGATGCCAGTTTTCGTTAGCTGTATCATACTGATTGTAGTTAGGTACCTGTTGGTCGTACTCTGTTGTTAAAAACTCTTGTTGCCCGACACGCTCGGGGCCTCACTGCGTGCTATGGACCATCGCCGGATCGACCCAGATGACGAACTCGTCGTCGCGCTTGACGACGCCGCGAATCGACCCGGAGTCGTTGGCCGGCGACTGGTCTATCTGTTCGGGCGAGACCTGAACGACCTGGTACACTTCGTCGACGAGCCAGCCAGCCGCACCCTGGTCCTGGACGATGTCCGGGTCGAAGACGATTATCCGCTGGCCGTCGCTGTCGTCGCGAATGCCGAAGACGGTCTTGGGGTCGACGATGGACGTCGTCCGTCCGCGCAGGTCCATCACGCCCTCGACGTGGGCCGGAGCGTTGGGAACTTGCGTCAGCTCGCCCACGTCGACAATCTCGGTAACGTAGCCGATACTGACACAGTATGTCTCCTCGCCGAGCTTGAATTCGAGCACCTGACCGGTTGTAGTTGACTGGGCTGACATGGCTGCCGGATATCTCAACGTGGTCGGTAGGTCTATAAAAGGCTGTGTGCTGGACTATCAACTTTGATTACGTGGGCGGAGTCTTTATTTTGGGCCAGTTGGGAGTTCCGCGTAGCTATGCAGATGTTCCGCCCACACACGAACCACAGCCCACAGGGACCGAGCTGACGATGCCTGGTGGGACGCGTGCAGTGGTGGCCGACGACTCTCATTTCATGCGGAGTGTCATCTCGGACATTCTCGAGGAGGGGGGTATCGAGGTCGCCACGGAGGCCAAGAACGGCCGGGAGGCCGTCGAGGCCGTCCACACGCACGAGCCCGACGTCGTGACGATGGACGTCGAAATGCCGGAGATGAACGGTATCGAGGCCACCGAGACCATAATGGCCGAACGGCCCACGCCCGTGCTAATGCTGTCCGCGCACACGGACGAGAACGCGGACGTGACCTTCGAAGCGCTCGACAAGGGGGCGGTTGATTTCTTCCGGAAACCGGGCGGTGAGGTGTCTATGGAGATGTCGCGGCTGAAAGACCAGCTCGTCGAAATCGTCACCTCGGTCGCGAAGGTCGACGTCGGGAAGCGGGGGACGCGGTCCGCACCGTCGCGAGCGGGCCAGGCGAGCGGGGCCGGGACCCAGGGCCGGTCGTACGTCGGTGACCCGACGCTCGTCATCGGCTCCTCGACCGGCGGCCCGAAGATGGTCGAACAGGTGATGGCCGAACTCCCCAGGGAGGCGGACTTCCGGGTCCTCATCGTCCAGCACATGCCGGAGGGCTTTACCGGGCGGTTCTCCGAACGCATCGACAACCGGAGCGACTACGACGTGCGGGAGGCGACGGACGGCGCCCGGCTCGCCGGGGGCGAGGCGATGGTCGCGGCGGGTGACCGCCACATGGAAGTGAAGAACTACCGGAACGGCCGGCTCCGGGTGAAGCTGACCGAGGACCCGCCCGAGAACAGCGTCCGGCCGGCCGTCGACGTGACGATGCGGACGGCCGCGGCCGTCGTCGACGACCCGCTCGTCGGCGTCATCCTCACCGGGATGGGCGGCGACGGGGCCGACGGCATCGTGCGGATGAAAGACGCGGGCGCACGCACCATCGCACAGGACGAGGCCACGTCCGCCGTGTACGGGATGCCCAAGCGAGCGGTCGAGACCGGCTGCGTGGACAACGTGTTGCCCATCGGGGAGATCGCGAGTGGGATTCTCGACACGATAACGACTGAGGTGACCTCATAATGGACGACCAGTACCTAGACGCATTCATTCGGGAGAGCGAGGAAGCGATAACCGAGCTGAACAACTCCTTGCTCGACCTGGAATCGGACCCCGCCGACGAGGCGGCGATGGACTCCATCTTCCGCACCGCACACACGCTGAAGGGGAACTTCGGCGCGATGGGCTTTGACGACGCGGCGAACCTCGCCCACGCGATGGAGGACCTGCTCGACGCCATGCGACAGGGCGAGATGGACGTGAACCCGGACGTGATGGACCTCATCTTCGCCGGTGTCGACCAGATAGAGGTCATCGTCAACGAGATCGAGGCCGAGGGCGAGTCAACCACGAACTCCGACGAGCTGGTGGCCCAGCTGCGGACCGTCCTCGAGGAGGGGGCCGACGCCGCCGGCGGTGACGGGTCGGCAGCAGCCACCGAGTCGACGGCCGACGATGGCGGCGCCGCTGTCAGCGACATCGACGCCGATATCGACCCTGACGACGCCGACGGGGGCGTGGTCCACGTGACCGTCGACGTCGGCGACTCGGATATGCTGGGCGTGGACTCGATGCTGGCGCTGGAGGCTGTCGAGGACGTCTTCGATATCCTCGCGTTCGAGCCGGGCCGGGCCGACATCGAGGACGGCGAGTTCGAGGACGCCTTCGAGCTCTATCTCGACGCGAGCGACGCCGCGACGGTCGACGCCGAGCTGGGTTCGGTCGGCAAGATCGAGCGCTTCACCGCGACGGACGTCACCGACAGTCTGTCCGCGGCGACGGCCGACACGGACGACACAGCGGCGGCCGGAGCGGGTAGTGCGGGCGCGGCGGGCGATGCGGACGGTGCCGCCGACAGCGGCGGCGAGGAGGAACACAGCGTCGACGAGATAAAGTCGGTGCGGGTCGACGTCGACCAGCTCGACGACCTGCACGGGCTGGTCGAGCAGCTGGTGACCAGCCGCATCAAGCTGCGCCGGTCCGTCGAGAAGGACGACCTCGACTCCGCCGGTGAGACGCTCAACGAGCTGGACAAGATAACGGCGAACCTCCAGAACACGGTGATGGACATGCGGCTCATCCCGCTGAAGAAGGTCGTCGGGAAGTTCCCCCGGCTGGTCCGGGACCTCGCTCGCGAACTCGACAAGGACATCGACTTCGAGATAGAGGGCGAGGACATCGAGCTCGACCGGACGATTCTCACCGAGATATCGGACCCGCTGATGCACATCCTCCGGAACTCGGTCGACCACGGCATCGAGTCGCCGGCCGAGCGGGAGGCCGCGGGGAAGGAGCCGACCGGCCACATCACCCTGCGCGCGTCCCGCGAGCGCGACCACGTCATCATCGAGGTCGAAGACGACGGCGCCGGGCTCGACGTCGAGGGCATCAAGAACAAGGCCATCGAGAAGGGCGTTCGCTCGCCCGAGGAGCTGGAGGCGATGGACGATTCGGCCATCTACGACCTCATCTTCCACCCGGGGTTCTCGACGGCCGACGAGGTCACCGACACCAGCGGCCGCGGGGTCGGGATGGACGTCGTCCACGACACCGTCACGCAACTGGACGGCTCGGTCAACGTCGACTCCACGCCGGGCGAGGGGACGACCGTCGCCCTGCGCCTGCCGGTGACGATGGCCATCGTGAAGGTGCTGTTCGTCGAGGTGGGCGACGAGGAGTACGGCGTCCCCATCAAGAACGTCGACGAGATTACGGCCACCTCGTCGGTGAAACAGGTCAACGGGACCGAGGTCATCAAACACAACGACGACATCTACCCCGTCATCCACCTGGACGACACCTTCGACGTGCCCGGCGAGACGGCCAACGGCGACGGAATGTTGGTCCGCATCCGGGAGTCCGAGCGCCAGGTCGCGCTGCACTGTGACTCGGTCAACAGCCAGGAGGAGGTCGTGGTCAAACCCCTGGAGGGCATCCTCTCTGGAACCCCGGGACTGTCGGGAACCGCGGTGCTGGGCGACGGCAACATCGTCCACATCCTCGATGTGGTGACCCTATGAGCGCCGAGAACCGACAGTTCCAGCGCCTGCTGGGCTTCATCGAGGCGGAGATGGACTTCGAGTCGGGCTTCTACAACAACGCCTACCTCGACCGGCGGATCACGGCGCGGATGCGCCGGACCGACACCGACAGCTACCGGCAGTACAAGCAGTTGCTCCAGCGCGAGGACGACGAGCGCGAGGCCCTGCTGGACTCGCTGTCTATCAACGTCACCGGGTTCTTCCGGAACCCCGAAGCGTGGGAGGCGCTGCGGCCGGTGTTGCGGGACCTGACCGCGAACAACCGCACGGTGCGGCTCTGGTCGGCCCCGAGCGCGGACGGCCGCGAACCGTACTCGGCGGCGATGCTGGCACTCGACGACCCGGATATCGACGCCCGGAAAGTCGAGGTGCTCGGAACCGACATCAACGCCGACATCCTGGAGGCGGCCCGCGAGGCGACCTACGAGACCTCACACACGACCGACATCGCCGAGGAGCTGGCGCCGCTCGACGACTACGCACAGTACGTCGAGGAGGCGGGCAACACCTTCCAGGTCAAGGAGGCCGTCAGGGATATGGTCACGTTCGAACAGCACGACCTCATCCGCGGCCAGTCCAAGCGGGACTTCGATCTGGTCTTCTGTCGGAACCTGCTCATCTACATCGACTCGGAGTTCAAGGTCCCCATCTTCGAGACGATTCGGGGCTCGCTCAAGCAGGGCGGCTATCTCATGATCGGGATGACCGAGACCCTGCCCGCGGAGTGTCGCGACGCGTTCGAACCCGTCGACAAGCAACACCGTATCTACCGTCGGGTATGAGCCTCTACGAACTCGAACGCGAGGGGGACGTTCAGGAGCTCATCCGCGTGCTACGCGAGAGCGACAAAGAGCGGGTACAGCTCCGGGCCGCCGAACTGCTCGGGAACTTCCCGGACCACGACGACCGCCGGGACGTCGTCAACGCCCTCGTCGGCGCGGCCGAGAGCGACAGCGACGCGGTGACCGCAGCCGCTATCGACTCGCTGGACGAGCTTGGCGGCAACGCCATCGAACAGCTCATCGGGAGTATGGCCGGGGTCGACCTCGAGGCCGACGCCGCCGACTGGGTGACAGCCAAGGCGTTCATGCAGGCGCTTGACTCGGACGTCCCCGAGCTACGGATGGCCGCCGCGAACGGGCTGGGCCGGCTGGAACAGGCCGACAGCGTCCCGAAACTCACCGAGCGGTTCGAGGACTCGGACCCGCGAGTCCGGGCCCGGGCCGCCCGCTCGGCCGGGAAGATAGGGGACTCGCGAGCGACCAATCCCCTGGAGTCGCTGCTGACGGACCCGAAAGCCGCCGTCCGCCGGGAGGCCGCCGAGGCGCTCGGGAACATCGGGAACCGGCAGGCCCTGCAGACGCTGTTGCCGATGTACGAGGACGACAACGAGCAGGTCCGGCGCATCGCCGTCGGCGCCTTCGGGAACTTCGAGAACGACAAGCCCGTCGACTACCTCGTCGAGGCGCTTTCCGACAACTCGGCCGCGGTTCGCCGGACCGCCGTCTACTCGCTCATCGAGCTGCTGTCGAACGTCCCGAGCGACCGGAGCCACGACATCCGCGATACGGTCGTCGAGAAGCTCTCGAGCGAGGACGACCAGAGTGTCGTCGTCCCGCTGGTCGAAATCTTGGAGGAGAGCACCCAGGCCGCCCAGCGGCGCAACACCGCCTGGCTGCTTGGTCGCGTCGCCGGCGACGACGGTCGCGGGCGGGTCATCGATTCGCTCGTCGAGGCCCTTCAGGACGACGACCAGATGCTACGGCAGTTCGCCGCCACCAGCCTGGCCGAGCTGGGCGGCGAGGACAACATGGTCGAGCGGCGGCTGCTGAAACTCCTCGAGGACGACGGCGTCGACCCGCAGGTGAAAGGACAGGCCATCTTCACGCTCGGGAAGGTCGGCGGCGAGCGCTCCCGGAAGACACTGGATAAACTCATCGACGACACGGACCACGACATCGTCCGGAAGAAGGCCTTCTCGGCCATCTCGAAGCTCGGGGGGCGAATATGACCGTATCGACAGCCGAGGCGATTAAGGCAGCCGAGGGCCTATAGGAGATACTCAGGGTAGATGAGCGGGGAACACGCACTGGTCGACACCAAGGGCAAGTTCGTCCAGGTCGTCAAGGACGGGCGCAAGCGCAACGACATCGAGTGGCTACCCGGCCGCATCCTGCTTTCGAACAAACGGCTCGTACTGGCGACCAACCAGGGCAAACGCACCATCGCGCTCTCGAAGCTCACCAGCGTCACCGCCAGCCAGATGAACCAGTCGCTTGCCCAGGTCGACGGCTACGTCAAGCTCCAGGCCGGCCGGGACGCGTGGCTCGTCTCGCCGAAAGCCGACGAGGAGTTCGAAGACGAGCTGTACAAGACGCTGCTCGACCAGATAGTCATCCTGGTGAAACACCCGGCGCTGAAAGGCGGCGTCGTCACGGAGGCCACCTGGGAGAAGGCACGCTTCAAGATAGACGACGAGCAGGAAGACACCGTCAACATCGCCATCTCCAGTGGGAAATTCGTCGAGCTGGACATCGACGACGTCGGCACCGTCGAACAGAAAGAAAAGGAGATTCGCGGCACGGAACGGCCGCTGCTGGAGGTCGAACACACCATCGACGGCACCAGCGTCGAGACACACATCAGCGGGTCGCCCCGGCACGTCTCGCTCATCGGCGGGCTCGTCAGGCAGGGCGAGCAGCGCAACGCCGCCGACGACGTCGACCTCTCGCCAGAGGAGACGCAGGTGCTGATGGCGCTGTACTCGGGCATCTCGCCGTTCAAAATCCCCGATTTCGTCGACATGGAGATCGACGAGGTCGAGGACGTCTACGACCGGCTGATGGAAGCAGACATTCTCGAGCCCGTCCGGACCCGCCGCGAGGTCCAGCTGGAGGCCCGCGGGCGTTCCATCGCCGGCGACGCTATCGCCGACCAGTGAGTGGTCTCAGAACCGTGCGGTGTCCAGAGCGAACTTTACGAGACCAGCGAGGACCAGCCCACCGGCGAGTACTGCACTCTCGACGGGGCCGTACTGAAACGGGTAGACGGTCAGCCCGAGAAAGGCGATGGCTCCGGCTACGCCGACCAACCCAGTCAGGAACGCCCGCTCGGCGAGGTCCATACCCCGGGATGGCGAGAGGAGCAAAATAAGATTTGGCGTGGTTCGACGGCAGCACTACTTCGTCCACTGTTTGTCGCTGTCGGTCGTCGTGACAGTCACGGTCCGTCGTCGGTGCCCTGCCAGCGCGTGGCCGGCCGGAGCCCACCGCGTTTATATGGGACGGGTCGGACAGACGCACATGGCCGACACCGACGGCGGTTCGGACCGGTTGAGTGACTCGAATCTCTTCGTGACCGTGTCGGGGCCGCCGGGGTCGGGCGTCACCACGCTCTGTGAGGGGCTCTCGTCGGCGCTGGACTGTGGCTACGTCTCGGGCGGCGAAGTGTTCCGGGAGATGGCCGACGAGCGGGATATGACGCTGACACAGCTCATCGCGGAGGCCGGCCAGTCCGACGAGATAGACCGGGCGCTGGACCGGCGCCTCCGGACCATCTCCGAGCAGTGGGGCGCCGCCAACAAGGCCTTCATCCTCGAATCCCGGCTGGCGGGGTGGCTCGCCGGCAACCGCGCGGACCTCCGTATCTGGCTCGACGCGCCGGCGAACGTCCGCGCCGACCGGACCACCGACCGCGAGGAGATGACCGCCGAGATGCAGGTCCGGGAGGTCATCGAGGAGTCACGCTACGAGTCCTACTACGATATCGACCTCTCGGACCGCTCCTTTTACGACCTCGTCATCAACACCGGCCGCTGGAGTCCGGCCGGCACGCTCGAAATCGTCCTCTCGGCCGTCCGCGAGTACGACGCCACCATCGACGAAGGGGCGTTCGAGACGGGCGACCTGGATATCTGACTCCCGCTGGAGCGTGAGTGTCAGTCGCTCGATTGCTCGCCGCCGTCAGTCATCGCCACCCCGTCGGCGAGCCGGTCGAGGTCGAACGTGGCCGAGGAGAGACGGGCGGCGACGAGCGTCCCGAGCGTCGAGACGACGACGGCCCCACCAAACGACGTCAGATACAGCGGGTCCGCGGCCGGCAACAGGTCACCCAGCAGCGGGACGGCGGTGATGACACCGCGGAAGTCCGGGAAGAAGGCCAGCCCGACCCCCAGCCCGGCGACGCTGCTGAGAAATGCGCCCCGACCGGTGAGCCGGCGGGAGTAGAGGCCGTAGACGAGCGGGACGGCGACGGCGGCCCCCAGCAGGTCCGCGAAGAAGAAGAGGCGGAGGACGCTGCGGGCCCGCAGGCTGACGTAGATGGCGGCGACGGCGACCACGAGGGTCAGGAGGCGAGCACCCAGCCGCAGGGTGCGGTCGTCGGGGTCGGAAAGCAGTCGGGGGAGGTCCGCGGTGACCAGACTGGCCAGCGCCGAGAACAGCGAGTCGACGGAGCTGACGACGAGCAAGAGCGCGAGCAGGACGACCCCCAGCAGGACGGCCTCGCCGAAGGCGCTCTCGACGAGGACGAAGAAGGCCACGTCGGCGTTGTAGGCCGAACTGGTCACGTCGGTGACGACGCCGCCCTGGCCGACGGCGACGGTGCCCAGCAGGGCGGCGACGACAACGATGGCGCCGTTGAGTACGGTGGCGTTGCGGAAGCCGCCCGCGACCGTCTCGCTGTCCCGGCCCGCGTAGACGCGCTGCCACCAGGTCTGGTTTATCATCTCCGCGCCGAAGATGGCAAAGGCGAGCGCGAGGCCGAACTGGAGGCCGGCGGCGTTCGTCGGGTCCAGCAGCGTCGGGCTGGTCGACTGGACGCCCGAGACCGCCGCGCCCGGGCCGCCGACGGACAGGACGACGCCGCCGGCGACGATGGCCAGCAGCGGGACGACCAGTATCGCCTGGACGGTGTCGGTGACGATAGTCGCCCGCAGCCCGCCGTAGCCCGTATAGAGGAGGACAAAGCCGCCGACCAGCACGGCGGTCTGCCACTGGGGGACGCCCGCGACCAGCGAGAGCGCGGCCGCGATTCCCGTCAACTCGGCGGCGACGAAGACGAACATGTAGAGGGCAGAGACCAGCACGACGAAGCCGTACATCGCCGAGCCGTATCGGGCGTGGGCGTACTCCGTCAGGGAGTGGCCCTCGGGGAGGAGGTCACGCACGCGGGGGCCGACTTTCGAGTAGACGAACATCGGGACGGCGGTGCCGATGCCGTAGCCCACGACGGCGGCGAGACCGAAGCCGGCGCCGGCTTCCGGCGCCGACAGCAGTATCCAGACGCCCATCGAGGAGGCGACCAGCGTCGCCGTCGTTCGGCCCGGCCCCATCGAGTTGCGGGCGGTGAGGAAGTCGTCGGTCGAGCGGTCGTGCTGTCGCGTGTACCAGATACCCAGCGCGGCGAAGGCCACGAGCGTGAGGACGGTCAGCCCGAGCGCGAGCGTACTGTCGACCATCAGCGGTCACCCTCCAGAGTCTCGCGGGAGCGTTTCCCTTCGTAGGCCGCATCGAAGAAGGCGACCTCGAGGTCGACGGTCCGGCAGAACAGTTCGGCCAGGCGGGCCTGGCGGCGCTCGCTGGCGGCGGCGCCCTCGCGGTCTAGTTCGGCACGGAGCCAGCCGACGAACGACTCGAACTCGGGGACAGCGTGGAGGTCTATCCACTCCTGCAGGTAGAAGCGCTCGGGGCCGTCGGCGGCAGCCAGGTCCCCGTCGGTGGCCCACGATAGATACACCCACTCGGCGGGGACCAGCACGGCCAGCGTCTCGGCGTAGCCGCCCTCGCGGGCCGCCCGGAGGAGGAGGTCCCGAAAGGCCGCCGTGGCATCCGTCAGCGTCGGGTCCTCGTAGCGGGACGCGGGCACGTCCAGTGCCTCGAACGAACGCTGGAAGTAGTCGTCCTCGTCGCTGGTGACCGTCCCCAGGAAGTCGACGAGGCGGGACTTCCCGTCCATCGTCGGCGCGTCGCCGACGGCGTGGCCGAAGACGCCGACGAGCGTCTCGACGAAGGCGTAGTCCTGCAGGAGATACCGCCGGAAGACGACGTCGTCGAGCGTGTCGGCGTGGAGTTCGCGGACGAACTGGTGGGCCGTCGCGTCGTCCCAGGCATCGCCCGACCGGGCGCGGAGCCAGTCGGTAAATCGGGGCTCGTCCCGGCCGGCCGCGTAGTCGGCGTAGATGGCCGGCACAGCCGTCGAGGCCCCGTCCGGGTCGCTCATATGCCCCACCCCTCCTCGCGCCAGGCGGCGTCCCAGAACCGGTACTCGTAGCGAGCGGAGGTCCGGAAGATATCGCGGTAACTGTCGCGTTCGGCCGCTGTGGCGTCGGCGGCCACGTCGTCCATCAGCTCCTTGCACCACTCGGTGAGCTCGGTGAACTCCTCGCCGGCGTACATCGCTATCCACTCGCTGTAGCCCTCGTGGTCGGGGCGGCCCCGTTCGTCGAGGCGCCGTGCGGTCTCGTTGAACCCCCACATACACGGCAGCAGGGCGGCGACGAGGTCGCCGAAGGTGCCAGTCGCCGCGACGCGGACCAGGAAGTCCGTGTACGCCCGCGTGGTCGGTGACGGCTCGGTAGCTTCCAGTTCCGCCTCGCTGATACCGAACTCGGCGGCGTAGGACCGGTGGAGGTCCATCTCCGTGTTGATGGTCGAATCCAGCAGTTCGGCGAAGGTGCCCATCCGCTGGAGGTCGGGAGCGTTGGCCGCGCCCAGCGCGAACACGCGGGCGTACTCGACGAGGTAGACGTAATCCTGGCGGACCCAGTAGCGAAACGGCGATTCGTCGAGGGTTCCCTCGCCGAGCTCGTCGACCATCGGATGGGCGACGATGGCGTCCCAGATCGGGTCGCCGACGTCGGCCAGTTCGTCGGTGAAGCTCATGGGCGAGTGTGGGCGGCCCACCGTAATATAATCTAGTGATATAATCTGCTTATACAGCGGCGGCGGGCCGACAATATAAGACAGCGCTCCCCGAACGGCGGGGTATGTCGCTCCGGCTGCCCAGCGAAATCGTCGTCGAAGACGTCTTGCCGACGCTGCGTGCCCTGCTCGCCCGCGAACTCGCCGCCCACGGGCTGACTCAGGAGGAAGTCGCCGGCCACCTCGGTGTGACGCAGGCGGCCGTCTCGACGTACGTCAGTGGCGACCCGGAGCTGGAGCCCACCATCGCCGACCACCCGCGGACCCAGGCGACCGTCGAGTCGGTCGCGGCGGGACTGGCAAGCGGCGAGATGGACGGCTACGACGCGCTGGCCGAGGTACTGGAGCTCGTCCGTGCCTTCGAGGACCGCGGCCCCATCTGTGAACTCCACGAGGAGGCGATGCCCGGGCTGGAGGGGCTGGGCTGTGACCTCTGTGTCCGGGGGGCGAACCCGGAACTCCGGGCCGAACGCGCCGCCCTCGACGACGTCCGCGAGGCCGCCCGGGTGCTGGCGACCAGCCCCGGCGTCGCGGCCGCCGTCCCCAACGTCGGCACCAACGTCGGGACCGCCCTGCCCGACGCGACCGAGGTGGCAGACGTGGCCGCGATTCCGGGTCGCATCTACGAGATGGGCGGGAGCGTCGAGGTACCCGCCAACCCCGAGTTCGGCGCCTCCGAACACGTCGCGACGACGGTTCTCGCGGCGATGGCGGTCGACGGCGAGCGGCGGGGCGCGGTCAACCTCGCCACCGACGACGCGCTACTTTCGGCGGCACAGGGGCGCGGCCTCGACAGGATGGAGTTCGAAGCGGGCTACGAGGACCGCGGCGAGCGACTCGTCGAGCAGTTCGAGGCGCGGGGGGCGGTCCCCGACGTCTGCTTCCATCGGGGCGCGTTCGGCATCGAACCGATTACCTACGTGCTGGGCGGGACCGGCGCCGAGGCCGCGCGGCTGGCGGCCGAACTGGTCGCGGACGTGGCCGAGGGGTAAGTCCCAGGCGCCAGAACACTGATTACCAGTCAGTAACGCCTTCTACGCAGATGGTCGACGCGGTCCTGTTGTACCGGGCCGGGCTCCTCGTCTCGGTGGGGGCCTCGGGGCTCGCAGCGCTGATAGCGTGGCGCTACCGCGACCACCGCGGCGGCTTCCCGCTCGC
>SDGW01000589.1_pt1 | contig 15349 bp, 14 predicted proteins | sample 2873831 | NCBI WGS metagenome assembly SDGW01 (sample SAMN08132700, study PRJNA421101) | hypersaline lake metagenome | isolation source: celular fraction 0.22 microns magnesium sulfate-rich crust from ephemeral... | place: Spain: Penahueca Lagoon, Toledo | collected 2011-07
CAAGCCCGGGTGGTGTAGTGGCCTATCATACAACCCTGTCACGGTTGTGACGCGGGTTCAAATCCCGCCTCGGGCGCTTCTTCGACTTCTAACTCCAGAGCACCTGGTTTCGCTCTCTCATAACCAGCCAGACTCGAATAGTATTCGAAATTGGCAGCTGATCAAGGTGCTGCACCTAGTGTGTTTCTCAGTGGTTCAAAACTCGCCGGAGGCGCGTTCTATTGAGAAATCGTTGATACCGTGATATCCACCGATTATTTTTATTCGAACGGATGGACAACTACACTATGTGCAACTCGAAAGCGGTGGGAGATGAAACGGAAGCGAGAGCCATCTCTAAAATTATTAGCTGTGGCTACAGTGTCTCAATTCCGTTCGGTGACAACGATAAGTACGATCTCGTCGTCGACACAGGAGCCGACCTCTATCAGATCCAGTGTAAGACCGGCTGGTCGAACAAAGCAGACACGTTTCGATTCAATACCCATTCGCAAACGACGAAAGATGGCATTTACCATGAAGATACATATCAGGGTGCCATCGACGCCTTTCTCGTCTATTATCCCGAAAACGATCAGTTTTATTGGATCGACGCGGCTGACGCAACTGAACAGAAAATGGAACTCCGGTTCGAGTCCGAAATCGACCATCCATCGATCAACTGGGCAGCAGCGTACCGGTTTGATGGTACGATCCCGTAATCTCATACAGCCGCCCAGCGGCACTAGACAGTTTGAATACCTGATTTCTAAATGCTAATTGTTTAGTTGCCGCTCAGGAATCCATCAGTACTCGAGAAGGTGGGTCACTAGATAAATGACGAAGCCGATTACCGTACTTATCGTCGACAATGAACCCGGCTTTGCGGCGCTGGCCGGACGAATGCTCGAGCGCGAATGCGAGTCGATCGTCGCGCTCGAGGCGATGGACGGCACGGAAGCACTGTCGATCGTCGAGGACCGCGAAGTCGACTGTATCGTCAGCGATTACGAGATGCCGACAATGACTGGGCTGGAGCTGCTAGAGCGCGTCCGCGAGGACGATCCCGCACTCCCCTTTATTCTCTTCACGGGGCGGGGCTCCGAAGCGGTCGCCAGCGAGGCGGTCGCAGCGGGGGTGACCCAGTATCGCCAGAAGGGCACTGGGCGGGAGCAGTATACGCTGTTGGCAAACCAGATCACGAACGCCGTCGCCCAGTATCGAGCGGAGACGGAACTGCGGGAAAGCGAGCGGCGCTACGAGCGGACGCTGACGGCGTTACACGAAACGACGCGAGAGCTAATGCGTGCCGAAACCAAAGCCGAGATCTACCGGATGGCGATCGAGACGGCCGGCGAGATTCTCGATGTCGCGGTCGCTGCGGCCTACGCGTTCGAACCGACGGCAGGGGTACTCGAGCGTGTGGCGTCGACGCGTCACGTCCCCGAGCTAGGCGAGCCAGCGCAGACGTTCGAGCGGGGAGAAGGGCTGGTCTGGGAGGCGTTCTCGGAGGGTGAAAGCACCTACTACGAGGACGTGACACGCCAGACGGGCAGCGGCTCGGCAGGGACAGTGAGCCGCTGTGAGTTGATCGTCCCGCTCGGGACCCACGGCGTGGTGGTCGCAGGGTGTGAGGACGTCGACGGGTTCGACGAGCCGATGACCGAATTGCTGTACGTTCTGGCGGCCAACACGGAAGCGGCACTCGATCGGGCCGAGCGCGAGCAGCTACTCCGGGATCACGACCGGACGCTCACCCAGCAAAACGAGGAGCTGACGCGGCTCAACCACACGAACGAGATCGTCCGCGATATCAACCACGGCGTCACACAGGCGTCGACACGCGCGGAGATCGAGGAAACGGTCTGTGACCGCCTCGCCGAGACGGACCGGTATCGGTTCGCCTGGATCGCCGCGAGTGACGACGATCCCCCCGTGCCATCGGCCTGGGCCGGGATCGACGCAGCCTACGTAGACCGGATTCGCGACGACGGCGAGTGTGCGCCCGAGGTCGGGCTCGTCCGGGACGTCCTCGAGTCGGGCACCGTACAGACCGTACGTGATGTCCTCGATGACGATCGGTGGGTGATGCGGCGCAAGGAGGCACTGACCTACGGCTTTCAGACGATGCTGGGCGTCCCGCTCGTCGCCGACGATCGGCGGTATGGCGTCCTGATGGTCCACATCGCGGGCGCCGACGCGGTCGGTGAGCGCGAGCGCGAGGTGCTTGTCGAACTTGGAGAGACGATCGGGCATGCGATCCAGTCGGTCGAGCGCACGCGCGCGATGTTGACCGACAACCGCGTTGAGCTCGAGCTCGCCGTCGGGGGCTCGCGGCTGTTGCTCAATCGACTCTCGACGCAACACTCCGGGGCGGCACCGATCACGCTCGAGGGCGTCGTCGATCGAGCCGAGGACGGTATCGTGCTATTCGTCACTGCGCCGGCGACGGCGAAACTCGAGTCACTGGAAACGACGTGGGCGTCGATCGAAACGCTCTCGATCGTCTCCGAAGGCGACGACGAGACGCTGTTCGAGGTGACGGTGACCTCGATGCCGTTTCTCGATGTCTTGCGCAGCTACGACGTGGCGATCCGGATGGCGACGGCCGAAGAGGGAACGTCGACGGTCGTCCTCGAGGTCCCCCAGCGGGTCGAGACGCGGTCGCTGGTCGAGGCGATCAGCGAGGAGTACCCCGAGACGGAGCTGGTGGCCAAACGGGAGACGACGACCATGCAGTCGCCACGACGGCTCGACACCCATCTCGCGGAACGGCTCACCGACAAGCAGTTCGAGGCGTTGCAGGCAGCTCACTACAGCGGCTTCTTCGAGTGGCCCCGGGAGAGCACCGGTGAGGACCTTGCTGCGACGCTCGATATCTCGCCGCCGACGTACCACTATCACCTGCGGGCGGCCGAGCGAAAGCTCGTCACGATGGTGTTCGACGGGAATTCTAATTGATTAGTGTCGTTCTCGAGGGTTACTCAATATGTAGGAAGTAGTCTTAACAGCGACCGGTTCTTACCCGTAACTGGCGATCTGAGATAAACTGTCGCCATCCCCAATCCCCCCACCCCCTTTCGTCAAACAACGGTCCAGCAGCGACTGGCTTGCAACTCTGTCTACCACTCGGTACCGCATAGAGCGAAGGAACCGGAATCGAAAGCTGTGTGAATAGATCGCGACAGTGATCACGAGACCGACTGAATACGAACGGCACCAGTATCGGCAATAGCACCTGGCCGGAACAGCAGAACGGCAACAGCCGTGGCACGACGTCTAATTACTAAGTGGTTAGTACACTGTGACAGCGGACAATACGTGTGTAGCAATTATATTTAATCGGCACTGATTCCTACGTTTAGCTGGCGATCAGAGACAGACTGTCGCTCCCCTTTACTATTCGTTTTGACTCCCTTTCAGGGAAGACATTGATTTTCAATCCGGCCAATGCTGGGCTCTGGAAAAGTGAAAACTGATGCCGGGACGAGTGACCGGCAAGCCGGCTCGACCTGTTACCGGGTTCGATGTCGCTGTGACTGTGTCCCAAAGGTCTCGTCCCACTCGATCCAGTCCTGTTCCCAGCCACGACGCGATTCGGCGCGCCGCTGCGCTCGTTCGTGGTCTTCACGGGCCATCCGATTTCGCTCGACGGCCCCCGACTGCTCGCCCTCGACGAGCAGTGGATCGAGGATAACGGGGTCGAGTTGCTCGAGGTCACCAGCAGCCGAGACGACCGCGAGTCGCTGGCGCTGGGTGCCACGCGGGAAGACCAGCCGTCCACCCTCGGCGAGTTGCTCGCGGAGCGCGCGTGGCGGGTCGACGACAGCCGCCTCGAGGAGAATCCGATCGAACGGCGCGTACTCGGGGAGGCCGTTCGCACCGTCGCGACAGTCGACGAGCACGCCATCGTAGCCGGCCGCCGCAAGGTTCCGTCGCGCCTCGATGACCAGCGGACGGGAGATGTCGACGGCATGGACGTTCGTCTCGCCAACGATTTCGGCCGCGACAGCGGCCGTGTAGCCGACGCCGACGCCGACGATCAGCACCGTCTCGTCGTCCTCGAGCGCCAGCGCCTGCAGGAAGCGGGCAGCCGTGCTAGGGGCGAGAACGCGAGTGCCGAGTGCCTCGTGCTCGCGGTCCGCATACGCCGTCCGTTCGTCGTCGAGAAACGCGTGGCGAGGGACGTCACGCATCGCGACGGCGACGGTCTCGTCTTCGAGGACGTTCTTGGGCGCAGCCTCGAGGCCGTCGACCATGTCCTCTCGCAGTACCGCGAGCTCCATACACCAGCTATCGGATCGGCCGTAATCAATGGCGCGCTTGCGCGGGCCTCGTATAACTGAAACGAATCATACACCGATCGCACAGTCCGCGGTGCTCGCTACGACCCGCGCTCCCGTCGTGTGGTCGGTGGGCGGTGACGGTCAGTGGCTACTAGAGCCGCGCATTTCGACGAATCGAACGCCGCCGTGATCGGCTCGCTCGAGCGAGCCGTCCGGGCGTTTGGTCGCTTCGACGAGCGTCTGCCGACCGGTCCCGATCGGTGCGAGCACCTGACCGCCGGGCCGGACCTGATCGACGACGGGATCGGGAAGCGAAGGCGTCGCACAGGTGAAATACACGGCGTCGTAAGGTGCATGTCGAGGCCATCCCGTGCGTCCATCGCCAACGCGAACCGAGACGCCATCGTAGCCCAGGTCCGCGAGGTGGTTGCGGGCTCGGTCGGCCAGTTCCTCGCTGTACTCGACGGTGTAGACGCCCTCATCGCCGACCAGTTCGGCCGTGACGGCCGCGTGATAGCCACAGCCAGTGCCGATCTCGAGAACGTCGTCGCCGGGCTCGAGGGCGAGCAGGTCGGCCATGATCGCGACCATATGCGGCGCGCTGATCGTCTGGCCGTCGCCGATCGGGAGCGGGCGGTCGGCGTAGGCGCTGTCTCGCCGGGCGGGCGGGACGAACTTGTGGCGTGGCACCGCCGCGAGGGCCGCGAGGACGCGGTCGTCGTTGGCGCGCGGTGCGACGGTCTCGACCATTCGCCGGCGTGATTCCTCGTGGCTAGTGGGCATGATTCACGGTCGAATACGTGACGAAGCGTCGTAGGAAATTGGGTGGCGAGTACTGGAGGGCAGTGGTGGTCCGCGTCGAAGAGGACTACCAGGCCGACCAGGCGCTGCTTTGCTCGTCGTAGGCGTAGACGCGCTTGATGTCCTTCGCGAAGCCGGTATCGCCCGGCTCCTCGAAGCGGTCCCGCCGATAGCCCGACGCGTCGTCGCGGACGACGAAGGCGTCGATCTCGAACTCGTCGTCGCCGAAGGACTCGACCGCGCCGACTTCGAACTCGTAGTCGCCGGGAACGTGGACCGTGATACTGCGACTGTCGTCTCTCGAGCCGTCCTGTGGGTGGACGGTAACGTTGACTGCCACGTTGTCGACCTCGCGGGTCCAGACGGTCTCGATCTCGTCGACGGGTGACTCCTCGACACGCTTCTGGCCGTCGAGTTCGACGCTCGTCACACGAACGGTCGAGAGCACTTCCTCAGTCTCGAGAATGAACTCGTCGCCGACTTCGACGGTCTCGTCTTCGGGGGCAGTGACGTTCGCGGTGAACGACTCGCCGCCCTGGGAGACGACCACGTCGAGGGTGACCTCGCGTTCGGTGTCTGGCTGGATCTTGTGGACGTGGCCACACTCGCTGCAACGAACGGTCAGGGTACCGCCGCCTGTCGTGAGAACCTCGTGGACCGTCTCGAGGTCCGGCGAGCAGGAAGGACAGGGGGTCGGAACCCGATCCGGGATATCGCTCATAGACCGTCCTAGAGGCTACGCACCTAAAAGGCGATTGAAGCCGTCGTCGCCGCCGTGTCACTAGTTGCCCTGAATCGCGTCGATGACCATCGCAGCGGCCACGACCGGCTCTTTCGGGACGGAACTGGCGTCGTCGATGGTGACCTCGTAGCGATCCCGGAGCGAGAACTGGCCGTCGATCGAGCCAACGTGGTCGCCGTGTTGGTCGGTGATCTCGTACTTGTGTGGGATCCAGCCGCCGAAGGGAACGACGTTTCTGGCCAGCGTCACGACGGCACCACGGGAGTTGATCTCGGCCAGTTTTGCCTCGGTGGTCGCGTCGCGGATCTTCCACGTGTCCTGAAAGATCGAGTAGTCGTTATCCAGGATGACGAGGTCCTCGCCGGTCTGGGCGTCCGAGAGAACGTAGTTCCCCGCGATATCGATGATACCGCCGGCTTTCACCGTGAACACCTCGGTGCCGTCGCCGTCGACGAAGGGGAACTCCTCTTTCATCTTGAAGAGCTTCTGTTTTCCCCTGAGGACGACGTTCCCGTCAGCGTCGAGCGCTCTGTACTTGTTCCGGATCAGTCCCTGTTCGACCGTGTATCGATCGTCGGTGAGTTCGATTCCCTGGATATCGTACGCTCGAGTCTCGCTCATCGGTCCCGAACACACAGCGTCGACAATTGAAACCACTAGCTTCTCACAGGTCAGTGGAAGATTTAACCAACATCATGCATCAGAATTTCCGCACGCAACTCGGTGCGGACGGATGTGGTCGAATCGTAGTCGACTCATACGGACTCCTGTCAGTCAGTTCCGGTGGGACCGCAACCCGCACTGCGGTTGCATCGGTACATCGGTACAGCAGACCGTATCAGGTGTCGTCCGTGACCGGCAGCTCGACGGGGTCGCCGTCGGCGAGGACAGTCGGCTCGCGGATGATGCCATCGAGGTGGATCGGCGCGTCCGTCTCGCCGCCGATGCCTGCGTCGTCGCCGATCGCGATATGAACCGTGCCGCCGGCTTTCTCGTCTAACAGGACCGAACCGACGAGATTCGTGACGGCGACGTTGGTGCCGATTCCAAGTTCCGCGAGGTTGTATGCGGCGTCGCCGACTTTCTTGGCGGCATCTTCGACGGTCTCTCGGATCTCGTCGTCCGAGATGTGAGTGACGAGACCGTCCTCGACTTCGAAAGTGAGCCGGTGGCCCTCCTCGAGCAACCCGTGAGGCCGCATCGTCCCGTCGACGACGAACGTCCCGTCCGCGGTGGTGGGGCTGATGAACACCTCGCCGGCCGGCAGGTTCGACATCTCACCGGAGTCGTGGACGATCCCGGTGTCGGCGAGCCACTCGCGATTACCGACGCCGAAGGTGATGTCGGTGCCGGCGTCGGTCGTGACGCGGATCTCCTCTGCCTCAGCGACCTGCTCACGGACTGCCTCGCAGTGGGCGGCGATCGAGTCGTAATCGGCGTCGAGTCCGGTCGTAAAGACGTCTTCTGTGATGCCGGGGAGTGTCGCGACCCGTGCGCCGGCCTCGTTGGCGTCGGTTCGAGCGCGGGTGTGACTCAGGCTCTTGGTCGTCGGCGCGAGCACGACATCAGCACCGGCCATCGCAGCCGCCACCGGTTCGGGCGGTTCGCTACCGTGGGTTTCACCCGGCGGATAGCGGACGATCACGGCGTCGTCGGTGATCTCGCTTGCGACCTCGTAGAGCGCCTCGCCGATCGGGACCCGTTCATCGTCAGTGATGATCGCACACGACTCTCCCGCCTCGAGACCCAGACACTGGCGGACGGCTGTCTCCGCCGCGGCTCGAAGTGCTGTCATACGTGCGTGTGTGGCGAGCGGGCCGATATGTCTTGCCCTCATACGGTCTACTGTACCGACGTCCCGGCGGGACCGCAGGGCGATCGCGGGTGCACCGGCACTGACGTACAGGAGTCCGTATCAGTCGTGCTTGCGGCGTCTCGAACAGTGTGAACAGGTCCCGAGATTGCCATCGAGAGCGATTGAGAACTTCGATTCGAGTAAGAATCGACCGCGAGTCCTCGAAACGATTATCCCGCTCGGTGGTCCACACCCGGGTACATGCTACAGGTCGCCATCAACGGCTACGGTACGATCGGCAAACGCGTCGCGGACGCCGTCCGCCAGCAGCCCGACATGGAAGTACTAGGCGTCGCGAAGACGCGTCCGAACTTCGAAGCCGAAACAGCGATCGACAAGGGATTCCCGCTCTACGCGGCCGTCGAGGAGCGCGAGCACCTGTTCGATGAAGCCGGCCTCGAGATCGCAGGGCCGGTCGATGATCTCGTCGACGAGGCCGATGTCGTCGTCGACGCCACGCCATCGGGGATCGGCGCTCAGAACAAGGAACTGTACGAGGAATACGACACTCCCGCGCTCTATCAGGGTGGCGAGGACGCCGACCTCGTCGACGTGAGCTTCAACGCGCGCTCGAACTTCGCAGAGGCAACCGACGCCGATCACGTCCGCGTCGTCTCCTGTAACACGACCGGTCTCTCTCGAGTCATCGCGCCGCTGCGAGAGGCCTACGGCGTCGAGAAGGTCCGCGCGACGCTGGTCCGGCGTGGCGGCGACCCCGGCCAGACCGACCGCGGCCCGATCAACGACATCCTGCCGGACCCAGTCACGATCCCCTCCCACCACGGCCCCGACGTCGAGACCATCTTCGACGACCTCGACATCGACACACTCGGGATGAAAGTGCCCGCGACGCTGATGCACATGCACAGCTTGAACGTCACCCTCGAGGAGGAAGTCGACGCCGCCGACGTCCGCGAGCTATTCGAAGACGAGTCGCGGCTGTTCCTGATCCCCGAACGGATGAACATCGACGGCAGCGGCAAACTCAAGGAATACGCACTCGACGCCGGTCGACCTCGTGGCGACCTCTGGGAGAACTGCATCTGGGAAGAGTCGATTTCGACCGTCGGGAAAGATCTGTATCTCTTCCAGGGAATCCATCAGGAAAGCGACGTCGTCCCCGAGAACATCGACGCGATCCGTGCCGTCACCGGCAGCGCCGACGCCGAAGAGAGCATCGAGACGACCAACGAGACACTCGGCGTCGGACTATAGACGCCGTTTAATCTCGAATCGGCGAACAGAGTTATAGTAACGACAGAAAGTTTTTGCCACCCGATACCCTAGGCACCCCCATGCGCAGAGACGACCGCGACGACCCCTTCGACGACCTGTTTCGCGAGATCGAACGAATGATGAACGAAATGATGAACAGCACGAACGCCAACATGAACTTCGACTCCGCGAGGGAGCCTGACAGCGGCTTCGGCATGGACACCCACGTCGACATCCACGAGACCGACGAGGAGATCCGCGTCGTCGCTGACCTCCCCGGCGTCGAGAAGGACAACATCGACCTCGAGTGCGATGGCAAGACCCTGACCATCTCCGCCGAGAGCGAGCACCGCCAGTACGACGAACGCGTCTCCCTGCCGACCCGCGTCAACGAACACACTGCCGCCGCGACCTACAACAACGGCGTCCTCGAGGTCGTCTTCGATCGCGCGGAGAACTCCTCGGATATCAGCCTCGAGTAACCGGGCCGTCGCGGTCGAGAAACTGCTTTTGTGTTGTGACACGAACCTCAAAACTGGTGCCGTCGGATCGACGGAAGCGGCTATCGCTGTAAGACTTATACGGACTCCTGGGCGTCATTTCCGGTGGGACTGCCACTCCCTGCGGTCCCATTGGGACATGATGAGAGCAGACCGTATCAGTTCACGCCACGACTTTTGCACCCGCCCAGCCGAATGCCATACCGACCAGTGCAACACCACCGAGCAACAGCGTGGCGTTTGCCACCCCGTTCGACACGAGTATCGGTATTCGTCCGATGGCAAGTGTCAGCAGCGTCATCCCGATGAGGCCAACGATTCCTCCAACTGCCGCAACGGTCGGTGGATCTACCGACACTGTCGAGTCGGTCCCGGCGGTCGTGTTCGTCGAAGTCGTCGATGATACCGAACTCGCATCTGCCGTCGCAGACTCCGAACTCGCCGATTCAGCCACCGTCTCGCTCTCGGTGGACGACGGCGTCGCATCGTCTGCAGCCGAATCGACGGCTGACTCGGGATTCGGGTCAGCTTCTGCCGGCACGTCGTCGCCGTCCGTCCGTTCCACCGAATCCGTTTCGTCGCCCGTGTCGGGAGCTGGCTCGACCTCGAGTGTCGGTTCCGTCAGTTCCGAGACCGTGACGTCCGTCACAGTTGCAGGACGGTCCGCCAGCCACTCCCGTCCCTCCTCGACGTCGTCGGTGATCAGGCGATCGATGTCGTCTTCGACCTGCTCCATGACGCTGTCGACGGCCATCTTTGCGATGACCGACTCGGGATAGACGACCACAAGAGCGTCGAGCCCTGCGTCGTCCGCCTGACTTGCCCACTCGGTAATCGACCACAGTTTATCCTCGTCGCTGATCGGCCCCTGATCGCGTGCATCGGCGTACATTTTGTTGGCCCCGGTCGCCTCGAGCAACTCGATACAGAGACGCATGTGTGCCCGGAAGCTCTCGCTGCTCGCGAATCCATGCCATCGGAGCAAGACGGCATCGAGTTCGTCGTCCCACCCGACAGTTCCGACATCCGTTCGACGACAAATGTTCTCTTGAACGAGAGTCATATTGACTGATAAAGATTCTGTGTAAATATATCTATTCAAAGTAACTGAAGGTAACAACGGAAATATCGCTGAAGGCATCGTCTCGTATTATGTCAATATATATTTATTATTTATATATTGGCGAAAGTTTGATAGTAAAGGTGTTTGAGATAGTGAATATGGATACCGTACTTGAAGGCGAGACCGCAGTGGTCACGGGTGGCGCAAGCGGGATCGGCCGCGCAATCGCAACGACGTTTGCAACAGCAGGAGCGGACGTCGTCGTTGCAGACCTCCGCAAAGAGCCGCGCCAGGGCGGCGTCCCGACCCACGAACGGATCAACGAGGAGACTGACGCCAACGCGAGCTACGTCGAGTGCGACGTCACCGACCAAGTCGCGCTCGAGGCGGCGATCGACGCCGCAGACGAGTTCGGTGGTCTCAGCGTGATGGTGAACAACGCGGGCGTGTTCGGCCCGATGGGTTCGATCACGGAGATTTCCGTCGAGGACTACCGCGACCTGATGGCGATCAACCTCGATAGCGTCTTCGTCGGCTCGAAACTCGCCGCCGAGTCGCTCATCGAGCAGGGAGAGGGCGGAGCGATCGTGAACATCTCGAGTCTCGCCGGGCTCCAGGGATACGGCGAAATCGCACCTTACTGTACGGCGAAAGCCGGGGTCCGAAACCTCACCTACTCGCTTGCGGAGGATCTTGGCCCACACGGCATCCGGGTCAACGCCATCCATCCCGGTGAGGTCGAGACGGCGCTGACGACCGAGGACTTCCCGATCGTCGGCACCGAGCAAGAGGAGCTGCTCAAACAGATGATCCCACTGCAAAAGCTCGCACAGCCGGCGGACGTCGCCAACGCGGCGCTGTTCCTCGCAAGCGATCTGGCAGGCCACATCACCGCCGAATCGCTGCTCGTCGACGGTGGCACGCGAAACACCAGCTAATCTCGCTCACTCGCACCGAGCGTGTATCGCCGCCGCTAACCGGTCGTAAAAGTCCGGTTCGTACTTGGTCGCCGTGTCGATCGTCGGTCTGGCGTTCGTCTCGTTGACTACCAGTCGATCGTCCGTCTCGAGCAGATCCACGCCCAGAAACGGGATCTCGAGCTCGACGGCGACCGACTTGGCGAGCTTACGCCAGGAGTCGGGGAGGTCGACGCCCGTCGCCTCCGCGCCGCGGTGGACGTTGTGTTTCCACTGGCCGTCGCTCACTGCCGCGTCGGGTAGCTGGCGCTCGACCGCACCGACGTACTCCCCCTCGAGAACCATTACACGGTAGTCGGTCGCCGCGGGCAAATACTCCTGAACCAGAAACGACCGATCGCCGGTCGCCCGGTAGTCGTGGACCAGCGAGAGGTAGTCACAGATCCCCAGAAAGGAATCGAGGTCGTGGGTCTTCGCGACGCCGACACCTCGCGTCGTCGAGTTCGGCTTGACCACGACCGGTGGCTCGAAGCGCTCGAAGACCTCGATCAGTTCAGCCTCCGGGACATCGTTCGAGACGTAAACGGAGTCAGGAACCGGGAGATCGGCTCGCTCGAGTCGAGCCAGCACCTCGGCTTTGTTCCGCGAGGTCAACACCGTCTCGTGGTCGTTGAGCCACGGAATCTCGAGCAGCGCATCAGCAACCCCACCCTCCATGAGTCGACCGGGATAGACGAAGCCGACATCGTAGTCGTCGGGTTCCCACGGCGGATCGCCGATCGTGACCGTGCGCTCGCGCACGGGCACGTGGTGAACCCGTATTCCTCGCTCGGCCAGCGGCTCACGCATCCGCCGGAACGTCTCCTGATCGTTGGCGACCGCGAGATCGATCATAGGCGGTAGTCAGGAACAAACGGGTAAAAAGGTGCTCGAGACGGGGACCCCGAACATGAGATAGGGGGCCAAGAGTGCGTCTCGAGCACTGCGAGAGGCGCACGACCCGGGGAAGGGCAGGCAGCTCAGCGAAACTCACCGCGAGCGACCGAAAGCGCGGCGCGTAGCGCCGCGGAAAGACGAACGGCCGACGGCCGTGAGTCAGTGAGCGAGCGGGCCGACGACTGATGTGACCGAGTGACCATCGAGAGAGGGAACGGAAGGAGGAGTGCTTTTGGTCCAGCGTTTACCGAGTGACAGCGCGTCGTGCAGCAGCAACGCTGCTGTCGACGCGAAACGAACGTGGTACGAAACGCCTTCGGCGTTTCGTCATCATGGAAGACGCAGGCGTCTTCCAAACGATAGTGTAAAAGGTGGTTTTACGCGATCAGCTGCTCTTCGCCACGCTCGACGACGACACGGCACGGCGGCGAGATCTTGTTGTAGGCACGCCGGAGCGCGTCCTTGGCGAAGTCGGCGTCGTCGACGTCACACCAGATGGTGAAGATGCGCTCGCCGGCGTCGATGCGGGCGGCGGTGCCGACGATCTTCCCGAATGCCTGGCGCATCCCGTCGGAAACACGGTCTGCACCCGCACCCGTCGCCTGCTTGTTCTCCCGAATGACGTGGTGGGGGAACTTCCGCAGGATCATCTTGTACTTGTTCTCGCCAGCGTTTTTCAGCATGTGGCGGTTAGCCGACAGACGCGATGCCTCGAGGCTCCCGTGACGGATCTGGACCTCTTCTTCGGTGATGAGGCTGATCTGGACGGGGTAGTCTTCGGGGTCAGCCGAGGTGTCGCCCATCTTGTGCTGTGCGATCTTCGAACCCGGGATGCCAGTAATGTATTCGCGGCGCGTATAGGCCGGCTTACTGATCTCCCGGTACATGGAGGCAGGCTTGTCTGACATGGTTGTGGTTACTTGTGAAAACGGAAGCCCACCGCGCGGATAAAGGCTTCGAAGCGCCGCGTCGGCCGTTCCGGGGGCCGTCCGCGCGTCAGGCTCGCTGTCGCGTCCCTCTGAGACGGTCTGCTGTCAGTCATTGTCGATGCAACCGCGACCGTCCTGCGGTTGTACCGGTAACCAGTGACAGCAGACCGTATGAATGCCAGCGAGAGAAGGGGGCAGTTACTGTCGGACAGAACTGTTTGAAGATCGCTCGCTCAGACTCGGCCGTCACCGTCGGAGACGGCCGGTTTTCGCGAGCGACTTCTCACTGACTTCTGTCTCACAGTAAGTGTAGCCGCGATCACCGGATTGCACGCCAGCCAGGGATCAGTGGAAACCGATTTCACCTCATACTGCCGGACAACACGGGTCAGACATCGATCACACTCGAGACGCTTCGCCGTCGGGACGCGGTCGAGTAGTCACTGCCGTTTGTCCGGTAGTATCATACGGACTACTGGAAGTCATCTCCGGTGCAACCGCAACCCACACTGTGGGTGCACCGGTAAATTGGTACAACAGACCGTATCAGTCGCCAAGCACTCGCTGGATATCCTCGTCGGTCGCTTCCGGGAGCGACTCGTCGTAATCGGCGGCAACGACGGCGTCGAAGATCGCCCCGAACGTCGAGACGACACGGTCCTCGTGGCGCGTCGGATCGAAGTGAAAGTGGGCGTCGGCGTCGACGCTTGCGAGTCGGTTGGCGAGGATATGTGTGAATTGGAAGACGTCCGTTGGCGGCGTGTGACGCAGTAAGGCGTCGAGCGAATCGAAACAGACCGTCAACTCGTCGTCGGTGTCGCCCCAGTGTTCGCAAAAGCGACTCACTGCGATGCCAATCGCGGTGAGGTCGGTCGGATCGAGGACCGAGTCGGTGACGATCGACTGCGTGAAATCCGGCGTCGACTCGTTGGTGGCGTCGGCCAAGACGTTCCCGACCGTGAGCTGGCCGAACTGGCCGTCGATCGCTGCTGTGGAGCAGGTTGGCTCGGCATCGGCGAAGGTGACCGCGAGATGTGCCGTCTCGCCGTCGCCACACAGCCCCTCACAGGCCTTGGGCATCGTTTGACGCGGGTGGACGAGCAAGACGGTTGCCGATGACTCGATCACGGCTGGCGACGTCGGATTCATAGTGACTATTGGGCGAATACCCGTCCTGGCAATCGATTGCCCCCTCTCGTCCTTTATCGTTCTGGCCGCCCAGATGACCCTAAAACAGTTACGGCCGGTGTCCACCGCACTATCGGCAGGTACCGACCACACTGTGAACGCGATCAGCGATCCGCGTCACGGAGTTCGATGTCCGCGACGAGTTCGTAGGGGTGGGCGTCCTTCCGAATACCGTCCAGCAGGGTGAACGCCTGTCCGGGTTCTAAGAAGTGTTCCGTGACGACGCGTCCCAGCGGCGTGGGTTCGAAGCCGTCGATGAACTCGTACTGCAGGAGCTTGCCGATGGCGTGTTTCGTCGGCACGTCGCCGATCATGCGGTCGTTGAGCGCCTTCGCGGCCTTGCCGCCGACGGTGACGTTCGCCAGCGTCTCCTCGACGGCGGCGGCCTCGTCGTAGTGGGTCATCACCGACTCCATCTCGCCTTTGAGGAGTTTGAAGGCAACCTCGTCTTCGGACATCTCCATCGAGTTGTGGTAGGCGCAGTCGGGCTCGACGAGGACGTACACCGTCCCCTTATCGTGGTAGTCGGGTCGGCCCGCGCGTCCGAGCATCTGGTGGAACTCCTGGACCGAGAGCCACTCGATGCCCATCGCCAGCGAGTCGAAGATCACCTGCGAGGCCGGGAAGTCGACCCCCGCTGCGAGTGCGGCGGTCGTCACGACCGCGGCGAGTTCCTGCTCGCCGAACTTGCGTTCGACCTCTTTTCGGCGTTTGTAATCCAAGCCGGCGTGATAGGGCGCAGCCGAGTACTCGAGTTTCCGTGAAATCTCGTGACACCGTCGCCTCGAGTTGGTGAAGATGATCGTCTGCCCGCGATACCCCTTCGAGGATTCGGTGTCGAACGCGCGTTTGACCAGTTTGTTCTCGACGCGGACTTTCTCCTGGCCATCCGCGAAGGTGACGTGGCGTTCGATCGGCACCGGCCGCTCCTCGAACTC
>SDGW01000590.1_pt1 | contig 15342 bp, 10 predicted proteins | sample 2873831 | NCBI WGS metagenome assembly SDGW01 (sample SAMN08132700, study PRJNA421101) | hypersaline lake metagenome | isolation source: celular fraction 0.22 microns magnesium sulfate-rich crust from ephemeral... | place: Spain: Penahueca Lagoon, Toledo | collected 2011-07
GAACTCAAGCGCCGAACCTCGTCGTTCTCGAATTGCTTCAGCCACGTCGAACCGAAAACAGCCGAAAAGTGGCTCCAGAGCTTCGCTCGCTGGCACAATGCTCCTAACTAAACACTACCGAGTATCGTGCGGACCGTCCCCGACGGTGATACTCGACAGCGACGGTGAGCAGGCCGGCAGCGACCAGCGGGCCCCAGACCAGCGGCGACGCCAGCCGCGAGACGGCGAAGAGTGCCGTGTCGCGGAGCACGTATCCGCTCACTTCCGTCCCCCAGAGGTCCGAGAGGACCGGCCGGTAGTTCCAGCGGCTGCCCCGTCTGAGGAGCGCTATCCAGTGGCGTTCGAGAACCACCCCGCCCCAGAGCGCCGCCGTGAGCAGGACGGCGCCGACGATGCGGACCACGGCGTGCCCGTACGCCCGCAGCGGCGTCCTGCCGAAGCGTGCCACGCTCTCGGGCGTCGGGTGATCGTTCGGATACATTCGTCTATTCTCACGTCGTCTAACGGCGGCAAAAAACCGTCTCCGGTTGTGTACGCTACTCTGCGGCCGCCTCGGTTTCCTCGTCGCTCTCAGCCGGTATCACGGACACGCTCGCGACCTTGTCGTCGCCGTCGAGTTCCATGATGGTGACGCCCTTCGTGTTCCGGCCGACCTCGGAGACGTCGCCGGCGCGGATGCGCATGATCTGGCCGTCCTCGCTCATGATGACGAGGTGGTCCTCCTCGGTGACGGCCTTGGCCGTGGCGACGGGGCCGTTGCGCTCGTCGGTCTTGATGTCGATGAGGCCCTGGCCGTAGCGGGACTGCCGGCGGTACTCGGAGAGCTTCGTCCGCTTGCCGAAGCCGTTGCGCGTGACCGTCAGCAGGGCGCGGTCGTCGGCGTCGTCGGTGGCGACCATCGCGGCCACCCTGTCATCGCCCTGGAGGTCGATGCCGCGGACGCCGCGGGCCGAGCGGCCCATCTCGCGGACCTCGTCCTCGTCGAAGCGGATGGTCATGCCGCCCTCGCTGGCGATGACCAGGTCCTTCGAGCCGTCGGTGACCTCGACGTCGACCAGTTCGTCGCCCTCCTCGACCTTGGCGGCGATGATGCCGGTCGAGAGGATGTTCTCGAACTCGTCGGCGCGGGTCCGCTTGACGTAGCCGTTCCGGGTGACCATCGTCAGGCACTCGTCGGCGTCGAAGTCGTCGGTGGAGACAACGGCGGTGATCTCCTCGTCGTCGTCGAGGTCGATGAGGTTGATCGCCGACTTCCCGCGGGCGGTGCGGGACATCTCCGGGATCTCGTAGGTCTTCAGGCTGTAGACCTGCCCGCGGTTGGTGAAACAGAGCAGGTAGTCGTGGCTGTTGGCCTTGAAGACCTTCGAGACGCGGTCGCCCTCCTTGGGGTCGGCGCCGATGATGCCCTTGCCGCCGCGGTTCTGCGGGTCGAAGCTGTCGGCGGGCATCCGCTTGATGTAGTCGTCCTCGGTGACGACGACGACGTTGTCCTCCTCGGGGATGAGGTCCTCGTGGGTGACCTCGCCCTCGTCCTCGAGGATCGACGTCTTGCGGTCGTCGTCGTACTCGTCTTTGAGCGCGAGCAGCTCCTCCTTGATGACCTCGTCGAGCTTCTCCCGTGAGGCGAGGATGGCCTCCAGGCGCTCGATCTCGGCCTGGACGTCCTCGTACTCCGCCTCAATCTCCTGGGCCTCCATGGAGGTCAGCGAGCCCAGTTGCATCCGGACGATGTGGTCGGCCTGGTCCTGGGAGAAGTCGTACGCCTCCTTGAGGCCCTCCTTGGCGGCGTTGCGGTCCTCGGAGTTGCGGATGAGCTCGACGACGTTATCGACGTTCTCCAGGGCCTTCAGGCGGCCCTCGAGGATGTGCGCGCGGTCCTCGGCCTCCTGGAGGTCGTACTCGGAGCGGCGGCGGACGACCTCGCGGCGGTGCTCGACGTAGTGCTCCAGCGTCTCCTTGAGCGTGAGCACCTTGGGCTGGTCGTCGACCAGCGCGAGGTTGATGACGCCGAAGGTGGTCTCGAGGTGGCTCTCCAGCAGCTGGTTCTCGACGACGTCGACGTTGGCGCCGCGCTTCGGCTCGATGACGACGCGGACGCCGTTGCGGTCGGACTCGTCGCGGAGGTCGGCGACGCCCTCGATGGCGCCCTCGTTGACGTCCTCGGCGATCCGCTCGACCATCCGGGCCTTGTTCTCCTGGAAGGGGATCTCGGTGACGACGATCCGTCCCTCCTCGGGGTCGACCTCGTACTCTGCGCGGACGCGGAGGCGGCCCCGGCCGGTGGAGTAGGCGGAGTAGATGGCGTCCTTGCCGACGATGTTGCCGCCGGTCGGGAAGTCCGGTCCCTTGACGTGCTCCATCAGGTCCTCGACGCCAGCGTCGGGCTCGTCGATGAGGCGGACCGTGGCGTCGACGACCTCGCCGAGGTTGTGCGGCGGGATGTTCGTCGACATGCCGACGGCGATGCCCGACGAGCCGTTCAGCAGGAGATTCGGGAGCGCCGCGGGCAGGACCTCGGGCTCGGTCAGGCGGTCGTCGTAGTTCGCCGTGAAGTCGACGGTGTCCTGCTCGATGTCCGCCAGCATCTCCTCGGCGATGGGGGCCATCCGGGCCTCCGTGTAGCGCATGGCGGCCGGCGGGTCGCCGTCCATCGAACCGAAGTTGCCCTGACCGTCGACCAGGGGGTACCGCATCGAGAACGGCTGGGCCATCCGGACGAGGGTGTCGTAGATGGCGCTGTCGCCGTGGGGGTGGTAGTCACCCATCGTCTCGCCGACGATGGAGGAGGACTTCCGGTGGGAGGCGTTGGCGGTGACGCCCATCTCGTGCATCGCGTAGAGGATGCGCCGGTGGACGGGCTTGAGGCCGTCCCGGACGTCGGGCAGGGCTCGACCCGCGATGACGCTCATCGCGTAGTCGATGTAGCTCTGCTCCATCTCGTCCTCGATGCGGACGTTCTCCACTCTGTGCGCCGCTGTCACGTCGTCCGGGTTAGGTGCGTCTGAACTCATCCGTTAGATGTCCACCCACTCGGCCTCGGGCGAGTGCTCCTTGATGAACTGCTTGCGGGGTTCGACGGCGTCGCCCATCAGGACCGAGAACATCTTGTCCGCCGCGGCGGCGTCCTCGATGGTGATCTGCTTGAGGATCCGCTGGTCGGGATCCATGGTGGTGTCCCACAGCTGCTGGGGGTTCATCTCGCCCAGGCCCTTGAACCGCTGGACCTGATCGGGGTTGCCGCCGCACTTCTCCTCGACCAGTTTGTCCCGCTCTGCTTCGGTCATCGCGTCGTAGGTCTCGCCGTTGTACCGGATCCGATAGAGGGGCGGCTGGGCGGCGTAGACGTAGCCGGCCTCCAGCAGCGGTCGCATGTGCCGGTAGAACAGCGTCAGCAGGAGCGTCCGGATGTGCGCCCCGTCGACGTCTGCATCGGTCATCATGATGATGCGCTCGTACCGGCAGTCGTCGATGTCGAACTCGTCGCCGATGCCCGTGCCCAGCGCCGTGATCAGATTGCGGATCTGGTCGTTCTCCAGGATCCGGTCCAGGCGGTGCTTTTCGACGTTGAGGATCTTCCCGCGGATCGGGAGGATGGCCTGGTACTCGGGGTTGCGGCCCTGCTTGGCCGAACCGCCGGCGGAGTCGCCCTCGACGACGAACAGCTCGGCCTCGCTGGGGTCCCGCGTCTGGCAGTCCGCGAGCTTCCCGGGCAGGGCCGTGGATTCGAGCGCGGACTTCCGGCGGGTCAGCTCCTCGGCCTTCTGGGCGGCCTTGCGGGCCTTGGCGGCCTCGACGGCCTTGGCGACGATGGCCTCGGCGACGTCGGGGTTCTCCTCGAAGAAGGTGCCCAGCCCGTCGTGCATGGCGGACTCGACGACGCCGCGGACCTCGCTGTTGCCCAGCTTGGTCTTGGTCTGGCCCTCGAACTGCGGGTCGGGGTGCTTGACGGAGATGACCGCCGTCAGCCCCTCGCGGATGTCCTCGCCCTTGAGGGTATCGTCCAGGTCGGAGAGGAGGTCGTTCGCCTGGGCGTAGTCGTTGACCACGCGCGTCAGGGCGGTCTTGAACCCGGTCATGTGGGTCCCGCCCTCGCGGGTGTTGATGTTGTTGGCGAAGGCGTGGATCGAGCCCTGCAGCTCGTCGGTGCCCTGCATGGCGATCTCGACGTGGACGTCGCCGTCATCGATGGTCTCGGCGTCCTCGAAGTAGATGACGTCGCGGTGGAGGGGCTCTTTGGTCTCGTTGAGGTACTCGACGAACTCGCGGATGCCGCCCTCGTAGCGGAAGGTCTCGCTCTCGCCGTCGCGCTCGTCGGCGAGCGTGATCTCCACCCCGGAGTTGAGGAAGGCCAGTTCGCGCAGCCGCGAGGCGAGCGTCGAGTAGACGAAGTCGGTGGTCTCGAAGATCTCCTCGTCGGGCCAGAAGCGGATGGTGGTTCCGGTGTCCTCGTCGGGTTCGAGGTCGCGGACGCGATCGAGGTCGCCCTGGGGTTCGCCCTCGTCGAAGCGCTGTCGCCAGAGGGCGCCGTCGCGCTTGATCTCGACCTGAAGGGTCTCGGAGAGGGCGTTGACGACGGAGACGCCGACGCCGTGGAGGCCGCCGGAGACCTGGTAGGACTTGTTGTCGAACTTGCCGCCGGCGTGGAGGACGGTCATGATGACCTCGACGGCGGCGCGGTCGTACTCCGCGTGGGTGTCCACGGGGATGCCGCGACCGTCGTCGGAGACGGAGACAGAGTCGTCCTCGTGGACCGTGACGGCTATCTCGTCGCAGTGGCCGGCCAGCGCCTCGTCGATGGAGTTGTCCACGACCTCGTAGACGAGGTGGTGGAGTCCACGGGCGTCCGTGGAGCCGATGTACATCGCCGGCCGCTTGCGCACGGCCTGGAGTCCTTCGAGGACCTGTATCTGGTCCGCACCGTACTCGGGGTCCTGTGACATAGAATCTACTTCCAGTAGACGATGGTGGGTTATAAAACTCCCGCACGCGCACGCGCTCGCGAGGCAGTGTTTCCCACGGGGGCGCCGCTCCCGGCCAGCGGTTTCGGGGAACGGCACGCGGTACCATCGTGTGAAGTCGACGGCTCGTTCCCCGTCGGCGACCGGTGACAGCCTGCCCTCGACAGTCGTCCAGCACGGTGGCGCCCTGGGTGACCAGGGACGGGCGCGGGTCGACACCCTTCGACGACCGCCGTCGGCTCGCCGTGACTGGCGGCCGGAACCACCTGAAACGGATTCACCCCCTGCCGTCGCCCCCTCGACACCCACTTTCACTCCGGTGTCGAACCCCTTTTATCCCCCGGCGCGGTACAGGCCTTCAATGACGTCGTACCAGTCGCGACTCGGTGAGGGCGAAGGGGTCGCCGAGGAGCTGGCCGAGAGCCAGCGAGCGATCTCGATCGCCGAGTTCTTCGAGAAGAACAAGCACATGCTCGGGTTCGACTCCGGAGCCCGAGGTCTCGTAACCGCGGTCAAGGAGGCCGTCGACAATGCCTTAGACGCCTGCGAGGAGGCCGGCATCCTGCCCGACGTCTACGTCGAGATCCAGGAGTCCGGCGACTACTACACCCTGATCGTCGAGGACAACGGGCCGGGCATCACGAAGGAACAGCTCCCCAAGGTCTTCGGGAAGCTCCTCTACGGCTCCCGGTTCCACAAGCGCGAGCAGAACCGCGGCCAGCAGGGGATCGGTATCTCCGCGGCCGTCCTCTACTCCCAGCTGACCAGCGGGAAGCCGGCGAAGATCACCAGCCGGACCCAGGGCAGCGACGAGGCCGAGTACTTCGAGCTGATCGTCGACACGGACACCAACGAGCCGGAGATCGACGTCGAGGACACCACCTCGTGGGACCGCCCGCACGGGACCCGCATCGAGCTGGAGATGGAGGCCAACATGCGGGCCCGCAACCAGCTCCACGACTACGTCAAGCACACCGCGGTCGTCAACCCCCACGCCCGCATCGAACTGCGCGAGCCCCAGGAGCACTTCAAGTACGAGCGGGCGACCGACCAGCTCCCCGCCGAGACGGAGGAGATCCGCCCGCACCCCCACGGGGTCGAACTCGGCACCCTCCTGAAGATGCTCGACGCCACCGACTCCTACTCCCTGTCGGGCTTCCTTCAGGAGGAGTTCACCCGCGTGGGCGGGAAGACCGCCGACGGGGTCATCGAGAACTTCAAGGACCGCCACTACGGCCGGGAGATGGCCTGGTCGCCGCCGGCGGCCCACGAGGACGCCGACGTCGCCCGCGCCGTCCAGGGAGCTGTCTCGAACAAGGGCAAGGAGGCCACCGACGCCTTCGCCGACGAGGTGGCCGAGACGGTCGGTAACAACGAGACGCTGGCCCACCACGAGCTCGCCGACGTCGTCGACAACGTCGCGGCCCGGGTCGCAGACGAGCACGACAAGACCTTCGGCGACACCGTCCGCGAGGCGGCCGTCGAGGCCGCCTGGGAAGCCATTACCGACGAGCGCACCGGCGACGTCTACGAGCTCGTCGACGAGGCGACCACCACCCGCAAGGACGACGCCGCCGTGCAGGGGCTCGCGGAGCGCGTCGCCGCGAAGTTCGAGCAGGGAGAGCGCCACCGCGTGACCCTCGCGGACGTCGAGGAGTACGTCGACCGCGCCGCGGACATGACCGAGGAGCGCGACGACGCCACCTTCGGCGACACCGCCCGCGAGAACGTGATCGACCAGCTCTGGTCGCGCGCCCGTCGCGTCCCCGACGAGGCGCCCAACGTCTCCGAGGTGGCCGACGACCGCGACGACGCCAGCGACCTGCTGGAGGCCATGCGCGAGACGGACATCATCGCGCCGCCGACGGACTGCCTCGCGCCGATCACCGACGAGCTCGTCGAGGCCGGGCTCACCAAGGAGTTCGACGCGGACTTCTACGCCGCCTCGACCCGTGACGCCTCCGTCCACGGCGGCGACCCGTTCATCGTCGAGGCCGGCATCGCCTACGGCGGCGACGTCGACAGCGACGGAAAGGCGCAGGTGATGCGCTTCGCCAACCGCGTCCCGCTCGTGTACCAGCGCGGGGCCTGTGCCACGACCGACGTGGTCAAGGACATCAACTGGCGCAACTACGGGCTCGACCAGCCCGGCGGCTCCGGCATCCCGAACGGTCCCGTCGTGGTGATGGTCCACATCGCCTCGACGAACGTGCCATTCACCAGCGAGTCCAAGGACGCCGTGGCCAACGTCCCCGAGATCGAGTCGGAGATCGAACTGGCCATCCGGGAGGCGGCCCGCGACCTGAAGAGCTACCTCAACAAGCGCCGGTCGATGCAGCAGCGCCGGAAGAAGCAGAACAAGCTCGCCACCATCCTCCCGGAGATGGCCGAGAAGCTGACGGAGGTGACCGACAACGACGAGCTGGAGATCGACGACTCGCTGGCCCGGATCATGAACAACGTCCTCGTCGAGCGCGAGGTCGAGGACGACACCGTCCGGGTCGTCGTCGAGAACAACGCTGACACCAACGCCGACATCGAGATGACCGACATCGTCACCGCCGAGCCGCAGGACACCAACGGCGCACAGGTCGTCGAGATGGACGGCGAGTGGTTCGTGAAGTGGTCTACTACTGTGGCCTCTGGCGAGGAGGCGGTACTGGAGTACAGCGTGACAGAGGACGCCGACTTCGACATCTCCGTCGACGGCGTGGAAGACGAGAAGCTCACGGTGAACGCATAACATGAGTGCAGAGACGCAACTGAACGACGAGGAAGCGCGCGAGAAGCTGATCGAGCTGGCCGAGAAGTTCTACGACCAGTTCGCCGACGGCGAGGTGCCGAAGATGCAGGTCCCCACCCGTACCAAGTCCAACATCGAGTACGACGAGGACATGAACGTCTGGGTGTACGGCGACCGCACCTCGACCCGGACGGCCAAGACCGTCTCCGGAGCGCAGAAGCTCCTGAAGGCGATCTACGCCATCGACTTCCTCCAGCAGCAGCTGGAGGAGGACCGCTCGTCCACCCTGCGTGAGCTGTACTACCTCTCTGAGTCGTGGGACTTAGAGGAGGCGCAGTTCAACAGCCAGGACGAGTCCAACCAGCTGGTCGAGGACCTGGAGATCGTCTCCAACGTCACCCGCGAGGACTTCCACATGCGCCCGGAGGAGTCCGGGGCGACCCTGATGGGGCCGCTGGAGCTCCGCGAGCAGACCCGCCGCGGCGAGCGGGAGATCCACTGCCAGGAGGACGTCGGCGAGGGCGGCTACCAGATCCCCAACAACCCCGACACCATCGAGTTCCTGGACAACGACGCCGACTTCGTGCTGGCCGTCGAGACCGGTGGTATGCGCGACCGCCTCGTCGAGAACGGCTTCGACGAGGACTACAACTCGCTGATCGTCCACCTCAAGGGCCAGCCCGCCCGGGCGACCCGTCGGATCACCAAGCGCCTCCACGACGAACTCGACCTGCCCGTCGTGGTCTTCACAGACGGTGACCCGTGGTCGTACCGCATCTACGGCTCCGTCGCCTACGGCTCGATCAAGTCCGCCCACCTCTCGGAGTACCTCGCCACCCCGGAGGCCGACTTCATCGGCATCCGGCCCGAGGACATCGTGGAGTACGACCTGCCGACGGACCCCCTCTCGGACTCGGACATCAACGCCCTGGAGTCCGAGCTGGAGGACCCCCGCTTCCAGACTGAGTTCTGGGAGGAGCAGATCGAACTGCAGCTGGACATCGAGAAGAAGTCCGAGCAGCAGGCGCTGGCCAGCCACGGGCTGGACTTCGTGACGGACACGTATCTGCCGGAACGCCTCGACGAGATGGACGTCCTCTAGAAGCCGCTTTCTCGCGACCCGATTTCTACCGCTCGTCCAGGGCGACGGGAACGCCGCGTCGGGCGACGTCCGTGGCGAACGCGCCGGAGTCGCTCTCCAGCGCCTCGAAGGTGTTGTAGTGCATCGGGAGCACGAGCCCGGGGTCCATCTCCTCGGCCAGGTCGGCCGCGGCGTGGCGGTCCATGGTGAAGCTCTGCGAGATGGAGGGGACGAACACGTCGACGTCGAGTTGCTCGTGGCCGGGGAGAGCGTCGGAGTCGCCGGGCCAGAAGACGCGGGTGCCGTCGACGGCGACGAGGAAGCCGCAGCCGATGCCCTTCGGGTGGATGGGCTCGCCGGTCTCGTCGACGTTGGGGCCGTCGGGCTCGTTGTACGCCGGCACCGTCCACAGCGGGAGGTCGTCGACGAGGCGGTCGTCCTCCATCGACACCTCGACGCGGTCGTAGGGGAGGTCCGCGGGCCGGTCGAGGTCCCGGTCCGACTGGTGGACGTCGATGCCCTCGAAGACGACGAGGGTGGTGTCGTCGTTGGCGACCCGGCGGATGCCGTCGGGATCGTAGTGGTGAATGTGGGTCACGCACACCACGTCGGCGTCGTGCGCGGTGTAGTCCTGTGCGGGCGGATGGGCGACGTCGGCGTGGGGCTTCCACTCGCCCGTGAGCACGCCGTAGCGGCCGGGGTCGAAGTAGACCACCGACTCGTCGCCCTCGATCCGCAGCGTTGCGTAGCCGAGCCAGTCCAGCGTCAGCCCGTCGAAGTGGACGGTCATGCTCGAACAGTGACCGCGTAGGGGGTAAATCGTTCCGGGATGAACGCTGGCGGCGGACTCCCCGACTCGTCACTCCGCCTCGACCGCGACCTCGACCACGTCGCCCCGCCCCGGCTGGGGGTAGGGGGCGTCCGCGGACCCGTCGAGCGCCAGCGACTCGTCGCCGTCGGTGTCGTGGTGGACGACGGCGACGACGGTCGTCCCGGGTGACACGCCGCCGTCGACGTCGACCCGGACGTCGCGGTGGGTCCCGGACTGGAGGTAGCCGGAGGTGCCGAGGACGGTCCCGTTGCGGTCGCCGTCGTAGAGGACGAGGAAGCCGCCCTCCGAGGCGGAGACGGAGTCGACGACGACGGCCTCCTCCCCGGCGTCGACGCCGTCGAGGGTGACCGAGGCGACCGGGGAGGACAGCAGCAGGAAGGCGACGTAGGCGACGCCGAGCATGATCGCCGCGTGCTTGGCGCCGTCGCGGAGCGACCCCTCGCCCAGCTGGCCGCCGACGAACCCGGAGAGGACGGCCTGGATCAGCGCGGTGTGGAAGAACACGAGGGTGTAGGCGGCCTTGTCCACCTGGCCCAGGCGGGCGAACTGGTCGCCGCTGACGGCCAGCCGACCGGTGCTCTCCGGCGTGGGGACGTGGGAGGGGAGGATCGGGACGAGCACCACCTGGACGGCGGCGATGATCACGAGGAAGACCAGGAAGGAGACGTAGATGACCACGAGGTAGGTGAGCATCGTCTGGCGGCGCTTCCGGCGCAGGCGGTGGTCGGCACGGGCCTGCTCGGCGGCGATGCGCAGGACGGGCCCCAGCTTCCCGCTGGCCCGCATGGCGTTGACGAGCAGGACGACGACCCTGGTGACGGCGACGGTCCGCAGCCGCCGGCCGAAGCGAACGAGGGCGTCCTCGACGTTGGCCCCGGTCCGGACGTCGGCCCAGATCCGCTCGACCTCGGGCGTGAGGACGCCGACGTCGCTCCCGCGGACCCGCCGGAGGCTCTCGACCCCGGACATCCCCGCCTCGTTGAGGCTGGCCACCCGCTCCAGCAGCTCCGGCGTGGCCGCCTCGATGCGGCGGATCCGGCGGGCGTACGCCTCCCGGACGGCGGCGTAGGTGACGAGCACGAACAGCGCCGCCCGGATCAGCACGTCGTCGAGGAGGTAGAGGTTGATCGACTCCGTGGCGAAGGCGGCCGGCGCGCGGACGGCGACGTAGAGCAGCGCCAGCGGGACGGTCACGTACAGGAGCCGGTCGGGATGCCAGCGCAGCGTCGCCAGGGGCGAGCGGAGGACGCGCCGTATTCGGGCGAGTCTGTCCGCGAGCCGCAGCTGTCGTCGGTGGTCGCGGCGAGCGGTCCAGCCGCCGCCGTCGGTGGCGGTGTCCGCCGCGTTGGCCGCGGCGGACTGACCGTGAGCACGAGCCGGGCTCGCTGCGCCGGCAGCGGCGGACTGACCGTCCGCATCGGGCCGGCCGAACGTCGTCGTCTCGTACTCGTCGAGGATGATGCTGGTCCCGTCGGCGCTCACGCCGAGCGAGTCGAGCTTCTGGCCGAGGTAGACCATAAAGCCCGCGTTGGCCAGCGGGATCAGCAGGTACGCCAGGATCCGCATGAACGGGAGCGTGTCCCGGAGCGTCAGCCCGAACACGAGCAGGATGGTCAGCAGGAAGAGGACGGCGGCGACGAGGACGGTCACGTACCCCTCGGCGACGGTCGCGAGCAGCTCCAGGATCTCCTCCTGGCGCTCGGCGGCCTCCTCTCGGTAGCGCTCGTACTGCTGGCGGAGGAACTCCGAGAGCGACTGGCCGCTCTGGAGGACGCTGGCGAGGTTCTCGGCGAACGTCTCGAAGCGGTCGCTGGGGGTCCGCTGGGCCGTGCGCCGGACCGCGGTGATCACGTCGCGGCCGAACAGGTCCAGCTCGCGGACGGCGACGCCCACCTCGGCCGCGCCCTCGCCGTAGACCGCGCGGTTCTCGGAGAGGGTCCGCATCACCGCGGGGACGGCGACGCCACCCCGCGAGAGCGCGTACATGAAGGCGACGGTGCGGGCCAACCCCTCGTCGATGCTCCGGCGGCGCTCGGCGGCGCGGCTCCGCGGGAGCGTCCACCGGAGCCCGTAGGTCGCCCCCGCGGTCCCGAAGCCCCCGACGAGTCCGCCCGACGTGACGATGGCGAACGTCTGGGTCTCGGAGAGAACCAGCTCGAACCCCCACAGGCCCATCGCCGAGACCATCGTCGGCGGTAGTCCCATGAGGAGGTCGACGACGGTCGGGATCGCCAGCAGGATCCCGCCGAAGACGTAGACGCCGCCGATGGCGCCGGCCAGTGCCGCGACGGCGGTGTACAGAAGCGTTCGCGCGGCGTACGAGCGGTAGGTCTCGGCGACGTAGGCCGCCCGGAGCTGGCGCTCGCGCTCGGGGTCGGGCTCGACGTACCGGCCGAAGAAGCGCCGCGCGTGGCGCGTGACCGACCGGTTCCAGCCATCGCTGACCGACGTCAGGGCGGCCCCGACGGCGACGGCGGCGACGACCGCGAGCGGTGCGAGACCGAGGGGATCGAGCGCCATGTCAGTCCTCGACGGTCACCTCCGCGGCGTCGATCCGGTCCATCACGGCCTCGCTGTCGGCGTAGTACTTGTTGACCATCGCGGTGAACCGGCGGTAGTCGTCGATGCCCTCGCGCTGCAGGTACCGGAGGAACCGCTTGCGGTCGTTCAGCTCGCCGAGGAGCTCCGACTGGCTCCAGCCGCGCTCGCGGCGGATCTCGTCGAGGAGGTCGCTGTTGGAGTCGCTGAAGCGGTCCTCGGTGGGCTCCCAGGCGTAGGCGTTGGAGTAGTCCAGCTCGCCGGTCCGCTGGTCGATGCCCTCGATCTCGGCCAGCGTCTTGGCCCGGCGGACGCGCTCGCCGCCGGAGCGGGCCAGCACCTGCACGCAGAGGACGTCCAGCGACTGGACCATCGGCCGGGGGACGTTGATCGGCTCGTTCTCCAGCCGGTTGATCACCGTCTGAACGGAGTCGGCGTGCATCGTCGAGAACGTCGTGTGACCGGTGTTCATCGCCTGGAAGAGCGTGATGGCCTCCTCGCCGCGGACCTCGCCGACGACGATGTACTCCGGGCGGTGGCGCAGCGCGGACCGCAGCAGGTCGTACATCGTGATGTCCGAGTCGTCCAGGCGCTCGCGGGTCACCGCCGACAGCCAGTTGTCGTGGTACAGCGACAGCTCCCGGGTGTCCTCAATGGTCAGTACCTTCGAGCGCGGCGGGACGAACATCGAGACGGCGTTCATCGACGTGGTCTTGCCCGCGGCCGTCCCGCCGGCGAAGATCAGCGACTTGTTGTGCTCGATGGCCAGCCAGAGGTACGCCAGCATCTCCAGGCTGAAGGTGCCGTACTCGAGGAGGTCGATGGGCGTGAACGGCTCGTCGGCGTACTTGCGGATGGTGAAGGCCGACCCGCGGGGCGTGACCTCCTCGCCGAGCGCGAGTTCGATCCGGGAGCCGTCGGGGAGCGTCGTCGAGACGACCGGGTCGGAGACGGAGACGTGCTGGCCCGAGCGCTGGGCCAGCTGGACCACGAAGTCGTCGAGCTCGTCGGCGTCGAAGACGACGTTCGTCTCGACGTCGGTGTAGTCCTCGTGGTAGACGAAGATGGGGAGGCCGGCGCCGTCGCAGGAGACGTCCTCGACGTGCGGGTCGTGCATGATCGGGTCGATGCGGCCGTACCCGCGGAAGGAGCGATAGAGGTAGTAGTACAGCCGGTAGAACGACTCCGGTTCGACGTCGACGCCGTACTCGACGAGGCGCGCCCGCAGCTCCTCGCGCAGCGCCCGCTCGGGGTCGTCGTCGACGTCAGTCCGGTAGATCAGCGGGCCGCGGACGTCCTCGAAGAGCCGGTCGAGCAGGTCGGCCTCGAACTCGTCCAGCGACGGCTCGACCACGTGGTACCGGTACTCGTCGGACGCCGGATCGAAGTTGATCGAGACGAAGGCGTAGGGGGCGTTGAGCCAGTAGCGGTCGACCTCCTCGTGACCGTCGAGGCCGTCGAAGGAGACCAGCGGGCCGTGGCGGCCGGGGTCGTAGTTCGAGACGGGCACCGCCGGGCCGCCGAGCGCCCGCGCCGTCCGCGAGAGCCACTGCCTGACCCCCGAGAGCGGGCCGGCCTGTCGTCCGTCGGGCGACTGATCGTCTGCCATGCTGTTCGGAAGTACCTGGCCCTTACGTGGCGTCCTACTTAAGCGGAGAGCCCGATTATCAATCGTTTCGCGCGAGGGCGACGGGCCCGTCGACGACGAGCGGCCAGTCGCCGTCGAAGGCTTCCCCAGTCCCGCCGGATGTGCGGGACGGTACCAAACGGCGTTACGTTCTTGGTATCCCGACACGTAGGCCCGGGTACCGAAATGCGGCGTGACTACTTCGAGGTCGACATGCGGAACGTGGACGAGAACGAGCGGGAACCGCCGGTCGTCACGGTGAACTTCGACGGGCCCGACGGGCTGCTGGCGGATCGGCTCGTCACCGCGGACGGCACGCTCGACGCCGACGAGATCGACGTGACCTTCCGCCGGACGGAGACGGACGACGTGGGCGTCCTCTCCGTGTCGAACCGGATCACCGGCGAGTTCGTGCTCGAGGCCAACGCGGACGTCGAGGCCGTCCGGGCGCTGGTGGACGCGGCCCGGTCGCGAGCCGACGACGAGCCGCGCTATCGCGTCCGCGTCACGGACGCCGACGGGAAGTCGACCGTCTACGACAAGGAGACACTGCTGGTCTACGACCGGGAGGGGAGCCTGCGGCGGGGGGAGAGCCTGATTCCGGGCGGCGTCGAACTCTAGACGCGCGCCGCCAGGGCAGGCAGCACGTCCGTCACGTCCGCCTCGACGACTCGGTCAGCGACGCCGTCCAGCGGCGTCTCCGTCAGGTTGACGATTGCCAGCGTCGCGCCCGTCTTCGCGGCCCTGCGCGGCAGCCCGGCGGCGGGCTGGACCGTCAGCGACGACCCGACCGCCAGGTAGCAGTCGCTCTCGCGTGCCAGCCGTCGGGCGCGGTCGATCGCGTCCGCCGGCAGCGACTCGCCGAACAGCACCACGTCCGGCCGGAGCAGGCCGCCGCAGTCGCACCGCGGCGGGACGTCGTCCTCGCGGGCCCGCTCGAAGGCCGGCGCCGCCTCGCTGCGCTCCCCGCAGTCCTCGCACCTGACGTTGCGGTTCGTCCCGTGGAGCCGGATCAGCTCTTCCGTCCCCGCTTCGGCGTGGAGGCCGTCGACGTTCTGGGCCACCACCGCGTCGAGGCGGCCGGCCGACTCCAGCTCGGCCAGCGCCTCGTGGGCGGCGTTCGGTTCGTAGGACTCGGGGGCGAGGTGCTCGCGGAGCTCCAGCCGGTCGCGCCACCAGCCCTCGGGATCGGCGTCCAGCCGGCGCCGGTGGAACGACCTGGGGTCGAACTCCTCCCAGAGGCCGTCCTCGCCGCGGAACGAGGGCACGCCCGAGGCCGTGCTGACGCCCGCCCCGGTGAACGCGACGGCGGTGTCGGCCTCGCGCAGCGCGTCCGCGATCGCGTCGACGTCGTCCATGACCCTCGGTTGTCGTCGGGCGGAGGTGAAGGTCACGGACGGCGATCGGACACTCCACCCCGGCCGGAGTTGAAGTAGATGTGAACAACCAGAAAGCCCCCGGCACGCTCCGGTCGAGGAGTTCGCTGTGCTCCTCGGTCGCTTCGCTCCCTGCGGTGCTTGCGTCGCCCGTCTTCCCGGAGCGTGCCGGCCCCTTTCAGTCCCA
>SDGW01000591.1_pt1 | contig 15334 bp, 12 predicted proteins | sample 2873831 | NCBI WGS metagenome assembly SDGW01 (sample SAMN08132700, study PRJNA421101) | hypersaline lake metagenome | isolation source: celular fraction 0.22 microns magnesium sulfate-rich crust from ephemeral... | place: Spain: Penahueca Lagoon, Toledo | collected 2011-07
AACAACGTCAACATCCACCCTTCACGGGCCGACGACACCTCACTGCCGTCCCGCGGCGACAAGCGGCTCTCGGCGGACGACCTCGAGGACAAGGGGGAGGAGGATAGCTAACGCCACGGTTCAGTAGCAAACTCGAGTCGAGGGCCACGACCACGCCGTCGATCGTCGGGCGGTCATAGCTTCAAGCCGGTAGCCAACGAACGGTCGACCGAGATGTCCGACCACGGAACCGTCACCTTCGTCCCCAGCGTTCACTTCTCGCCGACGCACCGCCGCCGCGTTCGGGCGACGATCCGCGAGACGGAGCCCGACCTCATCGCCGTCGAACTCGACGAATCGCGGTTCGAGCGCCTCGAGCGGCGCGACCGGCCGGGGCCGGCCGAACTGGCGCGAACGCTGCCACCGATGGCCGCGCCAGCCTACGCCGCCCTGCGGGCGATCCAGCGGACGGTCGTCCGGCTGTACGGACTCGATCCCGAACAGACCGACATGGAAGCGGCCGTCGAAACCGCCGCCGAACTGGATACCGACGTCGCGCTCATCGACGACCCGATCGCCGACACCGTCACCGAACTCTCGCGTCGGCTCGGACCGGAGACGCTTCCGAAGGTCATGGTCCGGATGGGTGCGATGGGGCCAGAAGAGTATGCCAATCAGGTCGACATGCTGGCGCTGCCGCTCACAGACGTCCAGAGCGGCGACGACGTGCAACCGGCGATCGACCACCTGCGGTGGCTCCTTCCCGAGGTCGCGACCGTGCTGATCGACCGGCGCGACCGCGCTATGGCAGAGCGACTCCACGTACTCCGCCAGAAAGGGCACGACGTTGTCGCGGTTATCGGTGCCGGACATCACAACGGTATCGAGCGACACCTCGAGGAACTCGAAACGGGAACTGCGGACGAACGACCGGCCGCGACCGTTCCGATCAGAGCGCCGGCTCGGTCAGTGACCCGGATTCCGATCCAGTGAGGGAAACCGAGCTCGATCGAGGGTTCGGTCGCCGTCGCGCGATCAGTCGTCGGCCGGCACGCCCTGATCGTCCCCGAGTGCCGCGTCGGGGACCGTCCCGTCGTCGTTCCAGCCGCGTTCGTCGTAGTATTCCTCGAGTCCCCGCTCGAAGTCGGGAATCTCGTAGGGAACCGCGTCGTCGTCGCGGTCGAAGCCGCGCTGGTTGTTGAAGTGGCGCTCGAGCGAGACGATCTCGCCACCGATCGCCAGCAACTCGTCGTAGTCGGCATCGAGCAGCGTCTCGAGACGGTCTTCGGTGATGAAGTCCCGCGAGAACTTACAGAGGACAGCACTGTCTTTGATCGCGTTGATGTTCTCGAGTTCGACGACCTTCGGCGGTTTCCCCTCGAGCCCCGCCTTGTCGAAGGCGTCGTCGGCGTCGACCAGCGGATACTCGTAGGGGTAGAACTCGGCGTACATGTGGTCAGCACCGCGATTCGAGGTGGCGAAGGAGAGTCCCTGTCCGTTCAATGTACGGCCGTCGTGGGCGGGGAACTCCATTCCCTTGACGGTCCAGTTCTCGACACCGAGCTCGTCGTGGACGCGGTCGATGCCTTCGGCGAGTTGGTCGCCGATATCCTCGCGGTAGGCGATTTTCTCGACGAGGTCGTGGATCAATCCGGCGTTGCCGAACTCGTCTTCGCTCGCGAGGTAGGCCGCGACGGTGTCGCCCGCGGAAATCGTGTCGAGCCCGAGTTCGTCACACAGCTTGTTCGATTTCATCACGTCGACGATGTCGTCGACGCCGGAATTGGGGCCGAACGCCATCAGCGTCTCGTACTCGGGGCCTTCAGTCTCGAGGCCGGATTCCTCATCGCGGGTCGGCAGTTTGCAGGCGAACGCACACGACGAGCAGGTGCCTTTCTTGTATTTTTTCTCCTCGACGCGGTCGCCGTTGACGCCCTCGATTCCCTCGAACGAGAGTTCGGAGAAGTACCGGGTCGGCAGGGCCTCGACCATGTTGGCGTACTCCGTGACCGAGGTCGTGCCCTGATCGCGCATCGGGCTGTCGGAGTTTGCGGCCTCGCCGTGGATCTCCATCTGCAGCGGCGGGAGTTCGACCTCGCGGGTCGAGTCGCCGTCGAAGGTGATCGCTTTGACGTTTTTCGCGCCCAGAACTGCGCCGAGCCCGCCGCGGCCGAACGCGCGCTCCTCCGAGGTCATGATCGAGGCGAACCGGACCTCGTTTTCGCCGGCTGGCCCGATGACGACGGTGTGGTCCGAACCGAGATCGTGTTCGTCCTCGATGTACGCACAGGTCTCGGGAACGGTCGCCTCGGCGAGTTCGGGGACCGGTTCGAACTCGATTCCCTCGTCGGTCACGTGGATGATCACGAGCTCGTCGCTCGCGCCGGTGATTTCGACGGCACTGTAGCCCGTCCCGGTGAAATTTCGCGAGAGAAAGCCGCCAGCGTTCGACGACAGTAGCCCGTCGGTCAGCGGCGAAACGCCCGTCGCCGACATCCGTCCGGTAAAGCTCATCGTCGAGTGCTGGAGCGGCCCCGTCGCGAAGTACAGCCGGTTTTCGGACCCCAGCGGGTCGGCGTCGAACGGGATCCGGTCGTGGGCGAGTCGCGTCCCGAGCGCCCGGCCGCCGATGGACGACTCGAGGACGTCGTCGATGTCCTCCGTTTCGGCTGTTCGTTCGCCGACATCGATCGAATACAGTGGGCCCTGCGCGTGTTTCATAGTATCACACTGATAGGCACGGCCGCAAAACGGTATCGGTTTTGACGGTCGTCTCAGCCGTTCGATGGAGGAACGCGCCGGTCAGCGAGGGGGTCAGCGGATCACTCGAAGGGACGATCGTCGGCCGTGACTACACGGGTTTGCCACACTGCTCGATGGCCTCATGGACCGCGTCGGTCCGGCCGATAAGCGTAATGTGATCGCCTTTCTGCAGTTCGACGTCGGCGGACGGAACCTCGTTGGTCCCGTTTCGGCTCACGAGCGCGACGAGAACACCGCTTGGAAGTTCCTCGCCGACGTCGACGACCCGCTTGCCGACGAGGTCCTCGTCGGTGACTTCGACCTCCTGGACGTCACCCGACCGGCCGAGTTCGGACATCCACTTCGAGAGTGCGGGCCGTTCGATCACGTTGTCGATCGCCCACGCGGTCGACTCGGCGGCCGAGATCGTCTCGACGTCGAGCTCTTCGAAGGCGTCGACGTTCGAGGGGTTGTTCACCCGGGCGATGACCGTCTCGACGCCGAACTTCGACCGGGCGAGCTGTGCCACGAGGAGGTTGACGTCGTCGTCACCGCTCGCCGCGATGACGGTCCGCGCGTTCTCCGCACCCGCCTCCCGCAACACGTCGATGTCGGTCCCGTCGCCCTCGCGAGCGGTGAAGCCGTCGTTGCGAAGCTCCTCGAGGGCAGTTCGGTCGTTCTCGATCAGGACCACGTTTTCACCGCGCGCTTCGAGCCGTTCTGCAAGCGAGCGACCGACGCGGCCGCCGCCGATGATGAGTACACGCATTGGTATCACGTCGAGTTTCTCCGCGATCTGTCGCGCAAAGCCACCCTCGAGGACGACCGTGACGAGGATGACCAGAAAGACCGTCCCGACGAGCAGATCCGCGCCCGCCGGGTTCGTCGGTGGTTCGGCCGTCTGCAGCCGGATCGCAAACAGCGTCGCGACCGACGCGGGAATGATCCCGCGTGGTCCGACGAAGCTCATAAACAGCGTCTCGCGGAACGTAAACCGGTCTCCGCGAGTCGAGAGGAAGACCAGGAGCGGCCGCAGGACGAACATCACGGCGACGACGACGGCCACGCCGCCGAGTCCGAGCGCGAACAGTTGTTCGAACTCGAGCAACGCCGCGAGCGTGATGAAGACGAAAGAGAGGACGAGGAGTGTGATGTCGCCTTTGAACGCCGCGATGTCCTCCTCGTAGGGGAGGCCGGCGTTACCGAGGAGCAAGCCGGCCGTCGCAGCGGCCGCGACGCCCGCCTCGGCGAAGACGTAGTCAGCCGCGCCGAAGGCGACGATCGCGCCCGCGAGCGTGAGCAATCGCGCGTTCTGTGGCGCGTTGTCCGGCGAGAGATCGACGTACTGCAACAGAGCCCAGACGATCGTCGCGACGACGACGCCGACGAGCAGTCCGGTCCCCAGTCGCTCCGCGAACAGCTGGAGGTAGACGTCGGCGGTCAGTTCCCGGACGGTCATCGCTTTGAACAGGACGACCGCCAGGATCGCCGCCGTCACGTCGTTGACGATTCCCTCCGTCTCTAAGGTCGCCGCGACCCGGTCGCGGACGGGGACGACCTTCAGGATCGGTGTGACGACCGTCGGCCCCGTCGCGACCAGCAGCGCGCCGATCAGCAGCGCGATGTCCCACTGGGCCTCGAGGAAAAAGCGAACCGCAATGGCGGTCCCGGCCAGCGCGATCGCCGCACCGATCGTCGTCAGTCGCAACACCGCTGTCGGTGCTTTCTTGATCTTGCTGATCTTGAGGTGGAACGCGCCCTCGAAGACGATGATCGCGACGCTCAATCCGACGATCGTCGAGAGCCCGCTGCCACCGCCGAACGACTCGACCGACAGGACGTCGAGTCCCTCCGGGCCGATGGCGACGCCGGCGACGATGAGAAAGAGGACGCTCGGAACCTGAAACTTCGCCGAGAGAAGCTGTGAGACGACGCCGAGACCGACGATGACGGCGACGAGAACGAGCACCTCACCGCCACCAGCCGCACTCATTACTCTCGCCGTCGGGTCGCAGTCAGTCGGGACAGCGATGCGTCAGCGCGATCCATTCGTTTCATCGAAGGCACTCGAGTAGGATAACTCCTGTGAGACACGGCGAGCGGACAGCATGCCGTCCGGCCTCGACCGGCGGGAGGACGGCCGACGCTCATGTGTCCGCGTACATGCGGTCGATGCGGTCCTCGAATCGGTCCATGATGACCCGGCGCTTCTTTTTCATCGTCGGGGTGAGCATCTCGTTTTCCTCGGTGAACTCCCGGGACACGAGTTCGAACCGTTTGATCGTCTCGTGTGGCTGGAAGTCCGCGTTGACTCGGTCGACCTCCTGCTGGACATACGCGCGGACGCGCTCGTCGTCACACATCGCCTGTGACTCCTCGGGTAGATCGATCCCCTCCTCCTCGGCCCACGACCGGATGTGTGCCTCGTTTGGAACGAGCAAGGCGCCGACGAACTTCTCGCCGTCGCCGACGACCATCGCCTGGTCGACGACTTCGCTGGCGGCGAAGGCGTCCTCGAGCGGCCCGGGGGCGACGTTTTTGCCCGTCGAGAGGACGAGAAGCTGTTTGAGTCGATCGCGAAACTCGAGATAGCCGTCGGGGCGAACGTGGATGATGTCCCCGGTTCGGAACCACCGGCCGGCCGACGCATCGGCTGGCTCCCCGACTGCATCGTCTCGCGAGGAGTGGCCGCTCGAGCGGGTCGTCGACCCGTCCGCGCGCGGGGTAGGGACATCGTCGGTAAACGCGCGCCGTGTCGCGCCGGGGTCGTTCCAGTAGCCATTCGTGACGTTCGGCCCCCGTACGAGGAGTTCACCGACTGCGCCGGGGTCGTCCGCGAACGCCGACTGATCGACGACGGTCTCGTCGACGCGCACCTCGACGTTCGACAGCGGTGGCCCGATCGTCCCGATCTTCACGGCGTCCGGTGGGTTCGTCGAGACGACTGGCGCGGTCTCGGTCAGGCCGTAGCCTTCGTAGATTGGCAGCCCCATCGCGTGATAGAGCCGGCAGAGTTCCGCCGAGAGACTGCCGCCACCGCTGATCAGCAACTCGAGATTGCCACCGAGTGCGTCCCGGACCGACGAGAAGACCAGTTTGTCGGCGATCGCCCGTTTAGCGGTCAAAAACGGCCCCGGCGAGTCGGCCTGCTGGTACGTGACGCCGACGTCGGTCGCCCACTCGAACAGGCGCGCTTTGGCCCTCGAGCCGCTCGCCTCCTCGCGAATCGTGTCGTAGATCGTCTCGTAGACACGTGGAACGCTCGTCGCCATCGACGGTTCGACGGCGCTGAAATCCTCCTCGAGCGTATCCGGACTCTCCGCGTAGGCGACACAGGCCCCGCTTGCAAACGGCACGAAGTGACCGGCGGTCCGCTCGAAGACGTGTGCCAGCGGGAGGTACGACACGGCCACCGACTCCTCGTCGAGCGTCGGCACGTCGTCGGCTTTGTCCGGTCGTGGCCCGAAGCGTTTCCGAACCCCGTTGACGTTCGCCCGGAAGTTCCCGTGGGTCAGCTGGACGCCTTTTGGCTGGCCCGTCGTCCCACTCGTGTAGATCAGACTCGCCAGCTCGTCGAGGTCCGTCTCCGCGAGGCGTGTCTCGTAGGCTTCGCGATCGAAGGCCGCCTCACCGCGGTCGTAGACCTCCCCGAGCGTCAGGATATCGCCACGGTCGTCGTAGCCCTCGAGGGCGTCGATCGAGACGAGAAACTCGAGGTCGAGGTCGTCTTCGACCTCGAGAACTCGCTCGAGCAACGTCTCGTTCTCGACGACGACGCCGACGGCGTCGGGGTCGTCGAGCAGGTAGCGGACCTGATCGGGCGAAGAGCCCGTATAGACGGTCGTGACGACCGCGCCGGCCGACAGCAGGGCGAAGTCCGTCTGCGCCCACTCCATGCGCGTCGCAGAGAAGATGGCGATCCGATCGCCGCGCTCGACGCCGAGCGTGCGAAAACCGGCCGAGAGCCGGCGGACGATCGTACGCATCTCGGCGTACGAGATCGGTCGAAACTCGCCGGGTGTCGCAGCGGGCAACGCCGATCCGGTCAGCGATCGCTCGTAGACACCGCCTTTGTACTGCTGTGCCGGCCGATTCGCGTTGCGCGCGGCGGCATCTTCGAACAGCTGCCCGAGCGGGGTGTCTCCGATGACCGCGTCCACGTACTCTCGTTCGGCGTCCCGCCAGCCCATATCGTGTGGGAATGTCACCCACAAAAATAAAACGTGATGAAACCGTTGGCAGGTGTTGACACGTTTATTCAGTGCTCGGCAGGAATCGATTCGACTGTGTCACTCAGGACAGTGTCACACCCACTCGGGCGATGGTCACTCCCGGTACTCGAGATAGCCCAGAACGCCGCGGGTGTTCAGCTTCGCCTCCTCGCTGGCTTTCTCCTCGCCCCAGACGTCGACCATCTCGGTCGTCGCGGCAAAATGCTCGATGACCGCCTCGTCGTCCTCGAGTTCTTCTCGTTTCTGTGCGACCACATCGACCCACTCCTCGAGGACGGTCGCGTACTCCTCGAGGGCCGCTTCGAGGTCGTCGCCGACGAATCTGGGGCCGAAGTGCGGATAGCAGAGCACGTCGGGATCGAGCGTCTCGAGCGTCTCGAGGTCAGCAAGACACTGCTCGAAGTCGAAGTTCGAAGGTGGCGATGTCACCCGAATCTCCTCGATCTCGGGCACCCAGATCCCGGCGGCGTCGGCGACGAAGACCGCGTCGTTTTTGGGGTCCTCGAAGACCACCTGGTGTGGCGCGTGGCCCGGTGCCGCGTGGACGCGTAGCTCGTGAGTGCCGAGGTCGATGACGTCGCCGTCCGTGATCTCGACGATCCGTTCTTCCGGGATGGGCTCGGGTTCGACGTAGTACTCCCACTGGTCGCCGACAGCTGCTTTCGTCCCCGCGACCAGCCGCGAGGGATCGACCATGTGGTCGGTCCCGATCGGGTGGACGTAGACATCGGCGTTCGGATAGTCCCTGGCGAGAAAGCCCGCGCCGCCGGCGTGGTCGAGGTGGATGTGGGTGAGTGCGATGACCTCGAGGTCGTCCTCGTCGATGCCGATCTCGGCCAGCGCCTCGCGGAGCAACTCGTAGTTGGTGCCGATCCCGGTGTCGACGACGGCGGGACGGTCGTCGTCGATGATGTAGACGGCTCCGTACTCGTTCGTGTCGTACATCCCCGTATCGAGATAATAGAGATCCGAACAGTCTCCAGTCGTGACCTCGCGGACATCTCCGACTTCCATACCGGGTAGCCTGTCGTCACATAGCATAAAAGCTCGCGTCGCGGTTAATCGGCGGTCGGATTTCATACGACACCTGGCAGTCAGTGACTGCAACCGGTCTCATACGGTCTGCTGTACCGATGTCCCGGTGCAACCGCAACCTGCACTGCGGTTGCACCGGAAATGACTTTCAGTAGTCCGTATCAGTCGTCGTCGATCGAATCCTTCCATTCGCCGATACCGGAGGGATCGAGGTGAACGTGTGCATCACCGACGTCGTCGATCCCACGCAGCCGGGTAACCAGCTCCGATTCGACATCATGGGCCTCTCGAAAGGGTATGTCGCCGTTGACTTCGGCGTGGACTTCGACCTCGAGGACGGTCCCGTCGTAGAAGACGGTCAGGTCGTGGATACCCTGGACAGCCGGGTGACACCGCAGGGCACGGGTGATCTCTGCGCGCTTTTCGGGGTCGGGGGCAGCACCGATGAGGTACTCGACGTTTTCTTTGCCAATCTCGACGCCCTGATAGACGACTAGCAGACTGACCAGTCCGCCAGCGAGAGGGTCAAGCAGCGGGACACCGACCAGTACGCCAAGCACACCGACGATCGCGGCGATCGACGTATAGATGTCGTTCAGACAGTCCACCGCGAGCGCGGTGAGCGCGGTCGACCTCAGACGCTCGTTGACCCGGACGGTGTAGCGGTAGACGAGATACATATCGGCGATCGAGAGTACGAGCGCCACGAGCAACAGTGGGCTGAACTCGACGTCGGTTCCGGAGATGATCCCCTCGAGCGACCGGTAGAGGAGATTGAGACCGAGGAGTGCGATAACGGCACCGACGAACAGCGCGGTCAGCGGTTCGATCCGATCGTGCCCGTGTGGGTGCGTCTCGTCGGGTTCGTCGAACGCGCTTCGCCCCCAGACGAGCACGACGACGCTGGCGACGAGATCGGCCACTGAGTGGGCCGCGTCCGCCAGCAAGGCGACGCTGCCAAAGGCATAGCCCGCCGCCCCCTCGGCGACGATCTTGGCGACGTTCCCGAGGACGTTGACCCACGACGCTCGCGCGAACCCGCTTCGCCCGCCGCCGGTGGCACCGTCTTCGGCCATGGCTTGGTTTAGAGGCAGTCTAACCTTGACCTTTTTCCTTCCGTTTTTCGAACTGATCGGAACCCGCCGGCTGGCTTTCGGAATCCTCATTGAGGGGCAACGGAGAGAGACGAGACGACTGGGCGATGGGGCCCGCCTGACCCAACTGCCGGGCGATACATGCCGGTTCGTGTCTGGCGTCGCTGCCAGCACGCGCCGAGCGTCGGTCGGCTGACGGTCCCTGCCACACACCTCGCTATGGCAGCCGATCATCCCCTCGTTCGACTCGAGACGCTCGCACTGATCGCCGTTGGTGGGTTCGCCGGCTCGAACCTCCGGTTGTTCGCGATGGATCTGTTCGCGGACGTGCCGTCGATCGTCCTCGTCAACGCCGTCGGGAGCGCGATGCTTGGCTTTCTGGTCTATGAAGCCGAGTATACCGGCCAGATCGGCTCGCGGACACGAACCGTCTTCGCGACCGGCTTTCTCTCCTCGCTGACGACCTACAGCACGTTCGCACTCCAGACCGCGTTCGCGGCGGGTCCGCTCGCGACCGGTGGGATCGTCACCGCCAACTATGGGCTCGGATTCGCCGGGGTCCTCGCGGGACGCGCACTCGCCCGACGACTCGAGACGCCACAACCGACCGGCGGTGAGACGGCGTGAGCGCGAGTCCGACGATCGTTGCGGGCGCACTCGCCGGCAGTCTCGTCACCGTCGATCCCGATCCGGCACACATCGTCGGCACCGGCGGGGCGATCGGTGCGCTGTTGCGCTACTGGGTCGGCCGGCAAGTCTCGAGGCGTGTGCCGAGTTCCCAGTTCCCGCTGTCGACGGTCGTCGTCAACGTCGTCGGCAGTTTCGTCCTCGGACTCGTGGTTCTCACAGGCGCAGGCGAATCGACACTGCAACTGGTCGGCACCGGGATCTGTGGCTCGTTTACGACCTTCTCCTCGTTTTCGGTTGAAACCGTCCGGCTCTACGAACGCGGTGACCGCGCCCGCGCGATCGCCAACGCCGCCGGCAATTTGACGTGTTCGCTCGTGGCGATCGGCTTCGCGTGGGCGTTCGTCGCTGCGACTCCCCTGTGACGACGTGTCCTGTCGCACATCGAAACACGTTCGCGTTCAGAACTGATAGCAACCTGCACGGACTCGAGCGGTTCGCTCGCCTTGACCCGCGGTAGGTTTATGTTCGGACTACGTCATTCGCCGCTATGGAGGATCGCCAAACCGCATGGCGCATCTACCGCGAGTCGCTGCCGATCCTCGTGGTCAGTCTCGCCGGCGGGATCTTTGCGGGATCTGTCCTCGGCTCCGACGGGATGACTGAAGGGTTCGAGCGCTTTCCCGGCATGCTGTTGTTGCTGCCCGCGTTCCTCGCAACCCGGGGGAACGTCTACGGCGCGCTGGGCGCGCGGATCTCGAGTGGCCTCCATCAGGGGGTGATAGACCCCGAATTCTCGTGGGATCGACGGCTGGTCAACGCCGTCGCCGCCTCTTTTATCAACGGAATCAGCGTTTCGGTATTCATCGCCGTCCTCTCGTGGGGGATCTTGCAGGTGTTGGGACGAGAATCGGCACGGCTCATCGAACTCATTTCGATCATGGTCGTTTCGGGCGTGCTCACGTCGACGACGCTGATCTTCGGCCTGCTAGCGCTGGTGTTTGCAAGCTACGAGTACGGGCTCGACCCCGACAACCTGATCGGCCCGATCGTCACCACGCTCGGAGACGTCTTTGGCGTCGTCTTCCTCTTTATCGCACTCACGATCGCCGAGGTGTTGTTCTGATGGGGACTGCCAATACCGACGATGCACTCGATACCTGGACGGTCAGCCACATCGTCGGAACGATGATTCCGATTCTGATCGCACTCTCAATCCTTGAGATGGGGTCGGGCTACGTCCTCGAGGAACTCCAGGCGACCTACCTCGGAAACCCGACTCTGCTGGTACTCGTCCCCGTGATGATCGGGATGGGCGGGAATCTCGGCGCGATCCTCTCCTCGCGGCTCTCGACGCGGCTTCACCTTGGATTGCTCGAATTCGACGTTCGCGACGAGGTGCTGTGGACGAACGTAATCGCGATCCTGGGCCTTGCGGCGACAGTCTTCTCGGCGCTGGGCGTCGCCGCCTGGGTTGTCGGCCAGGTCATCGCCGAACCGATGGCACTCGGCGAGTTGCTGCTGATCTCGATCAGCAGTGGCATGACCCTGGCAGTGATCGCGATCGGGCTGAGTCTCGCCGCGACCTACGTCTCCTACACGCGGGGCCTCGATCCGGACGACACCACGATCCCAGTGGTCACGAACCTCTGTGACATCCTCGGCGTGGTCGTGCTCTCGGGCGTCGCGATCGTCGTGCTGAATTGAATCGTAAACAGCCGATCGATCACAGCCAAGTTCGAGTGTCGAGACCGTGGCGAAGACGGCCACTATGCTAGAAAGTGAGAATACGCGAGAACGGACGACCTCCCGTCATAGCTTCACCTTGTGACCAGAGGTACTTAAATGGCGAACGGTACCCAAATCAGGGTTCCGCGGTCGCGAGTTCGCGGAAGTCGGCTGCGGCCGTCCGGGTTCCCTTCGAGATGAGCACGTCGCCGCCACACAGTTCGGCGTCAGCGTCGGCGACCAGCAGCCACCCCTCGCCTGGTCGACGGATGGCGATCACTGATATCATCGAGTCGGCATCGGGCACGCCAGCGGTCACTGCGGTGCCGTCAAGATCGCTGCCCTCCTCGACCACGACGCGTGTGATGATCTCGTCGCTCTCTTGGACGGCCAACTGTACGACCGGATGGACATCGATATCGCGCAGGACGCCCTCGCTGATCTCGATCGCGCTGTCACTGATCCGCTCGGTCGAGTTGCCAAGCTGGATCAGTCCCCGTAAGACGACCGGATCGCTCGCGTCGGCGGCCGCCCGAAGCGTCCAGGCCTCGAACCGCGACTGCATTGCGTCGACTTCGACCTCGAGGTTGCGGACCTCCTCTGCAAGCTCCTCGCTGTCGAACAGCACGCTGCTGTAGGCCAGATCGACCGCCAGCTCGGAGAAGTCTTTCATGTGGATGATCGTATCGACGGCCCGCTCGAGATCGTCGATGTCGGGCGCGTCGACGGTCGGTGCCTCGTAGTCCTCGCCGGTCAACGTCTCGTAGACGTCGCCGATCGACGAGTCGGGGCCCCGCAACAACGCCACGTCGTCGGCCTCGATTTGGGTCTGTGGTCCCGGGTTAAGCAGCCACTCGTTGCCGCGCCGAAGCGCGATCGCGCGCACACCCGTCTCGGACTCGAGGTCGATATCCTTGAGTGTCCGACCTGCATACGGCGAGTTCGGGTCGACGACACCACGGACCAGCGTGCCCGCCGCCTCCGGCAGCGCCGCCCGCATCGCCTCTGGCAGTCCCATATCCTCGAGGACGATCTTCGCGATGTCGCCGGCGGCGTCGCTGATATCGTCGGCTGCACCGACGATCCCCAACACGGGCGCGAGCTGTTCAGCGTCGGCCGGTTTCCGTGCGGCCATCAGGAGGCTCATCCGCGCGCGCATCTCGAGGACGTCCATGCGCTCTTCGAGGCGGAGGACCTCGGTGGCGAGTTGCTCGCTGCGGTGGAGGACCGCCGAGTACGAGAGGTCGATCAACAGCTCCGCAGTGTCTTTCATCTCCACGAGTACGTCCTTGACGCTAACAGGCTCGTACTCGATCGACGCCGACGACGTCTCGCCCTCGAGCGGGTCCATGTCTCGAGAGTCCGCCCGCCGACGAAAAAAGCGTTTCCCGCCGCCGTCGCAAACACTCGTGAGACGCAGCCTTCCGACACGGTTTTGCCCGGGCACAAAGAACGCACGGGCAAGACCAATGCTCGACCGGACCTATATACGCGAGAACACAGAGGAGGTACGCGACGCCCTCGAGAACCGCGGGGCCGACGTCGACATCGACGAGTTCCTCGAACTCGACGAACGCTGGCGCGAACTGAAAGCACGCGGCGACGACCTGCGCCACGAGCGCAACCAGATCACCAAAAAGATCGGCAAGCTCGTCGCAGAGGGCAAAGAAGAGGAGCGCAAGGAAGCCATCAAGCGCTCGCGGGAACTCAAAGCCCAGATCGAGGAGGTCGAGGAAGAAGGCGTCGAACTCGAAGACGAGCTCCGAGAACGCATCCTCGAGATTCCACAGGTACCCCACGAGAGCGTGCCGCTGGGCCTCGACGAGCGCCACAACGTCGAGGATCGCCGTTGGGGCTTCGACGACCTCCGTGACCTGCCCGACGAGATCACCCCCCACTACGACCTCGGCGAGGACCTGGACATCATCGACGAGGAACGCGCCGCGAAGACGACCGGCTCGGGCTTTTACTTCCTCAAAGGCGAGGGCGCACAACTGGAACACGCCCTGATCCAGTTCATGATGGACGTCCACCGCGAGCAGGGCTACGTCGACCTCTTTCCGCCGATTCCGGTCAAAAGCGCCTCGATGCGCGGCACCGGCCAACTCCCGAAGTTCGCCGACGACGCCTACCGACTGGGCGGCAGCAACGAGGAGGAGTACGACGACGAGGATCTCTGGCTCTGCCCGACCGCGGAGGTGCCGGTCACCAACATGTACGCCGGCGAAATCCTGCTGGACGACGACCTCCCGCTCAAACATCAGGCCTACACACCGAACTTCCGGCGCGAAGCCGGCGAACACGGCACCGAAACCCGCGGCATCGTCCGCGTCCACCAGTTCAACAAGGTCGAACTCGTCAACTTCGTCGAACCCGAGGAGAGCTACGACCGCCTCGAGACGCTCCTCGAGGAGGCCGAAGAAGTGCTCAAACGCCTCGGACTTCCCTACCGCATTCTCGAACTCTGTACCGGCGATCTGACCTTCGCCTCCGCGAAAACCTACGACATCGAGGTCTGGGCCCCCGGCGACGACATGGACGACGGTCCCGACCGTGGCGGGCGCTGGCTCGAAGTCTCCTCGGCGTCGAACTTCGAGGACTTCCAGGCCCGTCGCGCCGGCCTGCGCTACCGGCCCGAGCGCCACGAATCTGCCGACTACCTCCACACCCTGAACGCCTCCGGGCTGGCGATCCCCCGGGTGATGGTGGCGATCCTCGAGTACTACCAGAACGAGGACGGCACGGTGACGATCCCCGAGCCTCTGCAGCCGTACATGAGCGGGAAGGAAGTCATCGAGGGCCACGAGAAGGTCGGCGAGTCAGCACTCGGTGCGGGCGAGCGGGAGTAGACGGGGTTCAAAACCGGCGGTAACTCGTTTCCGAGCGTTTCTCGAGCGGGTTTCGATCGGTCGGCTGTGCTTCGCGCTTTTCGGCTTCGTCCGACGGCAGAATATCCTCGAGTGCAGTGTGCGGTCAGCAAGTGTACCGCGAGCGTCGAAGACGCTCGTGGCTTTTTTGGTCGGTGGCTTAGATGTAGTCGATGCTCGGCGGCAGCTCGAGCTTCATGCCCTTGCGCTCGCGGATCTCCATGATCTTCTCGCGCTGGAGGGAGTCGGACATGAACTCGAAGCCGGCGTTTTCGGTGTTCCAGGAGGCACGACCCTCGGTCGCAGAGCGGATGTCGCTCGCGAAGCCGATCATCTCGTCGACGGGTGCGATACCCTCGACGACCATGAGGTCACCTTCCTGGTACATGTCGTCGACGCGGCCACGGCGACCCTGGATCTCGCCAGAGGCAGCGCCCATGTGGTCGTTCGGCACGTCGATACGGACGTCCTGCATCGGCTCCATCATCTTGATGTGGCCGTCGATCAGCGACTTGTGGACAGCCTCGCGGGTCGCGGGGATGACCTGTGCCGGGCCACGGTGGATGGTGTCCTCGTGGAGCTTGGCGTCGTGCAGACGGATGAGCGTTCCCTGGACCGGCTCGTTGGCGAGCGGACCGTTGTCGAGGGCTTCCTCGAGTCCCTCGATGAACAGCTCCATCGTCTCGTTCAGGTGCTGGATACCCTTGGTCTGGTCGAGCAGGATGTTCGTGCCGTGGATGTGCTCGACGACCTGGGAGTCGTCTTTGTCCATGCCGGCTTCCTGGAGCGCTTCACGGCGCTCGAGTTCGGGCATGTTCATCGACGCCTCACCCATCCGGATCGTCTCGACGATCTCCTCGCTGAGCGGTTCGGCAGAGATGTAGAACCGGTTGTGGCGGTTTGGCGAGATGCCTTCGACTTCGTCGCTTGCACGGTCGATGGCCTCGCGGTAGACGACGATCGGCTCACCGGTGTTGACCGGGATGCCCTGGTTCTTCTCGATACGCTGGGTGATGACCTCGAGGTGAAG
>SDGW01001310.1_pt1 | contig 15308 bp, 14 predicted proteins | sample 2873831 | NCBI WGS metagenome assembly SDGW01 (sample SAMN08132700, study PRJNA421101) | hypersaline lake metagenome | isolation source: celular fraction 0.22 microns magnesium sulfate-rich crust from ephemeral... | place: Spain: Penahueca Lagoon, Toledo | collected 2011-07
GGATGCTCACGCTCTATGACCGATTCAAAGAGGAAGCTGAAGAACTGTCGCCCGTCTCATGGGACTGGTCACCGTAGGACGCCTCCAGGAGAACACACTATGCCAACGCTCAAAGTCACCGTCGGCGAACGCGACCGTCTCGATCAGCGTACCCGCAGTCGCATCAAGGCTGCACAGGAGGGACAGGATCTTGAGGACGTCCAACCAGTGCTCAACTTCGAATCGTACACCGAACTCATTCGACTCCTCAGTCCAAAGAATCTGGAACTGCTAGAGGCAATCTCGGACCGCGGCCCTGATAGTATTCGCGAGGCTGCTGAACTCGTCGACCGAGACTACAAACAGGTCCATCGGAATCTCACTGACCTCGAATCAATCGGTGTCATTGAGTTCGAAGGAGGGGGCTCCGGGCAGGCAAAGAAACCATTGTTGACCTACGATGGGCTCGAAATCGAAATTCTGTTTGCTGGATCGAGCGATACTATTGGTGCTGCTGCGCCGTGACAGTTACTGTGGTATCAAAAGGTGGATAACTTATACACTCGGTTGAGGCCGCAGAAAGTATGCCCGAGATTGGCATCTACGCCCGTGTCTCGACGACCGACCAAGACCCACAACGACAGCTCGACGAACTTCGAGAGTTTGCCGAAGACACGTACGACCAGCCAGCGATTCATACCTACGCAGACATCATCAGTGGTGCAGATTCTGACCGCGGTGAGGGGTACCAGCGCCTCCGGTCAGATATCGAAGATGGAATTCTCGACGTTGTCGTTGTTCACGAACTCTCCCGGCTCTCCCGACTCGGCGCCGGAGAAATTCACGAGTTCTTAGAGTTCTGCCTCGGCCACGAAACCGGCATTCAGGATTTGGAAGTCGGACTGGAGATTAGCCTTGACGATGACCTCGTCGATAGAGCTGTGAGTCAGCTGATTGCTGGTGTGATGGGCGACCTCGCTCGTGTCGAGCACAAACAGAAGCTCCGCCGGATTCAATCCGGTATTGACGCTGCAAAAGAGGCCGGCCGATGGACTGGACGGCCCCCGGCGGGGTTTGACGTCGAAGATGGCTATCTCCAGGTCAACGCTGACGAGTTCCTAACTATTCGACGCGCACTCGAACGCATTGAGCAAGGCTATACATACGCTGAAGCGGCTGATGGAACGCCCGTTGCCGAGTCAACGTTGCGAGCACTCCACGATGACCGCCGTGACCTCTATTTCTACGCTGCAGCTGCGGATGAGCGGCTTCAAGCCGCCGCGCAAGAACTCGAACCACTAGAGAAACCAGATATTCCCGATGACACTAGACTCCCCGAGCAGGACATCCGAACTATCGTTCGCGATGAGATCCATCGCCACCAGCAGTAACTCTCTCAATGCCACCAGCTGTAATAGCAGACCTGCACTGTGGCTGCGCTCACTCAGAGGGTTGACCATTATCCTCTGAAGAGTTTGAGCACACTCACTAGCACGTGTTAGAGGTCCCCTCTCTCCAATTCCGACGGCCTTCAGTCTTGATCGCCCGGACGGTCGACGGCTTCAGCGGCCTCGATTTCGTCTGTTTTCTCGACTTCGGCGAACATGGCGCGATACGCATCGGGCTCAAAGAGATTGTTTCGGTCGAAGAGGTCACGGGCAGCGTCGGTGAGCTGGAAGAACCGATACGGCTGGCCGCGTTGGAGCCCTTCCCGGTCCCGTTCGACAACCTCGACCAGCCCCACCTTCTTCAGCCGGGAGAGATGATCGGTGAGTGTCGATGCTGCGACGCTCGGATTGTAATATTCGAGCTCCTTCTTCGAGGGTGCTCCTTTCGGATGGCCGACGATGGTGCCGATGATGTTCGCGCGGGTTGTGTCGTCCAGCGAACCCAACGCTGTAATCGGATTCAGGCCGGACATCTCCTCGCTGGGCCTGAATCGGGTGGAATCGGGGCGAGACATCGTGTATAGATTTTCATCGTCCAGTCAAATAACCATTTCGGTGAAAATCGAAGTGGTATCTGAAGTTTCCCCGCGTTTCACTTTCAGCCCGTTTTCCGTACCGTTACGTAGCGGTGGTTTGTGATGGCCAATATGACTACCGACGATGGAATGCGGGCAGTTATCGACAAATTGGGTTCGACACCTGGTGAGACACTCACACCTGAACGCGTCGAGGCAATTCAGACGGCGATGCATGAGGAGCTCGGTCGGTTCATCAACACGACATCGTACTTCGTACTCGGTTCGTATGCTGAGGAGGAGCGGCCACAACTGGAAGCAGTACGGGACCACCTTGCGTCCGAGGTCCAGCATTCAAGCACGGACGAAGAGATTGAAGCGTTCCTAATGGACGAGATTCTGGATATTTCGGAGTTCTTCACGTCGAAATTCAAGCTCTTGGCAAGCTACGCCGACAACATCGTGGGCGTGTACGAACACTCCAAGGGAGGCCATGCCTGGGAAGCAGGCTACATCGACCAGCCGACGTATCGGGACCGAACCAGAGCGTTCTACCGGTCCTACGATACTGAGGAAGAAGAGTATGCAGCCTATGACGCGATGTTCGCACACTACCTGTTGTCGATGGAGCGGGTCGACCGTGCAAACACCTGGACGGACCCAGATGACCTTCTCGAGGAAGTACGGGCAGCATATGTAGACCAGTGAGTCTGACTCTCTCCCACTCGATGCAACTGTAGATTTGATTCAGTCTCGTTTCTCTCCAGTCACGACATACACAGTCCCTGCATGAAATCTCTCCATAGAGACCGCCACGAAAGTGTCTTCGACAGACTGAGCTATTGGTGCGTCGGGGTACCAGTTGGTGATATAGGCGGAGACGCCTTCGATGAGTGGGTTGAGCCAGCAAAGCGGTGCCGTCTGGAATGACCGAGCGTCGAGAACTGCGATGCGTCCCCCGGGCAGCAAAACGTCGGATATTCCCGCTACGACTGCCTCGACATCGCCCATCGCGCTCAAGGAGAGTGTCGCGCACACCCCATCGAAGCGGTCATTCGCCAGTGGCAGTCTCCTAGCGTCGGCTCGAAGTACTTTGACTTCACAGTCCAACTGTTCGCCGCGTTCCTCCGCCCGCTTGACCATGCCGGGGCTGGCGTCGACGCCCACGATAGTTCCAGTTGGCCCGACGGCGTCGGCAAGACGCTCAAAGTTTGGACCGGGCCCACATCCAACATCGAGGACGGTATCACCGGGGTCCAGCGAGAGGGCGGCGACCGTCCGGTCGCGAAATTCGCCCGTGCGGCCAAGAAGAAAGGCCGTGACAAAGGCGGCGTACACCCGGTCGTGTCGGCTCCACCAGTCGTAGACGCGCTGGCTGTGCGTGTGGTTGCGACGGTCGAAGGCCCACTGGCGGAATGGATCAATCACGAGAGGTCGACCCCACGGAGTCTGCGGGCGTTGATCGCGACGATGACGGTCGACAGCGACATGAAAACCGCACCGATGGCGGGCGACAGGAGGATGCCGATCGGTGCGAGGACGCCAGCTGCCAGGGGAAGGGCGAACACGTTGTACCCGGTCGCCCAGACGAGATTCTCCTGCATCTTCTGGTAGCTGGCCTTCGAGAGTTTGATGAGTCGAACGACGTCGCGGGGGTTGTTCTCGACGAGAATGATATCTCCCGACTCGATTGCCACGTCGGTCCCTGAGCCAATGGCGATCCCAACGTCTGCTCTGGTCAGCGCCGGTGCGTCGTTGACGCCGTCGCCGACCATCGCGACCAGTTTCCCTTCGGACTGGAGCTGTTCGACTTTCGTGTCTTTCTCCTCGGGGAGCACTTCAGCAAAGTACTGGTCGATACCGAGTTCTTCGGAGACGGCCTTCGCGACGTCTTCGGAGTCGCCGGTTAGCATCGCCACCTCGATATCCATCGCGTGTAGTGCGTCGATGGCCTGCCGGCTTTCCTCCCGGATGACGTCTGCCAGCGCGAACGCAGCGACGACCTCGGATTCGTCTCGGATGAGGTAGATGACAGTCTGGGCGTTCGAGCCGGCCTCATCGGCGAATGAAGCGATAGACGATGGTCTGTCGATGCCGAGCTTCTCGATTAGGTTGGGACCGCCAAGATGGACTAGCTTGCCTTCTACGGTTGCTTTGACCCCGAGACCACGGAGATTCTCGAAGTTCGAGACGCTCGCTAGCTTGACGCCACGTTCTTCGGCGGCAGTCCGAATGGCACGGGCAATCATGTGCTCAGAGTCGCCTTCCACGCCAGCAGCGACCTCGAACGCTTCTTCTTCGGTCCAGCTATCAGCTGTTTCGACCCCGACGACACCTTGCTCACCCTTGGTGAGCGTCCCGGTCTTATCGAACATCACCGTGTCCAGGTTCCGGGCTTCCTCCATGGCGATGCGGTCGCGGATGAGCATCCCGTTTCGGGCGGCCGTCGACGTGTTGATTGCGACGACGAGCGGGACGGCCAGACCGAGTGCATGTGGACAGGCGATGACGAGCACCGTGACGACGCGTTCCAGTACGGCGATGTTCAGCCCCACCGCAATGACCCATGCCACAGCCGTGATAGCCGCCACACCCAAAGCGGCGTAGAACAGCCAACCGGACGCCCGGTCGGCGAGCAGCTGTGTCTTTGACTTCGACTGCTGGGCATCCTCGACGAGCCGCATGATGCCGGCCAGTGCTGTCTCGTCGCCCGTCTGCGTTACGCGGACTCGGAGACTCCCATCCTGGTTGACCGTGCCAGCGACGACGTCTGCGCCCGGCTCTTTGTCTACGGGTCGTGATTCTCCGGTTATCATCGACTCGTCGACCGAGGAGACTCCCTCGACGACTTCGCCGTCGGCGGGGACACTCGCTCCCGGTCGGACGAGTAGTACGTCTCCGTTCTGGAGCTCTGACACGGGCACTTCCTCGGTATCCCCACTCTCTGTGACTCGCTCGGCCGTGTCGGGCATGAGCTTGGCGAGTTCGTCGAGTGCACCGGAGGCCGCCCGCACGGACCGCATCTCTATCCAGTGACCGAGCAACATAATGTCGATAAGCGTAACGAGTTCCCAGAAGAAGGGCGTCGTCCCGGGAATGAACAGGCTGGCGACGGAGTAGAGAAACGCGACGGAGATTGCCATCGAAATGAGCGTCATCATTCCCGGTGACCGTTCTCTTAGCTCGGGAACTGCCATCTCGAGGAATGGAATGCCACCGTAGGCGAACACGACGACTGCGAAGACGGGCGTTATCCAGGTGCTCCCGGGAAACGCCGGCGAGGAGAATCCGAGTGCTCCCTGGATGAACGGGTCGGCCCGTTCGGCCTCGTCTTCGAGCAGTTCCTGTTCGACGCTGGAATCGGGATGGGTCCGTGAACCGTCTTGCTGTGGACGGTCGTGCTGGTGCTCGCTGTCGGGCGTAGCCGCTCCATCGCCGGCAGATTCGAGTTCACAGATGCGGCAACAGGAAACAGCGTCGTCTGACTGCACAGCAGCGCGGTGGTCCCGTGGCTGTTCGTCCGGCGGGTCGTGGTCTGGGGGGTTGTTCATGAGTTGTCTATTGGCACCGTCACCCATTGTCCAATCTCCACGCCAACACTGTCGTGAACGGCCGGCGAGAAGACTCGAATGAGAACGACGGGATGATTATCAGTACGTCTCCGGTTCAGGCGTGCGCCGTGTATCCCGCATCTTCGACGGCCTGGACGAGTGTCGGAACGTTTGCGTCTCCCTCAACGTTGACCTGTTCGACGTCCCGGTTGGCGGTGGCATCCGTGACGCCGGAGACCGCTTCCAGCGCTTCTTCGACTGTCTGTTCACAATGACCGCAGGTCATCCCTTCGACGGTGAGTGTAGTGGACATACACTATGAACTACGTCTCGCTCTTTTATTCGGATTGTCATTTTCAATCGAAAGTTGTTCGGACAAGTCAATTTCGAATCGAATGGTGATTGTCCAGAACACCCGGAGGTTACAGTGTCCGGTGTCGAGCAAGCGGGTCTGAGGCTCCATCCCAGAAGACGGTGATGGCAAGCTCAATCATAGTCATACAAACAATCCTTGGGGTCTGCGAATCCCGCTTTTGAAAACAAATCTTGGGGTGGTTTAGAGCTAACAATATTATGAATAATTGACAAAGCAGATGGCTACGTTGGTCTAGATATGCAAGCCACCATCGTCGACGGAATTTTCGAATCCTTACGGATCGGGTTCAGCTTCCTCTGGACGGCAGCGTGGGCCATCATCATGGGCCTCGTCATCACGAGTCTCGTGCAGGTCTACGTCTCGAAGGAACGTATGGCAAGAGTGTTGGGCGAGGAGACTGTGGGCGGCGTCACGAAAGCGACGTTATTTGGCGCTGCAAGTAGCGGGTGTAGCTTCGGTGCGATTGCTATCGGGAAGGGACTGTTCAAGAAGGGGGCACACGTGGTAAACGTCCTCGCCTTCATGTTCGCCTCGACGAACCTAATCGTCGAGCTGGGGCTCATGATTCTCATACTCCTGGGCTGGGAGTTCCTCGTCGCGGAACTGCTCGGCGGTGTCATTCTCATCGCGGTGATGGCGGTCCTCGTCCATTTGACCCTCCCGGAGAATCTCTTCGACGAAGTCAGACAGACGCTCAACGACCGTGACCACGACCACGGGATTACGGAGGACCCGACCTGCGGGATGGAAGGCAAAGACGAGTACTCGCTGGTGACCGATGGGGGCGAGACGCTGAAGTTCTGCTCGGAAGGCTGTATGGAGACCTACGAGCAGGAAGCCGCCAGTAGTGGTGGGTGGCGTGAGGAACTCCTGTCGTGGGGCGGCTGGTACAAGGTCGGCAATCAGTACCGAAAGGAGTGGTCGATGATCTGGAAGGACGTCGTGGCCGGCTTTCTCATCTCAGGGTTCGTCATCGTGTTCGTCCCACAAGCAGTGTGGAACACGCTGTTCCTCCAGGGCGAGGGTGTACTCGTTAGCGCCGAGAACGCAATCATGGGCGTCGCTATCGCCGTCATCAGCTTCGTCGGAAGCATGGGTAACGTCCCATTCGCCGTCGCCCTATGGGGCGGGGGTATCAGCTTCGCCGGCGTCATCGCGTTCGTCTACGCCGACCTCATCACGATTCCTGTACTGAACGTCTACCGGAAGTACTACGGCTGGAAAGTGATGCTGTACATCCTCGGCGTGTTCTTCGTGACGATGGCCTTCACGGGCTTTCTCATGGAAGAACTGTTCAACGCGCTCGGTATCGTCCCAGACCTCGCGGGCGGAGAGACAGCGACCGAACAGACGTACTTCGAACTCAACTACACGTTCTACCTCAACGTCATCGCGTTTGCCCTCTCGGGGTTCCTGCTCTACGTCTACCGTCGAGGACTTGGCGCCCCCGGTCAGTATCGTGACCCCGTCTGTGGGATGCGAACCGACGATAGCGGGCCGAGTATCACCCACGATGGGGAGACGTACTACTTCTGTTCGGAGCGCTGCAAGCAGTCCTTCGACGAGCACCCGACAGAGTTCTCAGACCAACACCCACTCGTTTCTGAAGGAGGTGGGGCCGATAGCCATGACCATTGACCGAATCCCGTCACACCGCGTCGACGAGAGGCGGCAGCCCGTATCGGTACACCTGTCAGACTACTGCATCTCGGCAGTATCGACAGCCACACTATGTCCCAGCAAATCCACTTCGGAGGTGACTAACAGTGTCCGTTGACCTGGTCATCCACGATGCACTCGTCTTGACTGTCGACGAACGCAACCGGCTCTACGAGCGTGGGACGGTCGTCGTCGACGACGGACGTATCACAGAGGTTCGGAAGTCCATCGACGGCGACGCAAGCATTGCGGCCGAGGAGGTAATCGACGGCGATGGAAAGCTCGTGATGCCGGGGCTCGTGAACGCCCACACACATCTTGAATTCACTCCGCTGATAGGTGCGTTCAGCGACCTCGGGTTGCTGGAGATGATGGGCAGCATGACTGCTATCTTCGGTCGTCTCGCCGATGACGAGTTCGACTATCTGGTGGAGGCCGGATACGAACTGGCCGCACTGAACTTTGCGCTTGGCGGCGTTACGACGGTCAACTCGATGGACGTCCAGCCCGGCGCAGGTGCCGAGGCGTTCGGCCAAGCAGGGCTGCGTGGCTTGTTCGGTCCGGTGATTACGGACCTCTTCTGGGATGAACCGGTCGATGAACAGTTCGACCGCGCTCGCCAGTTCATCGAGGCGTATCACGATACCTACGGCGGGCGTATTCAGGCGACGATTTGCCCACACGACGACTGGTCGTGTACACGCGAGCTATGGGAGCGCACAGCGGCCCTCGCTACAGAATACCCCGATTTGCTCGTGCATACGCATCTGCTCGAACTCGAAGAGAGTAACACGATGGCACGAGCCAACGGCGCCGCCGACTCGCTCGACCTGCTCGACGATGTCGGCCTCCTAGACGACCGCCTCCTTGCTGCGCATTTCCGTCTCGCCGACGAGGACGATATCGAGCGAACTGCAGCCTCGGAAGCGTCCGTCGCGCACTGTCCCTCTGTCTTCGCCTACTGGAACCCCGACGCTGAGATGCAGTGGACGCCGGTACCCGAGTTACGGTCGGCAGGCGTCGATGTCGGGCTGGGAATCGACGACCACTACTGGCACGATTCGTACAGCCTGTTCGGCGAAGCCCGACAGGCCCGCCTCGCTGCCAATCTCAAGCGGACGGCCGGACAGTACACCTCGATCGAGCTCGTCCGAATGCTCACCGTCGAGGGAGCACGGGCCCTGGGGATAGGCGACGAAATCGGGAGTGTCGAACCGGGCAAACGTGCCGACTTGATTCTCTTGAATATAGAGAAGCCGAAGTTCACGCCCTTGACTAACATCCCCGCTCACATCGTGAACAACGCTGCTCCAGCCGACGTAGAGACGGTCATCGTTGACGGCGACGTGGTCATGCGAGACAGGAACCCGGTAACGATGAACGTCGACGAGGTGCGACGGCAGGCGGAGCAGGCTGTCGACCGCTTTGCAAACGAGACTGACTGGGAGCTGGACGTTGGCGGTGCTGAACCGCCGGGGACGCTCGACACCGTTCGAGACCTCCCGAAACGAGGGCCGACACGGCTGTTGTCGCGGCTTGCGGTGCAGTCAGTACGAGACACGTTTGAATGGTAATCAAAACTGGTACACTGCTGTCTCACTGACGAGTACACATGATCATGCGACACACCAGAGTGAGGTGTGAGGGATGAATCGCCGGCGTGCAGATACGGCTGCCGGCCTCCTCGTCGCGGCTATCTTTCTCTTTGGCGGAGTGCTCAGCTGGCAAGCATACCAGCGACAGCAGGCGTTCGAACAGATGGGGTCGATGATGGGGATGGGGTCGTCGATGGGCGCAGCGCACGGAACGAGTCCACTCTGGTACGTCTTCGGGACGCTCTTCGTCTCCGCTGTCGTGGGTGGCGGGTATCTCTTGGTTCGAGATGAGTTCACTGGCCCAGATGCAGAGACCCGTTCGCAGGCCTCGGAAGCGAGTGCGGAGGGTCCTGAGAGTACTGCGTCACCGGCGGAACAACCAGTTGGAGAGACTACTCCGGAATCGCAACCACAGGCCCGTGTGTTAGATCTCCTGCCAGAAGACGAGCGCCGTATCCTCGAACCGGTGCTGTCCTCACCCGGACTCACGCAAATCGAACTGCGGGACCGCTCGGACTTTTCGAAGAGCAAGGTGAGCCAGACGGTCAGCGCCCTCGAGAAGCGCGGCCTGCTGTACCGCGAACGGCAGGGCCGAACGTATCGTATCTATCCGAGCGATGATTTAGAGCAGAACCAGACGAGTTGACGACCGGCCCCAGGCCATTTATATCCAGAGTGGTTTTGGCGCATAACATTCGGAGATCGTCACGTTGCGCTTCGAAAATATCCCGACTGAATTGATGAGTTAATCGCTCGAAATCTTCCGAAAAGGCCTCTCTAAATCCATTATAGGATGACGCCGAAATCGAGGAAAAATATGGTATCGTATAGACTCGTACATACACGTTGGCAACCGTTCGCTCGACGCGCATCGACTCCCGGAACCGCTGAATCGAATTGCCACCGTCGGCGAGAGACTGACGATTGTCGCCGTCGGACTGGTGGTAGTGGCCTTCTTAACGAACCCATCGCCAACCCAGGACCTGCTAGGGTGGGGGCTGCCGGTAACGCTGCCCGTGTCCCAGCCGCGATGGGGCCATTCGGTTGCGAGCTACATGATTGGTATGTGGCTTCTCGAGTTTACGTTCCCGCTGGCACTGTTGGGGGCGTACGACCGGTGGGCTGACTCGAAGACAGCGAGTCGGCGGTGGCTCCTGGCTATTCCAGCAGCGTACATGCTCGTGCTATCGCTGTACTGCCGAGTTGTCTACGTCCCGAACGTCACGCCGACCCCGCTGGGTCCCGCCGCAACCGCTCTGTGTTGGGCGTACTGTGCGACCGGTATTGGTCTCTGGAGTACCCTCGCTCTCGGCACGGCTGGCCTGGGGCTGATTGCTTGGCCCGCGTCTCGCCGAGAGTGGCAGTCGGACTGGCTATTTGCAGTATTGTTCGGTGTCCTTTCGCTGCCACTGGGCATGCCAGCCATCTGGTACGGACTGTCCACAATCGACAGCTGACGCACGAAACGTTGTTCTGAGAGCCTACAGTTCCGGGACTGCGGTAAAGAGCAGGACCAGCGCGTTCACCGTTAGCAGCACCAACACGAGCCACTGGAAGAGCCGCTCCGGGATATGGTCGAAAATATAGACTCCGGCCCAGGCCCCGGCGAACACCATCGGGATGGCGATTGCGGCTTCGACCATCAGTGGCGTCGTTACAGCGCCGGTATACGTGAGGGTCCCGAGCCGGTACAACATGAGCGTCCCGAAGAATGCCGTGAAGGTGGCCTTCATCTCCTCGCCGCTCCAGAACCCGCTGGCGGACATGAAGGCCCCGTAGACAATCATCGGCGGGCCGGGGACGGCGACGGCCCCGCCGAAGATGCCGGCCAGGAACCCGGCCGTCGCACCGACCACCTTGCCCGGTCTGTACGATTTCTTTTCTATCCAGTCTGTGACGGCGTCGAGTTGCTGTGTCGCGCCAACGACGATAACCGCCAGCACCAACACTGAGCCGATGGCGACGCGCATCTGTGCCTCGTTGAACCGACTGAAGACGTAGATGCCGAGCGGCAGCCCGGCGGCAAGGCCAACGACTGGGACGAGCCACCGCTGCCAGTCGAACGCCTCGCGGACGCTCCACCAGACGCGGGCGTTGCTCACGACAGCCGTCGCGGTGAATATAATCGACGCACTCGATGGCGACCGGAACAGCGGCATCAGTCCCATCGACACCTGCGCGAAGCCGAAACCGGCGATCCCGTGAACGACGGACGCGACCAGAATGACGACCGCAGACAGGCCCGTCGTCAGCCAGTTACTCGCCATCGGTGTCGCCTCCAGTTGTGAGTCGGCTGGCACATCCCTGGAGAGACGAATACGGGGCCCAAACTTAGGACAGTTGTCACTAAATGCCGAAACGCAACGGCCCAGTCAGCTTTCGAATACACAGTGCAAGCGGGCACACATCTTCCGGACCCGGCGTCAGAACAGTACCGGGAAGTCATCGGATCGGCTCCGCCGGGAGGCGGGGCTTGTCACGGCGATCGTGTGCAGTTTGTAAATCTAACGACAACTCTTGTACCGGCGGAGGGCGTACTCCCCAGTCCCGACACGATGACTGATACGGCCATCGGCGAGTGGCAGTTCCTCTGTGGCGAGCCCGCCAGCGACGAGACGGGTGAGCCCGACCTGGTCTTCGCCCACGTGAGCGACCTTCACGGACAGCTGACGCCCCGCTATCAGGTCTACTACGACAATCCTACGTCGAAGCCGAACGTCGAGTTCGGGGGCGAGGACCGAGTCATCGAACGCGCTGGCGGGGTTCCCCTGCTCGCAGCGAAGCTCGACGAGCTCCGCGAGACCCACGACGTCTGTACCCTGATGAGCGGGGACACCTTCCACGGCTCCGCCGTGACCACGTACACCGACGGCCGAGCGATGATCGATCCCATCAACGAGCACGTCAGACCGGACGTCTACGTCCCCGGGAACTGGGATTACTCCAACGAGGCCGCCGAGGACGGGAACCTCGTGGCGCTCATGGACGCCCTCGACGCCCCGGTGCTCGCGAACAACCTCTACGACTGGGAGACCGACGAGCGGCTCTACGACGCGTACACGGTCATCGAGGCCGGCGGGCTCTCCGTGGGCGTCGTCGGCATGACGAACGTCTACGTCGACCGGATGGCGCCCGCGTTCTTCGAGAGAAAGTACCGCTTCGGCAAGCACCCTTCACTCCTCGAAGCGTCCGCGCGGGCCGCCCGTGATGACGGCGCAGAGGTCGTGGTCGCGGTCACCGAGATAGGTCTCCCGTGGATGGTGCAAGCGGCGAAGGACTGCCCGACGGTCGACGTGATGTTCAGCGCTCACACCCACGAGTATACATACGACCCCATCGTCGTTGAGGCGACCGACACCGTGGTCGTCGAGTCCGGCATGGGGGAAGCGCTCGGCCGTGTCGACCTCCGCCTTCGAGACGGCGAGGTACAGTTCAGACACTACCTCTACTGTCTCACCGAGGACGGCGCGCACACGCCCGAGCCGGACGCCGACGCCCGGGAGACTGTCGAGTCGGTTCGGGCGCCGTTCTTCGATGAGAACCCGGAGTTCGAGCGGGGCGACGCCACACTCGGGGCACCGCTCGATACGGTCGTCGGGCGGACGGAGACGCCGCTGTACCGACAGTCGTTCCTCGAGAGCGCCTGGAACACGCTGTTCAACGACGCGCTGCGGGCGCACTTCGACACCGACCTGGCCGTCTCCCACGGGTTCCGCTACGGAACCGCTATCCCGCCCGGCGACATCACGCTCGGCCAGCTGTACACCTTCTTCCCGATGGCGACGCCAGTCGCCCGCGGTGTCGCGTACGGGCAGCAGCTCACGAGCCACATGGAGTCGTTCCTCGTGGACAACTTCTCGCCGTATCCCTACGAACAGGAGGACGGGCGTCTCCGGAACTTCTCCTCGAACGTCGAGGTGACGCTCGATCCGACCGCCAAGCGCGGCCGGCGACTGGTCGAGATGCGCATCGACGGAGAGCCCGTCGATCCCGGAGAGACGTACTCGGTGGCGACGTTTCGCCGGCCCGGTGACCCGGAGCGGGACCTTGGCAACTGCGGGTTCCCGTTCCAGAACGTCGCCGTCGACAACGGGACGATTCCGGTCGACGTCATCGTCGAGTACCTCGGGCAACATTCGCCAGTCGACTACGAAGTGATGGGACTGATAGAGACCGCTGACGACGGTGGCAGCGCCCAGAACACGCCGGCAGACGGTCCCTACCCGTTCATCCAGCCCGGCGTCGACTACCGGAACGGAGGGGCCTACTGCGAGACGGCCATGATACCACGCGGCAACGAGTTTCCCGCGGCGGGACGTAACCGGAAACGCTAGAGCTCGCGACACCAGTCGACGGACAACACCATAGAGGTGACCGACGATGGTCAAAACAATAACACCAGACCGACTCGCGGACAAGATCGACGCCGACGAACAGTTCACGCTCATCGACACCCGCCCCGAAGACAGCTACGAGGCCTGGCACGTCCGCGACGCTGTGAACGTTCCGTACGATCCCGACGAGGGGGTGAGTGAAGCACAACTGAACGAAGTGAACGAACTAGTCGATAGTCGACCAGTCGTCGCTATCTGTGGGAAGGGACTGATGTCGACGCCTTTCGCATTCGAGCTTGACGAGCACGGGTACGACGATGTCTCGGTCGTCAGCGGCGGGATGGAACGGTGGAGCAAGCGCTACGAGGTAGTCCCCATCGAGACGGAGAGCGAGGACCTCGTCGTGAGGCAGATCCAGCGCCGAGCGAAGGGGTGTCTCGGATACGTCGTCGGGTCGAGAGACGCACAGGCAGCGGTCGTGGTCGATGCGACCAGACAGACAGACCAGTTCAAAGTCGCCACACAGGACGCCGGGCTGTCGATTTCGCGTGTCCTCGATACACACGTCCACGCCGACCATATCTCCGGCAGTCCGACACTCGCCGACGAAGTCGGCGTTCCCTACCACATCGGCGAGCAAGCCGGTGAGCGTGGCGTCGAATACGACTACGAACCGCTGTCGCACGGCGATGTGATAGAGGTCGGAGATGTCGAAATCGAGGCGCTCCACACGCCGGGCCACACCTCGGAGATGTTGAACTACCTCGTCGACGGCGAGTTCTTGCTGACCGGCGATACGCTGTTTGTCGACGCTGTCGGGCGGACCGAACTCCAGTTCGGCGAGGCTGACGCCGCTCGTGGTGCGGGACTCCTGTATGACTCGCTCCACGAGACGGTTCTCGACCGCCCCGACGACACGACGATTCTGCCGGGCCACGTCACCGTCACGAGCGACGGGCGCTACGAGAACGGGGCGCCGGGCGACCCCATCCAGACCCGGCTCGGGCAGCTCCGCGACGAACTCGACCTCCTCGGACTCGACCGTGAGGCGTTCATCGAGCGACTGACCGAGAACGCTCCAGAGAAGCCACCGAACTACGAGACCGTCATCGCTATCAATACGGGGAGAGCGACCGTTGCCGACGAGGGTGAGGCGACGGAGCTCGAACTCGGACCGAACAACTGTGCAGCGTAGTGGACGGACAGCGCTGTCCCGCCGCAGGCTACTCGAATTGGCGGGTGGGACCGCGGTCGGAGCGCTCGCCGGCTGCGTCGACCGACTACCTGGTATCGGCGATGATGGCGGGAGCGAGGTGACGCCACGCACACCCGTCACGGCCGAGCCCGATAGGTCTGTTACCCTTACGGCGGCCTCCGGGACGATTCAGCCAGCCCCAGAGACGTCGGCGGCGAACTGGCTGTACGAGGGTGCGTTCCCCGGGCCACAACTACGCGTTCAGGAAGGCGACGTGCTCAGCGCCGAACTGGTAAACGACCTCCAGGAGGAGACGACGATTCACTGGCACGGCGTTCCCGTTCCGAATCCGGTCGATGGCGTACCCAACGTGACACAGGAACCGACCGCCCCCGGAGAAACGTTTACGTACAAATTTCGTGCCGAACCCCCAGGGACGTACTTCTATCATAGCCATGTTGGACTCCAACTCGACCGGGGCTTGCTCGGCCCATTGATAGTTGAAGAACGTGACCCGCATATCGAATACGACCGCGAGTACGTCGTCGTGGTCGACGATTACCTCCCGCAAGCACCGCGCCTGCCGACAAACGGCGGGTCGGGAGGTGGTGGGATGGGCGGTGGTGGAATGGGCGATGGCAGAGGTGGTCGTGGCA
>SDGW01000592.1_pt1 | contig 15307 bp, 14 predicted proteins | sample 2873831 | NCBI WGS metagenome assembly SDGW01 (sample SAMN08132700, study PRJNA421101) | hypersaline lake metagenome | isolation source: celular fraction 0.22 microns magnesium sulfate-rich crust from ephemeral... | place: Spain: Penahueca Lagoon, Toledo | collected 2011-07
CATGAACGCCTCCTTGTTCGGCCCGTCGCGCTCGTAATCCTCGAACAGGAAGTGGTTGACGCGGTCGGTCGTCATGAACACGCCGAAGAAGAGGTCCCAGTCGTCCTGCTCGAGGTAGTGGGTGAACGCCTCGTAGCGCCGGTCGAGCGTCTCGTGGGCGTCCTCCATGAACGGCCCCTTGTCGTCGTCGTGCCCCTGCTTCACGTCGGCGTCGATCTTGTAGTCGATCGACTCCAGGTACTCCCGGAGCTCGTCGGGGTAGGCGGCCTTCTCGACGCTGGGCGAGAGGAATCCCGACACCATGCGTTGGACGTTGCGCTGGGGCGGGAACGTCACGGGGACGTTCATCACCGTCGCGTCGCGGCCGTCGTTGGCGACGCGGTCCCAGAGCCGCGTGGCCTGCACGTCACGCCCCATCGGGACGTACGTGTCGTACGTGCCGATCTCGCGGTCCTGGAAGCCGTAGACGCCGGTCTCGCCGGGGTTGACACCGGTCGTCAGCGACGGCCAGCAGGCGCTCGACTCGGGGGGGACGATGCTGTCGATCGGGCCGGCGCTGCCCTCGTCGGCGAGCGCGGCGAAGTTGGGGAACTCGTCAGGGTGCTCGTCGAGCAAGCTAAACGGCACGCCGTCGATACCGAGGAAGACGACTCGGGGGTCGCTCTCGCCCCGGAGTCGGTCGAACAGTCCCATGCGTTGCCGTACCGCCGAACACCTTAAGAACCTTCCCTCTACGGAGCGATCCCGCGACCGCTGGCCGTCGTCTGAACCACCCCGGACTCGCTGCCGGTCGCCGGGAGCATCGGCGACGCCGAGGCGTCGACGGCGCGAGCTCGTCGGCCGTCGGCAGGAGGGTGTGGCACGGGGGCACAAGACTTACTTAGTTGTGTGGCATACTGTGACATGCATGGCGACGTCAGAGCAGCACTCCGCCGACGAACTGTTCGACGAGTTCCTCGAAGACCGCGGACACGAGACACGGGGATGGGAGGAGTCCTACAACAAGAAACAGTGTCCGGACTGCGGCGGCCTTCACGACGCGTCTGCGGTGGAGTGTTCGGTCTGCGGCTGGCGGCCCTGAGATCGTCCCGCCCCGACGGGCGGCTCTCGTTTTCCGGAACGGAGTGACGTGGCAGCTACAGCTGTTCGGCCAGCCACTCCAGGTTCATCACGGCCGCCGAGAGCAACACGCCGAGGACGGACGTGAGCACGAGGAACGCCGAGACGACGCTGACCATCGGCGTGAGCGAGGACTGCAGGGAGGTCCACGCGAGCACGGGCACGGTCTTCACCTCGAAGGACTTCAGGAACAGCGCCATGATGAACTCCTGGAGGCTGACGATGAACGCCACGACCGCGGAGATGAGGACCCCGCTACGCACGTTCGGCAGGATGACGTGGTAGAACACCCGTGTGGGACGTGCGCCCAGGTCCGTGCCGGCGTCCCGGAGGTTCCAGTCGAAGCGCGCGAACACGGACTGCATGATGAAGAACACCAGCGGCGTCGCCCAGAGCGTGTGGGCGACGACGATGTTCAGGTAGCTGTTCGTGAGCCCGATCCGGTTGAAGTAGATGAGGAGGGTGAGCCCCAGCACGACCGGCGGGATGAGCAGCGGCAACAGGACGATCGGCGGCAGGAGCTTCGCGGCCCGGGAGTCCGAGCGCTGGACGGCCAGCGACCCCGTGACGCCGAGCACGGTCGCGAGCAGGGAGGCGCCGACGCCGATGGCGAGGCTGTCCCGGACGGCGCCCAGCCACTCCTCGCTGCCGAAGAACCTCGCGTACCACTCGAGAGTGTAGCCGCTCGGCGGGAACGTCAGGTACGACGACTGCTGGAACGACGTCACGAACACGACGACGATCGGCAGCATCAGCACCGCGAACACGAGCCAGTAGCCGGCTCGGAACAGCGCGTCCTCGATACGCTCGCGGGAGACTCCGGCCTCAGACATCCTGGACACCTCCGATCGAACCGGTCAACAGCCGGATCACGGCGAGCGTCGCCGCGAGCATCGCGGCCAGCATCAGGATCGAGAACGCCGCGCCGACCGGCCAGTTGAAGTTCGTGAGCATCAGGTTCCCGATCTCCATCGCGAACGTCGTCTGCTCGCCCGTCCCGAGCTGGGAGGGCGCGGCGTAGGCGCCGACGCTCCACGCGAACGAGACGACGGTCGCGACGGCGACCCCCGGGAGGACCTCGGGGAGGACGACCTCGAAGAACGACCGCGGGCGGGACGCGCCGAGGTCCCGCGCGGCCTCGACGACCTCCCAGTCGAGCGTGGAGAGCACGCTGTAGATCGAGAGGACGGCGTACGGGAACACGATGTACACCTGTCCGACGACCGTGCCGAACAGCGAGGGGGCGAACTGGATCCGCTCCCCCAGGAGCCCGAGCGAGAGGAGGACGTCGTTGAGCACGCCGTTCGGCGCGAGCAGCGGCCGCCACGCGTACGTCTTGACGACCAGCGTCGTCAGCAGCGGGAGGATCACCGAGAACAGCAGTATCGACTTCGTCAGCCCCGTCGCGCGGTAGGCGGCGTACGCGTAGAACAGCGCGAGCAGCACGGCGACCACGGTTGCGATCACGCCGAGCTTGAACGAGAAGAGGATGATCTGTTGGTAGAGGTTCGAGCCGAGGATGTCCCCGTAGGCGGCGAGGGTCCAGCCGCTCTCGTAGAACCCGGTCTCGGGCTGGGTGTTGAAGCTCATCCTGACGAGGATGAGGAACGGCACGACGAAGAACACCAGTTCGAACGCCGCGATCGGCGCGATCAGGAACACCGTCGTCGAGTCCCGGCTCTTGATTCGTTCCCCGAACCACGCGAACATCGACTCCTCGGAGAGCGCCTCCATCACGTTCCACCTCCTCCGAGGCGGTCACCCTCCGAGAAGACCAGCAGGTCCTCGGGGTCCCAGGAGACGACGACGGGGTCGCCGACCTCGAGATCCGTGTCGTCGCCGACGCTCTGCTCGAAGAACACGCTCGTCGCCCCGATCTCGACGTAGAACCGGACCGACGACCCGCGGTAGAGCACGTCCGTGATCGTGCCCTCGAGCGCGTTCGTCACGTCCACGGGCGCGGCAGCTTCGGCCGCCTGGCCGCCGTCGGCGGCGAGCCGGGAGACGTCGAACTCCTCGGGCCGGAACGAGACGGTGAGCGGGTCGCCCGGCGAGACGTCGGCGTTCGACGCCGGCACCTCGATCTCCTCGTCGAACTCGGTGGCGGCGACGACGCCTCCGTCGACCGTCGCCTCGACGGTCGCGTCCACGAGGTTGGTGTCGCCGAGGAACTCCTCGACGAACAGGCTCACGGGGTCGTCGTAGATCTCGCGGGGCTCGCCCACCTGCTCGATCTCGCCGTCGTTCATGATGGCGATGCTGTCCGCGAGCGTGAACGCCTCGTTCTGGTCGTGGGTGACGTGGACGAACGTCGTCTCGACGCCGTCGTGGATGTTGCGGAGCTCGAGCTGCATCTGCTCGCGGAGCCGCTTGTCGAGGTTCGACAGCGGCTCGTCGAGCAGGAGCACGTCCGGCTCGATCGCCAGCGAGCGCGCGAGCGCGACGCGCTGTTTCTGGCCGCCGGAGAGGTCGCTCGGGTCGGCGTCGGCGAACTCGCTCATCTCGACGACCTCGAGGACGTCGCGGGCGCGCTCGACGCGCTCGTCCTCGTCGACGCCGTCCATCTTCAGGCCGAACGCGACGTTCTCCAGGACGGTCTTCTGGGGGAACAGCGCCCACGACTGGAACACCATCGAGGTGTTCCGCTCGTACGCCGGCTGGTCGGTGACGCGGTCGTCGCCGATGTGGACGTCGCCCGCGGTCGGCGTCTCGAGGCCGCCGAGCATCCGGAGCGTCGTCGACTTTCCGCAGCCCGAGGGGCCGAGCAGGCAGAGCAGCTCCCCGTCGTCGACCTCGAGATCGAGGCCGTCGACTGCAGTCAGGTCGCCGTACTCCTTGGTCAGGTCGGCGAGTGTGACGGACGCCATCGGGTTACTGGGTCTTCATCCGCTTGAACTTGTCAGAGAACTTCTCCGCGTAGGGAGCGGCCCCCTCCCACTGCGGAATCGACCACTGCTCGGCCTCTTCCGCGGTGGTCGGGAGGTACTGAGCGAGGTCGTCCGGGTACGACATATCGGCGTTCGTGAAGAACAGCGGGTGGTCCTCGGCCCACTTGCTCTGGACCTCGGCGTCGAGGAGCATGTTGATGAACTCCTCGCCGAGCTGGCGCTTGTCCGTGCCGCGGACGACCGCCCAGTTGTTCATCCAGCCCGCGTTTGCGTCCGGCATCGAGAACTCGACGTTCTCGTGGTTCTCCATGTCGTAGTAGACCTGGTCGAAGTACCACTGGGCGGCGTCGATGGTGCCGTTCCCGAACTGCTCCCAGATGTCGGTCCCGGAGCTGGCCCAGCCCTGGATCGGCCAGGCCTCGAGCGTGTCCATGAGCTCGTCGTGGTACTGTTCCTGGTAGAGCTCGCGCGCGCCGGTGGCGGCGTCCGTGCCGACGGCCGCGGCGAGCAGCGGGTAGACCCAGAAGCCGGAGTCGACGCCGACGCCGTTGGACTGCTTGACGGCCGAGCTGGTGAAGTCGCTCCACGTCTCCACGGGATCGTCGAGCTCCGTGTTGTAGAGGATACTGAGCGGCGCGCCGTCGACGGGGGCGCCGTGGGAGTAGGGGCGGATGTCCTTGTAGTGCTGGATGACGTTGTCGATGTTCGGGATGTTCTCCTCGTAGCGGAGCTCCTCGAAGAGGCCCTGCGTCCGGCCGTTGTAGTAGATGGGTTCGCACGCGACCGTCACGTCGAACGGCGGGTCGTCGGCCGGCGCGGACTTGATCTTCGCGAGCAGCGAGTTCCAGCCGGAGACGAGCTCGAGCTCGGCGTCGAACCGGGACTCGAAGATCGGCCGGATGGCCTCCTCGAACCGCTCGACGTAGTTGCCGCTCCACACCGTGACGCGGAGCGTCGGCGGGCCGCCGCTCCCACCGAGCACTCCCCCGCAGCCGGCGAGCGCGGTGGCGCCCGCGGTACCGGCCGCACCGAGGAACGCTCGGCGGGTCGCAGAGCTGTGTCCGGTGTCACGCGTCGCTGTTCCGTCGTCCAGGCTGCTGCCTGACATACCCGGCGCCAAACAGGGTTTGACATAAAACCCTGATGGGCTCGAAAATAGTTGTGAGAGTTCACAACATGGACGCGGGCCGATACGCGTCACGGCCGGATTGTCGACCGAAACAGGGTGACGCCGACGAACTCGGAGAGGTCGACGGTGTCGCGACCGCGGGAGGGTCGGTCAGTCGTCCCCGAGGGGGTCGACGTGGCGGGCGGTGACCGGCGCCGACGACGCAGGTCGAACGACCCGCGAGCGGAAACTGCCGTCGGTCGGGCCGCCGGCGTCTCGCCGTCTCGCGAACCCACTTCCTTATTGGGCACCGGCCCCTGTAACCGGTAATGACCGAGTCGGACGTTCACGTCACGCGCCTGTTCGGTGGGCCCGGGAGCGGGAAGACGACCGCGCTCCTCGACCGGGTGGAGGAGCTGCTCGAGGACCCGGACGTGACTGTCCGGGACGTGCTGGTGGTGTCCTACACCCGCGCCGCCGCCGCCGAGATCCGCGAACGCCTCGCCGAGCGGCTCGACACGACGCCGCGGGCGCTGCAGGGTAACGTGTGTACGATGCACGCGAAGGCGTACGAGCTGCTCGACCTCTCGCGGGGCGACGTGGTCGGCGAGAGCGACAAGGAGGAGTTCTGCGAGGAGTACGGCGTCGAGTACGAGGACGAGAAGTCCGGCGCCGGCCGACGGACCGCGCGGTCGACGACGCTCGGGAACAAGGTGATCGCCACCTCCCAGTGGCTCCAGCGGACCGACCGCGAGGTCGCCGACTGGTACGACGTGCCGTTCCAGTGGAACGTGGAGGAGGTCCGGCTCCCGCCCGAGATCGACCCCAACGCCCAGGAGGGGAACAAGTACACCCCGACGTGGCCGTCCGACGACGACCGCCTCGACGTGCCCGAGGCGATCCGCGCGTGGCGCAACTACAAGGGCGAGAACGGGATCGTCGGCTTCGCCGACATGCTCGAGCGCGTCGCCCAGCGCTCCCTCCAGCCCAACGTCGACTACCTCATCATCGACGAGTTCCAGGACATCACGACGCTGCAGTCGAAGGTGTACGAGGAGTGGAAACCCCACCTGGAGAAGGCGCTGATCGCCGGCGACGACGACCAGGTCGTCTACGCCTGGCAGGGCGCCGACCCCGACCTGCTGCTGGACGAGGACGTGGACGAGGACGTGGTGCTGCCCAACTCCTACCGCCTCCCCTCCCGCGTGCTCAACGTGGTGAACAAGGAGATCCGCCACATCGACAAGCGCCAGGAGAAGGATCTCCGACCGCGGAAGGAGGGCGGCCGCGTCGAGGCCGCCGAGTCGCCGTCGATGCTCGACCTCGTCCGGAACGTCCGCCACACGGTCGAACAGGAGGACAGAAGCGAGGACGGCGACGGCACGATCATGCTGCTGTTCCGGGCGCGCTACCAGATGTTCGACTTCGTCGACGAGTTCATCGACGAGGGGATGCCGTTCTCCTCGCTCACGGACCAGCGGCTCTGGACCGACCGACTCACCGACTACGTGCGGGCGATCGAGGCCGTCGACGCCGGCGAGCGCCTCACCGCGCTGCAGGCTCGGCGGCTGGCCGACATCCTGCAGGAGTCGGCGTTCGGCAGCAGCGAGCGCGACGACCTGTACGACCTGATCGACGAGGTCGAGGAGCAGTCCGCGAAGGAGGACCTCGCGGAGATCCCCGTCGCCCCGGACGCCGTCGAGGACGTGGTGCCGTTCATGCCCGGCCCGCGGAGCGCCGGCGACATGGCCCGGAAGATCACCTCGTTCCAGCGCAAGTCGATGAAGGCGTACTTCGAGGGTGACTACCGCGGGATGGACCCCGACCGCGTCCGCGTCGGCACGATCCACTCCGCGAAGGGTCGCGAGGCCGACCACGTGTTCGTCGCGACCGACCTGACCGAGAAGGTCGTCGAGCAGATGGCGGCCCAGGCCGCCCAGCAGGGGCTCGACACGCCGGGCGACGAGGAGTTCACCAAGACCACCGACCCCGTGCCGGTGCTGACCGACAACGAGCGCCGCGTGTTCTACGTCGGGATGTCCCGCGCCCGGGAGCGGCTGGTGCTGATGGAGAACCTCGTCACCGGGGCGCCGACGCTGCCGATCAGCGTCGTGCTGTTCAACGAGCTCAGGGAGGAGCCGCCGGCCGAGCTCATCGACGAGGTGCAGGAGTCGCTGGAGGCGCCCGAACCGGAGCCGTGAGCCGGGAACTCGCCCCCGGGGCGCCCGAGGTCGACCCGGACCACCCCGACGCCCCCGCGACCGACCTGCGGCCGATCGCCGACGCCGTCGAGAACGCGAGCGCCGCCGGCTTCGTCGCCGTCGGCGACCGGTTCGCCGACGACCTGCGCTACCTCTCGCGGTTCGGCGGCCCGGACCGCGACTACGCCGTCGTCGTCACGCCCGACCGTGCCGCGCTGACCGCACCGGGACTGTTCGACGAGCAGGCCCGCCGCGAGTTCGTCGACGGCGCGCCCGACGACGGGATCGCCCGCGAGGTCCGGACCGGGAACCAGGGCGAACCGGCGGGCGTCCGCGCGGCGACAGTTCTCGACGACCTCGGCGATAGCGAAGACGACGCGTCGACCGTGCTCACGCCCGCCAGCGTCCCCCACGACGCCGCGCTCTACCTCGAAGCGGCCGGCTACGAGCTCGCGTCGACGGCCGCCGTCGCCGACGCCCGGGAGCGGAAGACCGAGGCCGAACGCGCCTGTCTGCGCCGGGTGCAGGCTGTCACTTGTCGCGGGATGGCCCGGGCCGAGGCCGTCCTCGCGGCCGCCGAGCCGGACGGCGACGACCTGCTGTACGAGGGCGAACCGCTCACGACCGAGCGCCTGCGCCGGGAGGTCGACGCCGAGATGGCCCGCCACGGGGTCCGCAGCGCGGGCAACACCGTCGTCGGCGCCGGGCCGACGGCCGCGGACCTCCACTACACCGGGATCGACCAGATCGCCCCGGGCGAGACGGTGCTGCTCGACATCTCGCCGCGCGGGCCCCACGGCTACTACGGCGACCTCACTAGGTCGTTCGCCGTCGACAGCGACGGCGGCTGGGAGCGCCGCGCGTTCGTCGCGGTCGAACAGGCCCACGAGACCGCGCTGGAACACGTCGAGGCGGGGGTCACCGCCGGCACCGTCCACGAGGAGGCCGCGGCCGAGCTCACGGCGCACGGGTTCCGGATCGACTCCTCCGAAGTCGGCTTCACCCACGGCGTCGGCCACGGCGTCGGCGTCAGCCTGCACGAGGGACCCTCCCTCCGGGCCGACGCGCCGCTCGAACCCGGCAACGTCGTCACCGTCGAACCCGGCGTCTACGACCCCGAGATCGGCGGCGTCCGGATCGAGGACCTCGTCGCCGTCACCGAGAACGGCTACGAGCGACTGGCCACGTATCCCGTCCGGTTCTCGCCGGTCGCACCCGAGTAGCTCGCCCCCGACTTTTTGAAGGAGAACGCGGCCAGCCACCCCGTGGTCTGAACCGGGCCGCGGGGCGGTCCAGGCGGGAGCACGGCGCACCCCCCGCGGCGGCGACGGCGCGCCGTCTGTTCGCCACGGGCGGCGGCGCCGCCGGCTCGCCGGCCTACTCCTCCTCGGACTCCTCGGGGTCGGCGACGGCGCCCTCGACCGCCCGCTCGGCGGCCATCCCCGGCAGGTCGCCAGGCGTGGTCAGGTACTTCGGGAGCAGCACCATCAGCACCGCGACCGCGAGGAAGGCGCCGCCGACGACGGTCTCCCCGCCGAGCAGTCGCTCGACCGCGTAGATGCCCAGCGGGATCGCGAACACGAGGCTGCCCGCGACGCCGACGGTCTCCAACAGGCCGAGTCGCATCACCGCGGGGTAGGCGCCCGACCGGCAAAACCCTCCCGTAACGGAATCGAGAGTGGAAACGCTCTTGAGACGCGACGGCGGAGTTCCGGGCGTGTTCACCGGCATCGTCGAGCGGACGGGCGAGATCACCGACGTGAGCGAGACCGAGGACGGGCGTCGCCTCACCGTCGCGGCGTCGGGGCTGGACGATCTCCACCACGGGCAGTCGATCAGCGTCAGCGGCGTCTGTCTCACGGTCGAGGCGTTCGGGGAGGACTGGTTCGAGGTGTTCCTCGCGAGCGAGACGGTCGCGAAGACGTATCTGGGCGAGCTGTCGGTCGGGGATCCCGTCAACGTCGAGCGCGCGCTCCCGGCGGACGGGCGCTTCGACGGCCACGTCGTGCAGGGCCACGTCGACACCACCGCGACCGTGGAGTCGATCGAACAGGTCGGCGAGGACTGGCGCTACGCGTTCTCGCTGCCCGCCGAACTGAGCCAGTACGTCGTCGAGAAGGGCTCCATCGCCGTCGACGGCATCAGTCTCACCGTCGCCGCGCGCGACGAGGAGGGCTTCGAGGTGGCGATCATTCCCGCCACCCGCGAGATCACGACGCTGTCGGAGAAAGCCGTCGGCGACCCGATCCACCTGGAGGTAGACGTGATGGCGAAGTACGTCGAGCGGATGACGGACGGCTACCGCTGAGTCGTCGGCGTCTCGATCAGTCGGCCTGCCCGGAGCAGGCTTCGGCGCCGCCGTCGGCCTGCACCGGCTCGGGCGGGTTGAGCTGGTAGAGGTTCTGTCGCGCGTCGGCGAAGTAGACGTCCTCGTCGACGACGCCGATCCCTTCCAGTCGTTCGAGCGCGTAGCGAACCGTCCGCGCGGAGAGCATCGACTCCTCGACGATCCCCTTCTGGGTCAGCGGACCGTCGTACTCGAGCACTTTGAACACGAGCTTGGCGCTTGGTGGGAGGTCGTCGAGGGCCTCCTCGTCAGTCTCGGTCATCATTTCGGATCGAAACCCTCCACTGCCATAAATCTTCGTGGACTGGTGTCGTGGCCCAACACGTCCGCCGGCCAAGCGAACTCCTTTTGTCGGCGCGTCACGGAGTCCTCCGCATGGCTACGGAGAGTTCTCGCGGGCTTTCGGACCACGTCCGCGGGGTGACCGTCACGACCCTCGCCTGTCTGGCCGGCGTTAGTGCGGCCGTCGTGAGCGCGATCGTGTTCGGCACCGACCCGTCGACGGTGTCGACGACGACGCCGCTGGCGGTGGTCGCGGGGTTCGTCATCGCCCAGTACCCGATCCTCTACGCCCTCCGCGTCGACGTGTCGGAGTTCGGCATCAAGGACAACCTCTACGTCGCGTTCATGACGTTCGCACTCTGGTTCCTGAGCTACACCGTCGTGCTCTCGACCGGAGTGAGCTTCTGATGTCCAGCGACAGTATCGCGGTCGTGGACCTGGACCGCTGCCAGCCCGACCGATGCAACTACGAGTGTCAGAACTTCTGCCCGCCGAACCGGACGGGCAAGGAGTGCATCACGCTCCGCGGCGAGGACGCGATGGAGGGCGACCCCGACCAGATCCACATCTCTGAGGAGATCTGTCTGGGCGAGTCCTGCGGGATCTGCGTCGAGAAGTGCCCGTTCGACGCGATCGAGATCATCAACCTCCCCTCGGAGCTGGACCAGGAGCCGGTCCACCGCTACGGCGACAACGCGTTCGCCCTCTACGGGCTCCCCACCCCCGAACCGGGGAAGGTGACCGGTATCCTCGGCCCGAACGGGATCGGGAAGTCGACCGCCGTCCACGCGCTGGCCGGCGAGACGACGCCCAACCTCGGCGAGTACGAGGGCGAGTCCGACTGGGAGGCGGTGCTCGACCGCTACCGCGGCACCGAGCTCCAGAACTACCTCGAACAGCTCATCGACGGCGAGATCGAGGTCGCACGCAAGCCCCAGTACGTCGACCAGATCCCCAAGCAGTTCGACGGGAAGGTGCGCCAACTGCTCGAACGGACCGACGAGCGCGGCGAGCTCGACTACCTCGTCGACGAGCTGTCGATCCGGCCGGTGATGGACCAGGCGATCGACTCCATCTCCGGCGGGGAGCTCCAGCGCGTCGCGCTCGCGGCGACGCTGGCCCGCGACGTCGACTTCTACTTCCTCGACGAGATCACGCCGTACCTCGACATCAGCCAGCGGATGACCGCCGCCCAGCTGATCCAGGAGCTCTCGGAGGACGGCGACCGCTCGATGCTGGTCGTCGAACACGACCTCGCGATCCTCGACCTGCTGGCGGACACGCTCCACATCACCTACGGGGAGCCGGGCGCGTACGGTGTCGTCACCGACCCCAAATCGGTCCGTAACGGGATCAACGAGTACCTCTCGGGCTACCTCGACAACGAGAACATGCGCATCCGGCCGGAGTCGATCACGTTCGAGGAGCACGCGCCGCGTGCCGCCACGAAGGGCCAGCCGCTCGTGGAGTACCCCGACCTGCAGAAGTCCTACGGCGAGGGCGAGTTCTCGCTGGACGTGGAGGCCGGCACCATCTACGAGTCGGAGGTGCTGGGCGTCGTCGGCCCGAACGGGATCGGGAAGTCGACGCTCGCGAAGCTGTTCACCGGCGCGCTGGAGCCCGACGAGGGCGAACTCGACACGCAGCTCGACATCGCCTACAAGCCCCAGTACATCGAGATCGACCAGCCGATGCGCGTCGACGCGTTCCTCTCGTCGATCACCGACCAGTTCGGCTCCTCCTACTGGAACACCGAGATCGCCCAGCCGCTCCAGCTGGAGCGGATCATGGAGCAGAACCTCGACGACCTCTCGGGCGGGGAGCGCCAGCGCGTCGCCATCGCCGCTTGCCTCTCGGAGGACGCCGACCTCTACCTGCTCGACGAGCCCTCCGCCCACCTCGACGTGGAGCAGCGCGTGCAGGCCACCTCCGCCATCCGGCGCTACACCGAGAACCACGACGCGACGGCGATGGTGATCGACCACGACATCTACATGATCGACCTGCTGTCGGACCGCCTGATGGTGTTCGACGGCGAGCCCGCCGACCACGGGACCGCGCGCCCGGCCCAGGAGATGCGCGCCGGGATGAACGACTTCCTCGCGGACCTGGACATCACGTTCCGCCGCGACGAGCGGACCGGCCGCCCGCGGATCAACAAGCCCGGCAGCCAGAAGGACCGCGAGCAGAAGCGCGACGGCGAGTACTACTACGCCAACTGAGCGCCCCCCGTTTTCCGGAACCGCCCGGCTATAACTCCGCCCGCCCGTACCCACGAGTATGCTCCGCCTCGCCGTCGCCACCCAACAGGAGACGTTCGAGCGCGTCCGCGAGCCGCTCGCCGACCGCGGGATCGAGGTCGTCGCCGTCAGAGCCAGCGAGCGCACGCTGTCGCTCTCGGCGCCCGACCTCCCGAGCGTCGACGCCGGCCTCGTGTTCCCCTCCCGCCCCATGGAGGGCGGCGCCGTCTCGGCCGCGCTCGACGTGCCCTGGGTGAACAGCCGCGAGGCGATCCTCACCTCCCGCAACAAGGCGGAGGTGCTCGCCGCCCTCTCGGCGGCCGCTCTCCCCGTCCCCGAGACGACGCTCGTCTCCAACCCGGTCGACGACGACGCCGTCGCCGCGGCGGCCGACGACCTCCGGCGCCGCACGGACGCCGACTCGCTCGTGATCAAACCCAACTCCACCACCCGCGGCGTCGGCGTCGCCCGCGTCGGCGACCCGGACTCGCTGCTGGGCGTCACCGACTACCTCGACCTCGTCCACGACTTCCGCGCGACGGGGGACCGCTCCTACCTGCTGCAGGAGTACCTCCCCGACGCGCGGGACTACCGCGCGATGATCGTCGACGGCGAGTACGCCGGCGCCGTCGAGCGCCGGTTGCCCGAGGAAGAGACGGAGGCGGGCAAGTGGAAACACAACGTCCATCGCGGGGCGGTCGCCGAGGGCGTCTCGCTCCCGCCGGAGGCTCGGGAACTCGCCGAGCAGGCGGCCGACGTGCTGGGGATCGACTACCTCGGCGTCGATCTGCTGGAGACCGACGACCGACTCGTGGTGAACGAGACCAACGCGCGGCCGACGGTGGACGACGCGACGAAGTACGAGCCGGACTTTTACGACCGACTCGCCGGACTGATCCGGAAGACGGCCGAGAGCCGCTAGGAGAGGTCGATGTCCGCGGCGTCGTCGAGCTTCTCGAAGCTCACCTCGAGCACGCCGTTGTTGAACGTCGCCTCGGCGCTGTGCTCGTCGACGCGGGTCGGGAGGCGCACTCGCTCGCGGTACTCGCCGGCCTCGATGGTCAGCGTCTCGCCGTCGCACTGCAGCGAGATCTCCTCCTTGCTCGCGCCGGGAAGGTCCGCGACGAGGCGGAGCCGGTCGCCCTCGTCGAAGGCGTCGACGTGGGCGTCGCCGTCGGCCCCCTCCCGACTACCCCCCATCATCCGCTCGATCTCGTCGAAGATGTCGCCGAACGGGTCTTCGCGGTCATCCCTACGCATGGGTGGGCGTACACCAGCACCGCTCAAAAGCCTTCTGTCGACGGCTATCTCGGTCCCCTCCCGGCATCTCGTCGGTCGGCGCCGACGGAACCGGTCGGTTTGAAGTGCGACTGGCACGAACCGCGCGACGATGGCTTCTTTCGCGACGCTCGACGCGCTCGCCGAGCGGTTCTCCGGGGCGCGGGTGCTCGTCCGCCTCGACCTCAACTCCCCGATCGAGGACGGAACCGTCCGGGACAACCGCCGGTTCGAGCGCCACGCCCGCACCGTCTCGGAGCTGGCCGACGCCGGTCACCGGGTTATCTGTCTGGCCCACCAGGGTCGCCCCGGCCGCGACGACTTCACCCACCTCGACCAGCACGCCGGGATCCTGAGCGACCACCTCGACCGCGAGGTCCAGTACGTCGACGACATCTGCGGCGCGACGGCGACCGACGCGATCGAGGCGGCCGACCCCGGCGAGGTGCTGCTGCTCGACAACGTCCGGATGCACGACGACGAGCTCGCCGACCGCGAGCCCGAAGCCCACGGCGAGTCGGAGCTCGTCACCGCTCTCGCCGACGCCGCCGACGCGTACGTCAACGACGCCTACTCCGCGGCCCACCGCGGTCACGCGTCGCTGGTCGGCTTCCCGTACGTCCTGCCCGCCTACGCCGGTCGGGTGATGGAGACCGAGTACGAGGCCAACTCCGCGATCGCGACCCGCGAGTTCGACGGGCAGGTGACGATGGTCGTCGGCGGCACGAAGGCGACCGACGTGATCCAGGTGATGGACGCCATCGGCGACAAGGTCGACGCGTTCTGTCTGGGCGGGATCGCGGGCGAACTGTTCCTCCGCGCCGCGGGCCACCCCGTCGGCCACGACGTGGGCGGCTCGGACCGCTTCGACGAGCAGTGGGAGCGCAACGAGGAGACGATCCGCGCCGTGCTCGACGAGCGCGGCGACCAGATCCACCTGCCGCTGGATCTCGCCTACGAGGACGAGTACGACCAGCGCGCCGAGATCGCGCTCTGGCAGATCGACGAGAAGACCACGTCGTTCCTCGACGTGGGGTCGGCGTCGATCGACAGCTACCGCGAGATCGTCGGCGACAGCGAGGCGGTGTTCGTGAAGGGCGCGCTGGGCGTGTTCGAGGACGAGCGCTTCGCCGACGGCACGGTGGGGCTGCTCGAAGCGATCGCCGAGACCGACTGCTTCTCGGTCGTCGGGGGTGGCGACACCTCCCGCGCGATCGGGATGTACGGGCTGGACGAGGCCGACTTCTCGCACGTCTCGATCGCCGGCGGCGCGTACATCCGCGCGCTCACGGGCGAGCCGCTGGTCGCCGTCGAGACGCTGGAGAACTGTCGGCCGAAAACGGAGGCGTAGCGCCGGCTTACAGGTCGCGGCCGAGCCCCATCCCGAGAGTCTCGTTGGTGGTCGCGATGCTTTCGGCCTTCCCCGCGGAGTCCGTGATCGCGCGGATCGCGTCGACGTTCTCCGGCACCACGTCGGACTCCTGGTGGATCGCCTGGAACAGGTAGAGGTCGTCGCCCCGGACGGCGACGGACTCCTCCCAGATGCAGTTCTCCCACACGTCGCCCCGGGAGCGCCCGGAGTCGAGCGCGAACTCCTTCAGCTTGCCCGAGCCGTCGATGCCCGCGGCGCCGGGCACGAGGAACGTGCGGGACTCCTCGGCGAGCAGGTCGCGGACCGCCTCGGCGTCGGCGTCGTCCTCGAGGGTGACGTTCACCGAGTGCATGTGCATCAGCGTCGCCGGCACCTTCAGCCCGAGCGTGTCGATGTCGATGTCGGGGAAGATCGTCTTCACGTCCGGGCCGTGGTGGCTCGGCAGCGAGACGGGGTCGGGGAGGATGTCGTC
>SDGW01000593.1_pt1 | contig 15301 bp, 13 predicted proteins | sample 2873831 | NCBI WGS metagenome assembly SDGW01 (sample SAMN08132700, study PRJNA421101) | hypersaline lake metagenome | isolation source: celular fraction 0.22 microns magnesium sulfate-rich crust from ephemeral... | place: Spain: Penahueca Lagoon, Toledo | collected 2011-07
CCGTCAACCGCCTCGGGTTCGGTGCGATGCGGGTCACGGGCGAGGACATCATCGGGCGCCCGGCCGACGAGGACGACGCGAAGGCAGTCCTCGAACGGGCCGTGGACCTGGGGGTCGACTTCGTCGACACGGCCGACTCCTACGGGCCGGGCGTCTCGGAGCGGCTGATCGGCGAGGCGCTCGGCGACCCCGACGACGTGGTCGTCGCCTCGAAGGCCGGACTGCTCCGCAACCGCGAGGGCGACTGGCTCCCTCACGGCGACCCGGACTTCCTGAAGAATCAGGTGCTGTGTAGCCTCGACCGGCTCGGGACCGACACGATCGACCTCTACCAGTACCACCGTCCCGACCCGGACACCGACTTCGAGGAGTCCGTCCACGCGTTCGCGGAGATGAGAGACGCCGGCCAGATCGCCCACGTCGGGCTCTCGAACGTCACCGTCGAGCAGCTGGAGACAGCCACGGAGATCGTCGACGTCGCCACCGTCCAGAACCGGTACAACGTCGGCCACCGCGACGACGAGGACGTGTTGCGGGCCTGCGAGCGCAGCGGCGTCGGCTTCATCCCGTGGGGCCCGATGTACACGGTCGACGAGGAGGGCGTCGCGGAGGCGCTCGGCGAGGTGGCCGGTCGTCGCGACGCGACGCCGCGGCAGGTCGCGCTGGCGTGGCTCTTAGAGCACTCCGACGTGACGCTCCCGATCCCGGGCACGTCGAGCGTCGAGCACCTCGAGGCGAACGTCGCCGCCGCGGAGCTGTCGCTGACGGACGAGGACCTGCGCGCGTTGAACGACGTCGACCCGCAGTCGTAGCGGCGGGTTTGTTTAAAAGGGCCGCTCGGTCAGCTACTCGTCGAACGGGTTCACGAGTTCGACCGTCTCCTCGCGGTCGGGGCCGACGCCGACCGCGTAGACGGGGGTGTCGATCTCGTCGGCGACGAGCTCCAGGTACTCGCGCGCCGGCTCGGGGAGCGCGTCGTAGCCGCCCTCGGCGACTGCGGCCGAGTCGAACTCCTCCCAGGTGTCGAGCGACTCGTACACCGGCTCGCAGCGCTCCCATCGGTCGGTCGTGGTGGGGACGGTGTCGAGCGTCTCGCCGTCGCCGGACTGCGTCCGGCTGTCACCGGGCGAAGCTCGGTTGCCCGAGGGACTCCGTCCCTCGCTGCCAGAGGCGCCTTGCGCCTCGCTGTCCAGCTCGTACCCCGTACACACCTTCAGCTCGTCGAGCCCGGCGAGCACGTCGACGTGGTTGACCGCGACGCCCGTGAAGCCGGAGACGCGCGCGGCGTGGCGGAGCATCGGGAGGTCGAGCCAGCCGATCCGGCGCGGGCGACCCGTCACCGTGCCGAACTCGCCGCCCTTCTCGCGGATGTCGTCGGCGAGCGCCTCCTCGTCGGCGTCGCCGTCGAGCTCCGTCGGCATCGGCCCCTCGCCGACCCGCGAGAGGTACGCCTTCACGATGCCGACGACCTCGCCGTCGCCGACGGTCGTGACGCCAACCCCGGAGCCGACCGCGGCGCCGCCGGCGGTCGGGTTCGAGGACGTGACGAACGGGTAGTTCCCGTGGTCGACGTCGATGTGGGTGCCCTGTGCGCCCTCGAACAGGATCCGGTCGCCGGCCTCGCGGCGTCGGTAGAGGAAGTCGCTGCAGTTGACGGTCATCCCCTCGTCGGCGAGGCGCTCGCCGATCGCGGCGAACTCCTCGTGGAGCGCGTCGACGTCGAACGCCTCTGCGCGCTCCTCGTCTCCGTCGATCTCGAGCCCGTACACCTCCTCCACGAGCGCGCGCTTCTGCGGGACGACGTACTCGAGTTTCTCACGGAGCACGTCGGGGTCGAGCAGGTCGGCGATCCGGACCCCCCGCCGACCGGCCTTGTCCTCGTACGTCGGGCCGATGCCGCGGCCGGTCGTGCCGACCTCGTCGCCGGCGTCGTCGTCCGCCTTGACCTCCTCTTCGATCCCGTCCAGCACGCGGTGGTACGGCATGATGACGTGCGCTCGGCGGGCGACCCGCACGTCGGGGTCGAGCCCGCGCTCGCGCAGGTCGTCGATCTCGGTGAACAGCGTGCGCGGATTGACGACGCAGCCGTTGCCGAGGACGCCGACCGTGCCCCGGACGGCGCCGCTCGGTACCAGCGACAGCTTGTACTCCGCGCCCCCCTCGACGACGGTGTGGCCGGCGTTGTCGCCGCCCTGATAACGGACTACGACGTCCGCGTCCCCTCCCCACCGGTCGACGAGCGCGCCCTTGCCCTCGTCACCCAGCTGGGAGCCGACGATGGTGAGTGTCATACGGCCCGGAGGTTCCCGCCGGGGGGTAAAACCGATTACGGTCCGTCGTCGGTCTCACCCCACGGACGTGCATCACATCGAGGCGCGGCCGGATGAGGTATGCCCGTTCGTGCAGTCGTTCGCCGCATGCCGTGCTCACGGTCGTCGGGCTCGGTCGAGCGGTCCGAGCGATCGCGAAGGCCGTCGGCGTCGAAGCGATCGAACACGTTAATTACTCCCACGTCGAAGCGCCGGATCGAGCGACCCCGGTCCCGTCGCCGACAGCAACTTTTAAACCGGGGCATGACGAGTTAACATGTGCCATGATAGATCGACTAGAGAAGGAGGTAGACATGCTGGAACGCCACCTCCAGGTTCTGCGAATGGTCATCGAAAACGAACCGATCGGCATCGTGAAGATGTCGAACGAGACCGGCTACCCCCACCACAAGGTCCGCTACTCGCTGCGCGTGCTCGAGGAGGAGAACCTCATCGAGCCGTCCAGCCAGGGCGCGATCACCACCGAGCGGACTCACGAGTTCGTCGACGAGCTCGACGAGAAGCTCGACGAGACGGTCGAGAAGCTCGGCTCCATGCGGATCGACGACGCCGCCGAACTCGAGAACTGAACGCCATCGTTCGTACGCCTCGCCCGCCGGAAGTCCGCGTTTTGACCGCGGTCGGACGCAGCCGATAGCGTCCCGTGTCCGGTCGGTACCGCCCCGCGCTGCGAAGGGACTCGTCCGTTACTCGCCGACTGATCTTCGTCAAACGTCCCGTTCCGCGGACCCGCTCTACAGGTCGGGGACGGTCATGTGGAAGCCGCCGTCGCGGGCCTCGACCAGACAGAGGTGGTACCCCTGCTTGCGCGAGAGCTTCACGAAGCTCGCGCGCTTCGACCGGCTGAACAGCCCGCCGCCGACGGCGTCGCTCGCGGTCTCTAACGCGCCCGGTTCGAAGAAGCTCTCCGTCACCGCGAACGCCCCCGCGAACGAGTCGTTCGACTCGGCGATGTCGCGGCCGTTGCTCACGAGCGACTCCAGCGTCCCCTCGGCGGTCGGGTCCCGGCTGTCGTTGAGGTCGGCGACGAACAGCGGGTTCCCCATCCGGTCGCGCAAGACGAGGTCGAACGCGCGCTGCTCGCGCGTCTCCTCGCCGTTCTCGCGGATCGCGATCGACACCGAGCCGCCGATCTCCGCGCGGTCGACCTCGGGGATCGCGTCGTAGAGGTCGCGGAGGACGCTCTGATTGCCGGTCCCGCTCACCTCGAACGGGAGGTCCTCGACGAGCCAGCGCGTGAACCCGTACTCGATCGTGTCCCGCAGGAACTCCTCGTACGGCTGGCCGTCGACCGTGAGTCCGTCCGTCTCGAAGCTCGTGTGGTGCTCGATCCGGAGGTTCTCGCGGAGCATGTCGCGGTCCACGGTGCCGTCGTGGGCGTCCTCCAGCGTCGCCCCGCCCTTGGAGTCGTACCTGACGAAGAGGTTCGTCCCGCTCCGGGCCTCCGCGGGCGACAGCGAGCGGTCGCTCTCGGGAAGCCGCTCCCGGGCCGCGGCGAGCTCGTCGCGGAGCCGGTCCCGCTCCTCGCGGAGCGTCGAGACCTCCGACTCCAGCCGGTCGACTTCCGTCGCCAGCTCGTCGCGCTCGCCCTCGATGTCGTCGCGCTCCGCGGCGACCTCGTCCAGCTCCGCCGCCAGCGACTCGCGCTCCCGCTCCGACTCCTCCAGTGCGCTCTCCAGCTGCCGAAGGCGCTCCCGACGCGCCCCCTCGTCGCGCGACTCGCCGGCTCCCCGAGAGCGCTGCGACACGGCGGACCGGTTCGCGCCCGTCCCGCCGGTCGAGCGCGGATCCGGAGACGACTCGTTCGCCGACCGCGCGGCCGTCTCGGCCTCGTTCCGTTGCGCGGCGCCGGTCGATTCGCGCGACCCTCCGGAACCGCTCCCGGTCGCGTTCCCGGCGCCGTTGCGGCCGCCCGGCGGGTCGCTCGCTTCGGACGGATCGAGCGCCGGGATCGACTTCTGCTCGCGCCACTGCTCCTCCTCGGAGAACACGTCGTCGCTCGGGCGCGCTCCGTCGGACGCGTTCCCGGACCGGTCCGAGTCGGTTCCGTCCGCGGGCGCGTCCCCGTCGACGGCCTCGGTCTCCGGACTCCTCTCGCCGGGATCGCTCGCCGGTTCGTCCGCCCGGGCGCCGGATTCGGTCGACGCTTCGCTCTCGTTTCGCCGTCGACCCGCGGCACCGCGGTCGTCGTCCCCGCCGATGTCGACGGGCGACTGGTGGTCGCCGTCGCGGTCGGTTTCGGCCCCGGCTCCGGGGCTCTCACGGCTCTCGTCGGTCGCGTCGCTTCCGGCCGTTTCGGGGGTCGCGTCGCTTCCGGCCGTTTCGGGGGTCGCGTCGTCTCCGGCGGCGTCCGGGGCCGCGTCGACGGCGGTCGGCCCGCCAGACGCGACGTCGTCGGGCTCCGGACCCGCCTCGCGTTCCTGACCGCTCTCGGGGTCCGAGGCGCTCGATTCCGCCCGGTTCCCCGTCGCCCCGTCCGCCGATCCCTCGTCCGGTTCCGTCTCGGCCGGCGCCGATTCGCCCGCGGCGGTCGCCCCGGACCCGGCCGCTCCCGCGTCGCCCTCGGACGGGATCTCGCGGACGTCCAGGTCGACCTCGTAGACGGTGTAGATGCCGACCTCGTCGTCGGCGAGCGAGAACGCCTTCTCGCCGGTCTCCAGCCGCCTGGAGTTGCCGACGTACGCGGCGGCCATCGACTCGCCGGCCGTGTACGTGACGTAGTAGTCGCCGGAGAGCACGTTCTCCGAGAGCTCGACGTAGCCGGTGAACCCGCCCTGCGAGAGCTTGCGGTCCGCCTCCGAGAGCGGGGTGTCGTTCGTGTAGTACTGCGCCCGCGGCTCGCCGCCCTGCTCCTGCATGGCGAACAGCACCGGGAGGACCTCCTCGGGGGCCTCGTACAGCGTGCCGGAGGCATCCGCGAAGTCGTCCAGGTCGCCGTCGGCCGTGCCGACGACGCGGCCATCGAACACGAACAGCCACGCCGCGCCGTCGGTCACCGCGCCGGAGAACCCGCGGTCGACGAGGCGTCCGAGCCCGGCGAATCCGCCCGAGAACTCGCGGGCGTCCCACCCGGTGATATCCGATCGTCGCTGTGCGTCCATCTTGGTTCATGTGGCCTGCAACGACCCAAATACCTTCCGGACCGTGAGACGCTCGTCTGACGCCGATCGGGCGGGATCCCGTCGACCGAGATCGGGTCTCAGTCCGGCGGTTTCTCCGCTCGCGCTCGCGAGCCCCCGTCCGGCTACGCGTCCTCGACGGTCGCGATCGCCTCGCGGCCGAGCTCGATCACGTCCGGCTGCAGGTCGCTCGCGGCCAGCTCTGCCGGGTCGTACCAGCGCCACCCGTCGGGGTCGACCTCGCCGTCGCCGTTCGGCGCTATCTCGCGGGAGTCGACGCGGGCGTAGTAGAGGTGATCGACGTGCTGGTGGCCCACGGCGCCGTCCTCGCGGACGTTGATGTCGTGGAGCATGAGGTGGGCCGGCTCCGGGAGCCCGCGGGTGTTCGGCCCCTCGATCGACGACTCGGTCGCGACCAGTTCGGCCTCCAGCCCGGTCTCCTCGCGGACCTCGCGGAGCGCCGCCTCGTGGGGGAGCTCGTCGCGGTCGACGTGGCCGCCGGGCGGCAGGCGGATCCCGAGCCGGTCGTGGGCGTGGAGCGCGGTCGCGCCGTCGTTGACGACGTACGTCGTCGCGGTGAAGTGACGGGTGGTCTCCATACGCGCCGCTCGGCCCGCGAGGGCTTGTGCGTTCGGAAAACGGAAGTCGAAGCGGCCGCGTTCGGAAAACCGAAGTCGAAGCGGCCGGCGGTCCGGCCGCCGGGCGAGAAACGACGGAGCGTCGACGGAAGCGGTCCGGGCGTCGATCAGCTCAGCGCGACGCCGTCCTCGGCCTCCAACAGCTCGTGGTAGCGGTTCCGGATGGTGACCTCGCTGATGTTCGCCACGTCGCTGACCTCGCTCTGGGTCACCTTCTCGTTGACCAGCAGGGAGGCCGCGTAGACGGCGGCCGCGGCGAGGCCGACCGGCGACTTGCCGGAGTGGATCCCCTGCGACTTCGCGGTGTCGAGCAGCGACCGGGCGCGGCGCTCGGCCTCGTCCGAGAGCCCGAGGTCGGAGGCGAACCGCGGGACGTAGCTCTCCGGGTCCGCCGGCTGGATCTCCAGCTTGAGCTCGCGGACGACGTAGCGGTACGTTCGCGCGATCTCGTCCTTCTCGACGCGGGAGACCGCCGCGATCTCGTCGAGGCTGCGCGGCGTGCCCGCCTGCCGGGCGGCCGCGTACAGCGACGCGGTCGAGACGCCCTCGATGGAGCGCCCCGGCAGGAGGTCCTCGTCGAGCGCGCGGCGGTAGATGACGGAGGCGGTCTCGCGGACGTTGTCCGGGAGGCCGAGGGCGCTCGCCATCCGATCGATCTCGCCGAGCGCCTGCTTCAGGTTCCGCTCTTTCGAGTCGCGGGTGCGGAACCGCTCGTTCCAGGTGCGGAGCCGCTGCATCTTCTCGCGCTGGCGGCTGGAGAGGGACTTCCCGTAGGCGTCCTTATCCTGCCAGCCGATGTTCGTCGAGAGCCCCTTGTCGTGCATCATGTTCGTCGTCGGCGCGCCGACGCGGGACTTGTTGTCCTTCTCCTTGGAGTCGAACGCGCGCCACTCCGGCCCGCGGTCGATCTCGTCCTCCTCGACGACGAGCCCGCAGTCGACACAGACCGTCTCCCCGTGCTCCGTGTCGGTCGCGAGCTGGCCGCTGCACTCGGGACATCGCAGTTCCTCGTCCGACGACTCGGACTCCTCCTCGTCGTCGACGTGCTCCGCCGTGTACGTTCGAACGTTTTCGCTCATTGGTTGGTTCAAATGGAGGGAACGAGGGGACCGAGAGACGCGTCTCGGTTGGTTTCCTCACTATCAGGTAAGGGTTGAAGACATTTAAATCCTCGTGTCGATATCGGATCTGAAAAGTGCGTCGAGAGGTCGTCTCGAACCGTCTGATGGCGATAGTTGCCGGTTTTCTCACGGGCGATATCCGCGTCCGGTCGCGCTCGACTGTCGGCGGACCGCCACTATATAGATATTTCGTGACAGACCCGAGGGGTTCGGGGCGGAGACGGTTCCGCGAGGGCAACCGATTTGGGTATCGGCCGAACACGAACGGTATGAACCGGACACGCCTCGACGAGACGCTCGCAGCCCTCGATTCGGACGGCTACCTGCTCGACGCGTCGCAGGATGACGCGAACCAGCTGTACCTCTCCGGGTTCACCGGCCCGGACCCGTTCCTGACGCTGTACGCCGACGGCGAGGTCCACGCGCTCGTCTCCGGGCTGGAGTACGGGCGGGCGCGGACGGAGGCCGACGCCGACACCGTCGAGCGCCACGCCGACTACGATTACGACTACGGCGGCCGGGAGGAGCGGTACGACATGTACGCCGCGTTCGTCCGCGACAAGGGGGTCGAGTCGGTGTCGATGCCGCCTCGCGGCCCGGTCGGGACCGCCGACGCGATGCGCGAGCGCGGGATCGACGTGGCGGTCGACGGCGACGACCTCCTCCGGGAGGTCCGCGCCGTGAAGACCGACGAGGAGGTCGACGCGATCCGCGAGGCGCAGCGGGCGAACGAGGCCGCGATGCGCGCCGCAGAGGAGCTGCTCGCCGGCGCCGACGTGGCGCGAGAGGAGGACGCGGCCGGCGAAGACGCGCCCGCCGACGGCGAGGCCGACGCTGAGCCGGGCGTCCTGCTCGTCGACGGCGAACCGCTCACCAGCGAGCGCGTCGCCGAGGAGATCGAGGTGACCCTGCTCCGGCACGGCTGCGCGCTCGACGAGACGATCGTCGCCGGCGGCGCGCAGGCGGCCGACCCCCACGACCGCGGCTCCGGCCCGCTGCGGGCGAACGACGCGATCATCGTCGACATTTTTCCCCGGTCGAAGGCGACGAAGTACAACGCCGACATGACCCGGACGTTCTGCGTCGGGGAGCCGCCGGCCGCGCTCCGGGAGTGGTACGACCTCACCGAGCGCGCGCTCGACGCCGCGCTCGACGCGGTCGAGCCGGGCGCGACCGGCGAGGACGTCCACGCCGCGGCCTGCGAGGTGTACGAGGACGCCGGCGAGCCGACGTTCCGCACCGACCCCGAGACGGAGACGGGGTTCATCCACTCGACCGGCCACGGGATCGGCCTCGACGTCCACGAGTCCCCCCGGCTCGCGAGCGGCGGGGGCGAGCTGGAGCCCGGCCACGTGATCACCGTCGAGCCGGGGCTGTACGACCCCGACGTCGGCGGCGTCCGGATCGAGGACCTCGTCGTCGTCACCGAGGACGGGTACGAGAACCTCACGGAGTATCCGATCGCGTTCGAAGTCTGACGGGTCGCCGGTCTCGTCGTCGCCGGTCTCGTCGTCGCCGGTCTCGTCGTCGCTCGGTGATCGATCGCACGCCACAGCCGGCCCGGCTGGCCGCGACCGGAACCCGCTTCCACCCGGGTCGAGAACGACGACCGTGAACTGGCGGTACCGGCACACGGCGCTCACGCTCTGTACGCTCGCGTTCACCGCGACGATGGTCGCGCGGCTGGCCATCAGCCCGCTGGTCCCGCAGATCACGGCGCGGTTCGGCGTCACGAACGCGACGGTCGGCCTCGCGCTCTCGGGGATGTGGCTGGCGTACGCGCTGGCGCAGTTCCCCTCCGGGTTGCTCGGCGACCGCTACGGGGAGCGCGGCGTCATCCTGACCGCGGTGGGCGCCACCGCGGTCGCCTCCCTGCTGATCGCCGCCTCGCCGTCGATCGCCGTCTTCATGCTGTTCACGGTGGCGCTCGGCGCGGGCGCCGGGCTCCACTACTCGGTGGCGACGACGTTCCTCGCCAAGCAGTACGACGACATCGGCCGCGCCATCGGCGTCCACGTCGCGGGCGGTCCGATCGCCGGGCTCGCCGCGCCGCCGGTCGCCGCGCTCGTCGGCTCGCGGTACGGCTGGCGGGCCGGCGTCCTCCTCGGCGTCGCGGTCGCGGTGCCCGTGTTCGCCCTGTTCGCGTGGCGGGTGCGCCCGACGGAGCCGGTCCGTCCCGACCAGCCGCTGCGGGAGCGGTTCGCGCTCGCTCCCCTCCTCGAACTGCTCTCGCGGCCGTCGATCCTCTACACGACCGCGCTGGCGACGATGGGGGCGTTCACGTGGCAGGCGACCGCCTCCTTCCTCCCGACGTTCCTGGAGGTCGGCGGCGGGCTCTCGACGGCGCTGTCGGCGCTGCTGTTCTCGCTGTACTTCCTCGTCCACGGCGGCACGCAGCCGGTCACGGGCTCGCTCTCCGACCGGTTCGGCCGCGACGCGACCGCGATGGGGACGATGAGCGCCGGCATCGTCGGCTACGGACTCCTGGTCGCGACGGCGCGGTTCGACCTCGGCCTCGGCCCGACGATCGCGGCCGTCGGGTTCGTCGGCGTCGCGATGTCGTGGGGAGCCCCGGTCCAGTCCCGGTTCATGGACCTGCTGTCCGACGAGGAGCGCGGCGCCGGGTTCGGCCTCGTGCGGACCGCGTACATGGTGCTCGGGGCGTCTGGCAGCGTGGTCGTCGGAACGATCTCGGACGTCGCGGGGTGGGAGGCCGCGTTCGGGCTGCTCGCGGGCGTGATGGCCCTCGGGCTGGCCGCGCTGCTCGCGAACCGGCTACTCGGGCTGGGGTACTGACCGGTCGGCCGTCGCCCGGACGATCGACCCGGCTTACAGCCGGTCGTCCTCTAAGCTCCCGGGGTCCTCGGCGGTGTCGAACATGTTGTTCTCCGCGCCGTCGAGCATCTCGTCGCGCGGCTCCTCGTCGACGACGGAGACGTTGTACGCCTCGATCCCGGAGGCGATGAGGTCCTCCGCGGCCTGTTCCTCGGAGACGAACTCCTGTTCGGCGAGCTGCTGGAACTCCGCGTAGACGTCGTCCGAGAGGTTCAGTTCGAAGGTCGGCATACCCCCTCGTTCCGGCCGGACGCTTTTAAGCGTTCCCTCGTTCGCGGTGCGCGACGAGCCCCGGGAGCGGGGCGAGCGCGGACGCGGTCGCGGACGGCGCTGTCGGGCCGCTTCGAGTCTGCGGGCCGGCTCCAACCTTTTTGAGACCCGTCGTCGTAGGCGCGACCACTGTGACCGACACGATCCAGGTCCAAGTGGCGGCCGCCACCTGCGATCGCTGTCCCGTGGCCGCGCTGTCCGAGCGGACGACCCTGCGGGCGGTCCGGGTCGACCCCGACGACGCGCGCGTCGACTTCGTCGCTGACGACAGCCCCGCCGACGCGCCGAGCGAGCTGGACCTGCTGGAGTTCGCCGGGAGGGCCCACGGTCGGTATGATCTCGGACGCGGGGACTCCGATAGCGAACCCCGCGACGGGGGTGACGGCGAGCGCGGGGACCGCGACCCCTCCGACCGCGATGCGACGTCCACCCCTTCGGACGACGGCGGCTGCACCGCCTGCGCCTGTGCCGGGCTCCCGTCGGCGTTCTCCGGCTTCCCGGTGTCGCCGCGCGAGACGCGGATCGACGACGGGGAGCTGCTCGCCACGTTCGTGTTGACCGGCTACGGGGAGCTGCAGGCTATCGTCGACGCGTTCGGCGGCGCGGAGGTCCGCCGGATCCTCGTCGATCGGGACACGAGTGACGGCCGCCCGAACGTGGTCCCAGTCGACCTCTCCGACGTGACGGAGCGACAGGCGACGGTCGCCGCCGTCGCGGTCGAGAAGGGGTACTTCGATCCGGACGGCGCCACGGCCGACGAGATCGCCGCCGAGCTCGGGGTGGCCAAGTCGACCGTCTCGGAGCACCTCCGGCTCGTGACGGCCACCGTGCTGTCCCAGCTGTTCGGCGAGGGTACTTAAATCGCCGAATAGTTCGGGAGTAGCTAGTTGTTCGTTTCGGGTCCTAGGGTACAGTATGTCACGACTCTGTATTCCGTAATTAATTCCGTGACCGGACGCCCGCGAGGCACCGAGAGCTCACAAGCGATCGCCGCGGCGGACGGCGGGCCGGCGCCGCGGGGCCGCGTTCGTACCGCCGAGCCGGCTCAACGACACGACACACGACACACACCTATGGACAGACGAACGATCGCGATCCTCCTCATCGTGCTCGCCGTGCTGCTGCCGACGTGGTACGTCGGCCTGCACGGCGAGCCGCCCTCGGAGGAGGTCAGGATCGACCAGAGCGTGAGCGAGATGCAGCCGCTGGAGGGGTTCGTCGACGCGCCGAACAAGCTCTCACCGAGTCAGGTCGGCGTGATCGTCTGGGTCGCCCTGTTCGGGCTTCTCGGAGCCATGGCGTTCTTCCACCGCTTCATGAACCGAGCCGCCCGCCCCGACGCGAGCGGTGGGGGACCGAGCGACGCCGGCGGCGCTGACGACCCGGCCGCGGCCGACGGCGGGCTCGACGGACCGCCGCCGGACGGGACGAACCGGGCGACGTTCCCCTGGTTCGAGACGGAGGACCGGTGGGTCGTCCAGTACCACGACGCGAGCGACGCCATCGAGGGGCTCGTCGCGATGGGCGGGCTCACCGTCCTCGCTATCGTCTTCTCGGCGCTGCTGACGGCCGAGTACCTCACTCTGGCGCGCACCCAGTACTTCGGCGTGTACGCCTTCGGGCTGTTCATGTCGCTGCTGGGCTCGACGGTGTCGTACTACGCCTGGTTCATGCCACACGTCGAAGTCGCCGAACGGAGGGACCACTGATGGGAGACGACGCACCCGACACGCGACCGACGGGAGACGGAATCGACGCCCCGCCGAGCGACGGCCCTCGCGAGCGCGAGGCGCCCGGCGGGCGTACCGATGTCGACGCGTCCGACGCCGACGCTTCCGACGCGTCCGACGCCGACGCTTCCGACGCGTCCGACGCCGAGGGAGAACTGTGCGACGCCTGCCCGGAGAACGACGGCGGGCCCGCCGTCGACCCGAGTATCTTCCGGCCGTTCTGGAAGGACGCGCGCGCCGAACTCAAGCGCCGCGACTACGCGAAGGTCCTCGCGACGGTCGGCGGGATCACGGCGGTCGGAAGCCTCGCCGCGCCGGTCGCGGGGCTCACGCGGGTGTTCGAGCGCAAGTATCAGGGCCCGGTGTACGAGGAGGGGATCCCCCTCGTCGACGAAGCGGGCGAGCGGATCGCGGAGGACCGCATCGCCCCCGGCGAACAGCTCACGGTGTTCCCGGAGCCGCGCCCGGGGATCGACGACGCCCCGACGCTGCTCGTGCGCTTCGAGGAGTCGGCGTACGGCGACCAGGTGCGCGACGAGTACACCGTCGGCGGGTACGCCGCGTTCTCGAAGGTGTGCACCCACGCCGGCTGCATGGTCGCCGACCGCGACGGCGACGTGCTCGTCTGTCCGTGCCACTCCGGGCGGTTCGACCCGGTGACGGGCGCGCAGGTCGTCGGGGGACCGCCGCCGCGGGCGCTGCCGCAGCTCCCGATCACGCTCTCGGGCGACGGCTACCTCGTCGCGACCGGGGACTTCCAGGGGCCGGTCGGCCCCGGGGGTGAGTGATGTCCCGGATCGACGCCGCGACCGAGCGGGCCGAGTCCGCGTACGACTGGGTCGACTCGCGGCTGGACCTGGACGACGCGAGCGACTTCCTCGGGAAGGCGTTCCCCGCGGAGGACTCGTTCCTCCTCGGCGAGGTCGCGCTGTTCTGTTTCGGGATCCTCGTCGCGACCGGGACGTTCCTCGCGTTCTTCTACGAGCCGAGCACGACCGCCGTCGAGTACAGCGGGAGCGTCGTGCAGTACCAGGGTCAGGAGCTGCCGGCGGCGTTCACGAGCGTCCTCTATATCACCTACGACGTGCCGTTCGGGATGTTCCTGCGGCGCATGCACCACTGGGCGGCGCACCTGTTCGTCGCCTCGATCGCCCTGCACATGCTCCGCGTCTTCTTCACCGGCGCGTACCGGAACCCGCGCGAGCCGAACTGGCTCGTCGGGACCGGCCTCGCCGGGCTGGCGATGTTCGCGGCCTACACCGGCTACTCGCTCCCGTACGACGAGTTCGCGAGCACGGCGGTCGGCATCGGCTACAACGTCGCCGCCTCGATCCCGATCGTCGGCGACCCGCTCGCGAGCATCGTCTTCGGCGGTCAGTTCCCGACGAGCGCGACGATCCCGCGGCTGTTCTTCTTACACGTCTTCCTCATCCCGGCCGCGATCGCGGGGCTCATCGCCGTCCACATGGCGATCCTCGTCCGACAGAAGCACACCGAGGCGCAGCGCGACGAGGACGTGGCCGCCCCGGGAGCGGGCGGCGGGACCGCGGGAGCCGGCGGGCCCACTGCGGGACCGAGCGGCGGGCCCGAGGCGCCCGGCGACCCCGAGGCGACCGACGGCGGCGCGCCGCTTATCGACCGCGACGACGACAGCGTCGTGATCGGGCTGCCGGCGTTCCCGAACCAGGCCGCGGTGAGCGCGGTCGTGTTCTTCCTCACGATGGCCGTGCTCTCGCTGCTCGCCGGGCTGCTCCCCGTTCACAACATCGCTCAATACGGACCGAACGACCCGGCGTCGACGCCGTCGCTCGTCATGCCGGACTGGTTCCTGATGTGGGGGTACGGATTCTTAAAGCTCACCCCCTCGTGGATGAGCTTCGACCTGCTCGGGATCCACATCAGCTCGGAGTTCGTGGGCGGGCTGCTCCTCCCGAGTCTGGTGTTCGTCGCCGTGGCGGTCTGGCCGTTCATCGACCGCGCGGAGGAGCCGGAGCACTTCACGCGGAACTACCTCGACCGGCCGTTCCCGACCGCGGTCGGCATCGTCGGCGTCACGCTCGTCATGATCGCGTCTATCGCCGGCATGGACGTGATCCTCGCCGAGATCCTCGGCACGTCGACGGCCGTGCTCCGCCCCTACCTGACCGCCGCGATCGTGCTCGTTCCGGCCGCGGCCGGCACCCTCACCTACGCCGTCCTCGGCGGCTTCGGGGACGGCTCGGAGGAGGGCCCGCCTTCGGGGGACGACGAGGGACCGCCGGAGCCGAGCCGCGACGACTCGCCGACGCGAACGGGGGGGTCGGACGATGACTGAGTCGAGCGGGACTCGGCTGGCGGAGCTGTCGCCGCGTCGGTACCGCTGGGCGGATCGAGCGACGAAACTGGCCGGCGTGGGGCTGATAGCCGCCGGACTCGACGCGGGCGGCGGCACGCCCGCTGGCGTCGCGTTCGCGGCGCTCGGCGTCGCGCTCGGCCTCGCGACCGTTCTCATCGATAAACAATGACTGACACGACAGACACGACGGGCGAATCGACACGCGACGAGGCCGGCGCCGCGCGCCGCGACTTCCTGAAGGGGGTCGGAGCGGCGGCCGCCGTCGGCGCCACCGGGCTGGGGTCCGCGCAGGACCTCACCGAGATGAACGCGCTGGAGGTCGTCGACGACCCGATCGGCGACTACCCGTACCGCGACTGGGAGGACCTCTACCGCGAGGAGTGGGACTGGGACGGGAAGGCCCGTTCGACGCACAGCGTCAACTGCACGGGCAGCTGCTCGTGGCAGGTGTACACGCGGAACGGGCAGGTGTGGCGCGAGGAGCAGGCCGGCGACTACCCGCGCTTCGACGAGTCGCTCCCCGACCCGAACCCGCGCGGCTGCCAGAAGGGAGCGTGTTTCACCGACTACGTGAACGCCGACCAGCGCGTCACGCACCCGCTCCGCCGGACCGGCGAGCGCGGCGAGGGGAAGTGGGAGCGGATCTCCTGGGACGAGGCGCTCACCGAGATCGCCGAGGAGGTCATCGACGCCGTCGAGGACGAAGAGTACGACGCGATCAGCGGCTTCACGCCGATCCCGGCGATGAGTCCCGTCTCGTTCGCCTCCGGGAGCCGCCTCGTCAACCTGCTCGGCGGCGTCAGCCACTCCTTCTACGACTGGTACTCCGACCTCCCGCCGGGACAGCCGATCACGTGGGGGACCCAGACCGAGAACGCCGAGAGCGCCGACTGGTACAACGCCGACTACATCATCGCCTGGGG
>SDGW01000594.1_pt1 | contig 15270 bp, 19 predicted proteins | sample 2873831 | NCBI WGS metagenome assembly SDGW01 (sample SAMN08132700, study PRJNA421101) | hypersaline lake metagenome | isolation source: celular fraction 0.22 microns magnesium sulfate-rich crust from ephemeral... | place: Spain: Penahueca Lagoon, Toledo | collected 2011-07
TCTGTACTTAACGCTCGAGCATCAAGGTCTTCGATCGTCTTTGGATTGCCGTCGCGATCTTCGATGTACAGTCGTCCGTCCGGTGCCTCTCGCAGTTGCGTGTCTTCCCCGAAGTTGAATACCGTTGGTTGTTCCTTGGCCATGATTTACCTCGTGACTGTTAGCTCGCCGCCCGATTCGACCGTCAGTGTTCCGCCTGGTTCGACTGTCGCTGTATCGTAGGTCGGTGCGCTGGTCGACGCGATCGTCACCGACTCGCCCGACTCGACTCGCAGCTCATGGAGTGACGGAGACCCGCCACCGACCCCACCGACCGGCGCTCGCGTCCCACCGTCTTTCGTGACGCGGAACCACGATGCAATCCCGAGTGCGCTCAGGATCATCGCGAGTAACCCGCGACGACTCGTGCCTGTAGCCATTCTTACTCGTCTCTACTAGTAACTAACATATATTGACTCATAAACACTATGTTATGTTTCAGTCAGAACTAAATTTGTATTAGTGCGCAAAATACCGTCTCGAGAGTCACAGCGCGCGATCGCGCCCGCATCCGGGTGCGTGTCAGCGCGCCCGAACACGAACACGCCGACGCGCACTCGCGCAGTACTCCGCACGCGCCCGCCAGCGCCTACATGAACCCGAGTGCGCTCGCGACGCGCACAATCGTTTGCACGAGCCCGCGTAGGAGCGCGAACATGCGCGCGAGGTCGACCACGCCTGCGGCCGCGCCCACGGCCACCAGCACGAGGAAATACGAGAACAGCCGCGCCCACGTCGCGATCACTTGTGCGCGCCAGATCCAGCGCGCGAGTCCGATCGCCGTCAGCACGCCGGTCCCCGCGATCGCCGTCGGCAGCAGTTCCCCGATCATTTGTTTCCTCCGTCGAGTTGCAGAGTTACCTGCGTATCTGGCCCTGTCCGCCCTTGCCACCAGCGCACGGCCATGTACGCGCCCGTACCCACGAGTATGAGCGCGATTAGTGGCATGACGGGTCCGAGTTGCGACGACAGTAGGACAATCGCCGAACGCACCCCGTCCGAGATCGTCCCCGGCGAGATCGTCTCAATACCCAGGATCGCCACCAGCAGTCCCGTCCCGCCAACGACAGACATCGGGATCTCCGTCCGTTGCGAGACGTAGGCTGTCCCCGCGATCGCCGCCACGCCGATCACCAGCACCAGCAGCGGATTCGCGCTCGAGGAGACCCCGCCGATCGCACCGCCGAAGCCGCCGCCACCACTCTCAGACGAGCTGCCCGAGCCCGAGTCGAGAATGATCGACAGCGTCTCCGAGTAGCTGCCCCCGAGCAACGAGACCGGCGACTCCGCGATCTCCGAGTCTCGAGCCACTCCGTGCGTCTCGCTGTAGAGGATATATCGCTCCCCCGAGACCGTGTCGTGGTAGCGGTACGTGACCTCCGACACCGCACTCGTCGGCTCGACGTCGAACGTCAGCTCTTTCGAGCTTTCTTTTAGCGTTAGGTTCAGCTTGCCCGCGTCGGGCGTCACCTCCAGCGGGACCGTCCGCACGTTCATCGTGCTACCCGCGCTCGCGCCCGGCGCGCGTATTGTCTGCCCGCCATTCGCGCTAATCGTCACGAAGGTCTCTGGTGCTGTCCACGACTCGTTTGCCGTCTTATGCAACCACTTCCCTTCGCTCGTGCCACCCACACCAATTCCAAACGAGTCTGAGTAGTTCGTGATCTCGAGCGCAGTATCCAGCGTGTTTCCTTCGACCGTCGGCTCAAGTACCGTTATGTCGCCGCCGTCGACCTTCACCTTCGATCCCGTTGCGCGGACGTCCGTCGTATCATTCTCAGACACTTCACCCAGCTCCGCCGTCAGCGTCGTCCCCTCGAGCGAGTAGTCCGGAACCGATTTCCAGCTTCCGCCGTTCACTCGCATTTCTACCTCTCGCACCGCGATTACCCGCGACGATTCGAACGGGATTGTTACCGACGCATTCTCTCGATTATTACTCCATGTTTTCGAGACGTTGTACCGTTCCGACCACGTCTCCGCTACGTAGTCGACTGACTGCGTCGTGGGAGCCGTGTGCCGGTAGTCTAATCCGACGACACCAGTTGCCGCGTAGCTCTCGGACACAGACACGTTTACCGAGTTCGTCCCTTCTTGCACCCACGACGGATCTGTCGACAGCGACGCCGTCTCCCCTTTACTCAGTGTCCCTGAGTAACTCGTCGTGTGCCCGTTGATCTCGATCGACGGGTCTACCGACTCCGTCACCGTCTGCATTTCGAGATCCCACGAGCCAGCGACATCGCCAGAGAAGGTCAGCGAGTCCGATTCGTTCGATAGGGGGAAATCGACTGTCTGAGACTCCCCCGGACTAATGCCGCTCACAGTCTTCGACGTCCCACTTACCGAGTCGTCAATCGTTTGGGAATTGATGTCAGCCCACGAGTTCAGTTCAACAGCCTTGTTTTGGTCTCCGAACTCGCTGTTTCGGAACCACGTACTGCTTTGATCGTCGGTATACGATACTGCATAGTCGTCAGTGTTGTATCCTTGCGACGTGAGCCGTATCCAGAACGAGTCTCCGGACGGATAGAACGTATCACTGAATGATAGGACTTGTCCGGTCGCAGTCGGGTCCCAGCCGCTCTTTACCTGCGTGTATGAGCCCGACTTATCATCTGCGACAGCGACATCTACCGTCCCCGATCCCGACGTTTCTACCGAGATCGACGTGAAGTCGATGGTATTCACCGCGTCCGCATTCTTGACTCGAACCTTTGAGGTTAGATCCGTCCCGCCGTAATCACCCCAAATCATCGCGTCGCCACTACTATCGCCCGGATTCGTGGTTTTCGAGTCGCCGCTTATCGTCAAATTCGGCGAGCCGCCCGGACCGATTGGGTCAGCCGTCCCGCCGGCCGAGATCGACACCGAATCGGACACCGCCCCCGATTGATTCTTCCACTCCTTTGCCTCAGCGCCCTCCAGCGTTATACTGTAGTTGTCGACGCCCGACGCATCCTCCAGATCGTATTGGTACGTCGCGCCATCGCTCGCTGGCGATCCAGACAGCACTACCTCGCCGTCAAACGTAATTTCGTTCGTACTGAATTTGCTTACCTCTATTTTTGCGTACCCGTTCTCGTACTCGATAGACTCTACCCACGTCGAGCCGCTCGAGTGGTGGCCATACGCAGTCGTGGGACGATGGCCGACAGCTTGCGCCAGCGTCTGCGCGTCTACCGCGATCGTCCGCCCTGCGTGGTTTACGTCGTCGGTTGCCCGGACCACGAGATCGCCCCCGCTCGTCGCGTCTATCTCTACCGAGAGCGTCCCCGCGTGCTTATCCGCCATCACGTCCCACGCCGCTGCGTCCGTCGGGATCTTTGACGGCAACTTCTCTGCGTTCGGTCCGTTGCCCTGCGCGTTATCAGCCGGCCCGACTTGTGACGATGGCACCCCGACCATTCCCGACGGCGGGCCGCTCGAGGTCGCTGTCGCCGTCGACGTCGCCGCGATCGGCGCGACCAGTGACAGCGCCACCGCCAGAACTACCAGCATCGTGACTATCCTACGCGCGCTACTGCGTGCGCGTATATTGTGACCGCGTGCGTCCGGGGGGACCCCTGCGCGCCTATCCGATATACGCGCGCGTGAGGAGCCCGATTTTTCGGCGATCCCGCCGACCCCGGTGATCGATCGATTTTCGAGCATTCTCTCTATTTTTTGAAATATCATCTAACCCCCTCCAATTGGAGCCGCAGCTTGTAGTCGTGCGGCGTTGGCATGTTCGCCCAGCGGAAGGGCTCAAAGTTCGTTTCTGTGTACATCAATGCCTCTCCAACCTGCATCCGACTCGTCATGTCCGAGTTCATCGGGACCGACTCGAACCCCACGAGGTCGCTTTTCGTCGTCGGATTCGCGGTCCCCCGCATTTGAACCCGCCAGCGAAGCTTTTTCCGGATCATTTGGTGGATGTCCGTCTCCGAGTGGCCGAAACAGAAAATCGAGAGCCCGAACTTTCGGGCGTCGACCCACGTGTCCTTGAGCATCTCGACTTTCTGGTACGTGCCGAACTTGTCTTTCTTCGCCGACTGCGGTGCGATGTCGCCGACTTCGTCGAAAATCAGCGACGTCCAATGATGCGGACCGTGCTCGACTCGACTGAGAACCCACGCAAACCACCAGTGAGACGCCGGGTCTTCCGGTGCGAACAGTTGCTCGCGCCCGCCCGGAGCCTCATACGTCCGCTCGGGACTGTCCCGATAGACCCGCTGGCAGCCGCGCATCTCTGGATCGGGGTAAACGACGTGGAACGCCCCCTCTTGGAGTATTCGCTGGTTTAGGTCGACCGGACCCTCGTAGTAGACCACCTCGCGAACGATCCGCTCGAGGTCCTCCGGCTCCAGCTCGACAGCTGGCGTCGTCGGGTCCTTGCTTTCGAGCCGCGCCGCGATCTCGACGTCCTTCGGGAGACACAGTCGAGTCCACGGCGCCAGCGGTAGCCACTCCGATCGTGACGACGAGCCCCTCCAAACTACCCGCTCGTCGTTGATCTCCATCATTCGCGCGGCCGTATAGTTCGCCAGCGTCGACTTTCCCATACCAGGCTTTCCCCGGCAGAGAAAGTCAGTCCCGCCAGCGACCTCGTTAACCGGCGCGTCCCACACATGTTCCCAGCAATTCGGGACCACCGACGGCCAGTCGAATGCCTCGCGGTCCCAGCTTGGGATTCCGAAGTGTTCGCGTATGCTGCGCGCGTCCGTGTGTCGACGCGCGTCCTCGCGCGCCTGTTGTGTGTTCGTCACCGGCTCGCGGAACTGTGCCAGAGCCTGCTCACGATGCTCCTGCGTCGTCTCGTGTTGTGATTTGATACTCATGCGAAAGGCGTCTCTCGGTCTTGTCGCTCGTCGTCTGGCTGTTCCCCGGCTCGGTTCGCGAGATCGCGAACTCCCCGATTGTAAACGGGGATCAGGTAGTACGCAGCAAACAACTCGCGTGCGCGCGTTTGCTCCGGCTCCTCCGATGTCAGTAGCGACGCCGTCGCCCGTTCGCGGTAACACCGCTCCACGAACGACTCTGACAGTTCGCCGTGCGTCGCCAGCTCCAGATCGTCGCCCCACTCGAGGATCGCGCCCCGGTCCTCAAGCCCGTCGAGAAGGTCCTCCAGTGCCGTCTGTTGGTAGCGCTCCAGTTCGTCGAGCGCTGGCCGCATTGCGATGTAGCGCTGGAGCGACGGGTCGTGCGTCGACTCACTCGACGAGCGCGATGCGTCTTTATCGAGGTACTCGCCCGCGTCGTCCCGCAGTTCGCGGAGCGCTCGATGGCCCGACGTCCCCAGCAATACCGCCGCCATCCGCTCGCGAAGCTCCGAGACCGCATCTTTCTCTATCTCGCGCTCGCGTTGCGCGGGCGTCAATAATGCGGCCATGAGCGCGCGCTCGCGCCCGCTTGAGGGATCACCGCGGAACTGCCGGGCCAGCTCCAGATACCAGCTTTGGTCTATCTCCCCGAGCGTCCGCACCGTTACCCGCTGCGACCACTCGAGAACCTCCCGCCTGGAGTTGAACCCCGACAGTAGCTCCTCGCGGAGTTGCGCGAGATCCAGCGCGAGTTTTTTCAGCGCCGGCCGGTGCGACTCGAGCACCTCCTCGTCAATCTCAGTCATCGTCGCCGTACACCTCCGGCAGTCTCTGCGCGACGCGATCGACTTCGTCGAGACGATCGTCGTCGCCGTCGTCCGTCTCCTCGCTCGAGGACGACGCGCCGTCGTCGGTGATCCGCCGATCGACATCCGAGCCGAACATCTCCTCGATGAGCGTCGCGTCTTGGGTCTCCAGCGCTTCGTCGACGTCGCGCTCCGAGCTGGCGCGTTCTTCGATCAGTTTCTGGCGCGCGCTTTCGATCGTCTCCGCGTCGTCGTGCTCTTGCGCGAGGTACATCATCGAGACGAGCGCCGCTCGCTCGTGACCTGTCGCCGGTTCGACTGTCGCCGAGGTCTCCGTTGGCGTCGCGCAGTACCCCAAGATAAGGACTACGCCGACCGCCAGCGCCCACGGCCACGAGACTGCGCCCGCGATCGTCCCCACGACGCCCGCGAGCACGAGCCCGAGCATACCCACGCGCAGGTAGTCCCCGCGCTCCGCGAGTTCCGGCGGCTCGAGCGTCCACCCCTCCGGATCGTAATCCAGCGTCTCGTCAGCGTCCGGGTCGACCCATACGACTTGGTCCCATTTGGAGTCTACCAGTTGCATCTCGGTCGTCATGGGTCGCGTTGGCGTTAGCTTCGCCATTCCACCGAAGCAACGACTCAAGAACGGCAGCAGTCCCGAGCGGACCACTGCTTGCTGGCCGCCGTTGAGTTCGACCAAGGTTTCTTCGGTCGCATCGCCGAGCATCGAGTCGACCGCGTCCTCCCCCCGTGGGTTAGCGACGTCGACGAGATGCGGGCGCAGGAATAGCGTTTGCTTTGTATTTGCCTCGTAGCCCTCGATAATCACGATCCCGACGAGCCCCGAAATGAAGGCCGCCGCGATCATCGGCGCTTTGACCAGCATGTCCGCGAGCGAGGTAAACTGCCAGATCATCCCCGCAATCAGCGCCATCGAGAGCACGAAAATCCACGGACCATACCCGTAGCCCGGTCCTTTCCGCGCTTTCCGAACCGCTTTCGTCGCGACCATACCGACCGCGAACACGCCGAGACCGATCGGCGCCAAGAACTCCGTCACAGCTCGCCACAAGTAGTCACCCATAGTCTCGATACCGGCCGACTGCGTCGTCGCGATCGACTCGTGGCGGAACGTCCATTGCGCCCCGTCGACGCGCTGGCCAGAGCCGTCCTCGAGCCACATTGTAACCCGGCGCTGGCTGTCCGAGTTTTGGAGCGTCACCGTCTGCTGGTCGAATGGCCCCTCGAACGAGAGCGCTTTCGTCTCCCGCGATTGTACCTGCGTGCGCGTTATCGTCCCGTTCTCCGTTTGCTGTGTCTGCGTCGTCCAATAGACGACGTGCAGCGTGTAATTCGCCGCTGGCGCCGACCGCATCCGTTGAGCATGGAACGTTAGCTCATTCACGCGCACGAGCGCGCCATTGGCGAGGACATTTTCGACCTGCCATTCTTCCGTATTCCGGCTCGTTATCGGGTTTGCGCCCGGATATTCCACGAATACGGCACCGGAGCCCGACAGCCATCGCATCGACGGGTCGGCTCCAGGGATTGTCTCGCCCCCGTTGCGAAGGTGCGAGTACTCGTCACTGGTCGTATTCTCCGATGCGTTGGTCGTGTTTCCGCCCGACTGTGCCGTCGCGATCGCGGGACCCACCACGGCCGCCGCGATCAAGACGACGATTACGACTGTGGCTCGCCGCATCGATTATCGCCCCCTATCGAACATGACCAGCAGTACCAGCATACCGACCGTCACGAGCACCCACGTCTGCGCCGTCAGCTCGAGTCGCCCGGAGAAGCCGAGCCACCCGAGTCCGACCGCGAAGAAGTGAGCGAGGTACGGCCCGAAGCCGAGCAATACGTCGCCGATCATCGACAGCGTCTCCGCTCCCTGCTGGAGCGTCACCGTCAGCACCGTCACGGCGCCGAGAGTCAGCGTTCCGAGCGTCCCCGCTACTGTCTCCGTCGCCGAGCCTGCATCGCCCGCGCGCACGTACTGGAGTAGCCAGCCCGTCACGATGATAACGACCGCCGCGATCGCCACCGACGACAGCGAGAGATCCATTAGCGGCACTGTCGATCACCCCCGCCGCGTCTGTTATCTCCCGCTCTCGATACCTCTCCGGTCGCTATCTCGAGTTCGCTCATGCTTCTCTCCAGTTTTTGATCCAGTTTTTGACTATGCGATACCCCAACAGCACCACGACCAACACCAACACCACATTTGCGAGTTGGCGGATCGGCGCTGCCGGTAGCCACGCGACTTTTTCCGCGAATCGCGCGAGATACTCGAAAAACGTCACCAGTATCCCGCCGTCTTGGACCACCAACAGCAGTCCGGCGACCAGAAAATCCCCGCCGTTGACGAGGATGTCCGTCCCGATCGCCGCTATCGAACCGACCACGCCCGCCTGTGCGCGCTCGCTCATGTGATCGCCACCACGAACTGGTAGAGTTTTTCCGCCGCGAACTTGATCGCCTCGAGCGTGAGCACCAGCACGATCGCCCACGCTCCGGCGTAGATTATTGGCGCAATTGGACCGCCCGCTTGCGCCACTATTACCAGCAGCTCGTCGATCGCTGAGAGGATCATAAACGGTACGCGACCGACCGTTAGGAACGACTCGGCGACTGCGGCCGCTGCGTTCCCTAAGACGACTTGGGTGAGCGTTTGCCACGCCGCCCAAATCTGGAGCATGACCCCCTCAACTATCGAGAGTAGCGACCCGACTAAGATCACCAGCACGTACTCGCGCAAAAAGTCGAGTGGCGACTCTGCAAACCTTACCAGCGTGTCCGCTACCTCTTTCAGATCCTCTATATTAGCCATCGAATCCACCACTCAGGATCAACCACATTGTTTCCGTCACGAGATGGATCACAACGGCCGACAGCACCACCGCGAACAGCCATCCGAACACGCCGAGCGCGTCCAATGTCTTTGCCGCGGTTTGCCATGCGGCCGCCATTCCCCCTGCGGGCAGCGTTATCGTCCGGAAAATTACCGACTCGAGCCAGCCACCGACGGCCGATAAGGTCGTTACCCACGCCTCTCCAGCGCGCGTAATCCCGTCCGTCATTATTTGGACGTAGAGGAGCGCGAAAGCGCCCACCGAGTCGCGTAGCAGCCGCCACCAGTCGACGTAATCTCCCGAGACGTACCGCCCAGCTCCGTCGATGGCCATCTCTGATTAGCGCCTCCAGTTCACGAGGTAGCCCCACGGCGTCGCGGAGCTTTGGTTCCACCACCATTCGACGACTAAGAGCGCCAGCACGACGACGATCACCGCCAGCACGAACGCGAACGGCCCGGAATAGCTCCCTATTCCCGATAGGAACGACTGTACCGATGCTGTCGCTCCCGCGTCGATTACGCGCATAGCCCCGCCGATCGTCCCCGAGAGGAACGTCGCGAAGCCGCCGAATAGCGCGCGCACGGGCGCGAATAGGCTTTCCATGAACTGCCCGAACAGGTTTGCCGTCGAGAACACCCACGCCAGGAAAATCGTACCGAATCCCCGTTGTAGGAGCCCCGACCAGCCCACTTCTGAGAGCGTACTCCCCGCGCGGTCGAATAGTGTATCCGGATCAGCCATCCGAGATCACCACGGGAGCCGGTTGCGGATGAATCCAAAGTACGCAGCACCCGACGCGAGCACTGCTAACACCATTCCCTGCACGCCAGAGAACAGTCCGCCGCCGCCCGCAGTCCGAGCGCCCCCGAAGCCACCGCCGCCCGACGACGTCGCGTCGTTGAACTCCGATTGCGTCAGCACCGTCCGGATGCGTAGCGTGTACTGCGTCCCCGCTTCGATCATGTCCTCGAGCGTCGCCGTCGTCCCTGCGCCCGACAGCGATCCCGAGACGTCGGTAAACGTCATGTCCTCCGGATCGTCCGTATTGCTCGTCGACGACGCCAGCTCGAGCGTGTGGTAGCGGCTCGTCGGCAGACTCTGGTCGATTTTCAGCGACAGATTGCTATGCGAGAGGTCGATCGCCGTCTCCGTGGCCAGCCGCTCGATTTGCTTGAGCTTCTTGTCGAAACTCGGGTAATTCTCCGCCTGCGTGCTCGACGACGAGCCCCCCTCGTCAGACTCTCCGGCCGTGTATTTGACCGGGATCTCGAGGTCGTAGATGTCTGCGTTCTGGAGCACCGACCCCGAGAGGTCCGTGAGCTTCTGGTAGCCCGGACCCGGCTCGTAGATCGTCTCCGTCTCCTCGTCGTCCGTGTGTTCGTTCGCCACGAACTCGCCGTATTCCCACTTCGATTTTCGCTGGAGATCGATCCCAAAGAACTCGACCGTCGCGTCCGCCTCTGCGAACTGCACCTCGACGGACTCGATGTTATTGAACGTCCCGTCACCGCTCCCCTGTACCGAGAGATCGGCGAGCTGGATCTGTGCGACGTAGCCGCTGCCCGTCGCATTCGCGATGACGTCCGTGTTCGACGTATCTCCGGACGGGTCGACCGTTGCTTCTTTGTAATCGCCATCCTCGTCGACCGCTCGCACCGAGACGACCGCGCCCGACGTGAGCGAATCGACGTTAAACGCGAGCTGGAGGTACCGCTTTTCCTCGTCGCTCGTGATCGACGCATTGTGCGCCGTCAGATCGAACATCGCCGTCGCGGATTCTCCCGACGCGATGCTCGAGGCCGCCATCGAGACCGAGTTTACCTCGTCGCTCCCGTCCGAGACCGATAGCGAGCCCGCCGTGTTGCTTTCGTCGGTCGACCAGTGCGTCGCGTCGACCGCGCGGACTGCCGTGTCGTCCTCTCCGTCGCCGTCCTCGTCATACTGTGCGTCGCGAGGAAACGCATGATACGCGGGCGCGTCCACGCGATCGGCCCGAATCCCGAACAGGTTCTCAGTCGTTTTCGTCGAGTCGTTCGGGTCCGTCCTGTCGACGACGCCCGGCAGTTCGACGTCCTCTCCGTTGTCGTTCTCGTACATCAGCGGACTCGTGTAATCGGATTTGTGCTGTCCGATCGTCACGTCGCCCGCGATGTACGGATTCGCCACGTAGTCCGTCGAGTAGTTCAGTGTGAGATCGTCGTCCGACTGCGCTGCGGCCGTGCCCGCCGTCGCTGCCGTCGCGATCGCCACGCCCGTCGCCTGCATCATCCGGCGACGGCCGAGAGTCGTTTCGTATAGCTGTGCGTCAGTCTCGCCACTCCGTGATTCGCTCATGTCGATGTCGTTAGAATGCCCGTTTCCGGCGGACACGCCGTATTTTGCTGCCAATTCCTGATTTGCCGGCCACGTCGACCGCAGCCGTTCCTGGTACGCTCGAAACTCCGGACTCGCGTCGAGTCCGCGATCGTCGTTTCTCACGCGCAGACCACCCGCCGCGTATTGTCAGCGAGCGCGTACAGCGCCAGCGCTGTCCCGAACAGCGCGAACGCTGCTGAGCACGAGATCACTCTCGCCCCCCGCCGCTACAGCCGATTGACTTGTCGGTCATGGCGACAGTCAATCTTTATTTCTAGTCTATGAAAAAGCTTACACTCTGTTTAACGTCGTGCTAATCAGGTATTCCCTCCTCGCGAATATATTCGCGACCTGCGTGCCGACCAGCTGCCGTCAGCCGATAGACGCCCGCCCCCTTATGCTCGAGGAATCCGCGCTCAGTCAGCTTTCCGAGCAGAGTGGACACATACGGCCGCGAAATGCCCGTCCTCGCATGGATATTGGCGCTACAATCTGCCTCGTTGAGCAGCAGATCGGCGCATATCTCCCGCTCTGCCGGAGTTAGTTCCACATGTACAACTATCGCAGTCTGTGAATAAATTAGTACCACCTTACGACCGTTGCAAGAATGAAACAGACTGTACAATCTCTCCGTTACTATTAAGTAGACAGTCCCCACTACTGACGTGTAACACACTCGAAAAGCTCGCACCCGAGTTCACCGCCGTGTTGGCCTGCCAGGGCATGCGCGGTGAATCGGGTCACGCTCGGGAGGGAGCGCCGGACGACCATAACAGTGGTCGGCCGTGTGCTCTTTCCTAATACGGCCGCCGAAAAATACTTTGTGCATCGCTTCGGCCGGCGATGCGGCTTTTCGTGTGTGCCCTGGCGGAGCGAAACAATGCCAGAACACGCCGAAATCCAGACTGACGGTAGCGCCGATACGAACGATCCGGTCGACGTCGCCCTTGAGATTGCGCTCGAGGCCGCGCGCGATAATCGCGTGCGCGAGCATATCCGCGAGGCACAGCAGCACCGCGAGCGAGTCGCCCACGAAGCGACCGACGCGGAGGTCCGAAGCGCCGTTCCGGAGACCGCACCCGCATCCGGGGGTGACGCCTGATGCAGCGCTGGGACCCCGACGCCGAGATCCCGGACCGCACTCGCTGTCAAGGATGCGGAGCGCATGTCGCCGCCGACTTTCGACGGACCCACGGCGACGATCGCGGACTCGTCCACGCCTGTACCGAGTGCGACGAGATGCATAATCTCGCGCAGACAGCGCTGGGGAAGGACCCGAACCGGCAATTCGGGGGGCGGACACAATGACGGCTCAGAAATTCCTCCGGTTCCAGTGCCACGAGTTCGACGCGCACTTTCATCTCGTGCGTGACGGCCTGAAACCGTACTATGCCCTGGATAACTTCCGGAAAAACCACGAGTGGACGATCGAAGGAAAGCCGACTGCGACGATCGAATCCGGCGGCGAGAGTTATCACGTCTGTCTCGACTTCGATCCCCAGCCGATCGTCCCCTGGTCGGACCCGTCATACAAGCTTGAGAACGCCTATCTGTACCGGATTTACTTCGTGTGCGACGACGAGACCTATGACGGCGAGCGAGCTGACCGCAGTCAGCGAGTGAAAGGCGGGACGATCACCGTTCGCCCGCGCTGGCCCGACATGAAGCGCCGGAAAGAGGCCGACGACGACGGCGATAAGGAATGGACCGGCCCGATCACCGACGTTGACGGCTACATGGACCTTGGCGTGCCGTATCTCGACGCTCAGGTACAGGGATCAAACATCGATTTCGAGCGCTATCCCGACATTCTCGCCGACGCTGCCGCCGCGTTCGGTCTCCCCCGCCGTTACTTCGATCAGTTCCACCACACGTCGAACATTAACGACGCGGCCGTGTACGCGCGCATTATGCGCGATGAATCCGGGCCGATCTACGCTGCCGACGGCCCGATCGCCCGGATGCACTCCGTCCTCGAGTCCGACCGCGACGGCTACCGCAAGCACGTTGAGGACAATCGCGACCGGCCCGGCGACTATGTTTCTACCGTCGTCACGGATCGGCGCGCGAAGAAAGTCGTCCGTGGTCACGGGATCGGGAAAGAAGCTAAGCACTACTATATGGAGGACCCCGAGACCTACAGTCCCGACGAGTTCGGCTGGCACCCGAAGCTCGAGGTCTCCTACCAGACGTCCGTCACCGACGAGACTGTCTACTGGGACCGCGACGATGGAGAGACCGACCGCCACGATCTCCGGCGTGAGCTGGAGGAACTACTCGCGAATATCCTCGAGTGGGGCGGACTCGACGTTACTGGCGGCGAACAGTACCAGAAAGACGCCTATTTCAAGCCCGACGATCGGGAGCGCCGGTCGCTGAAACTCGTCGACTGCCCGCTGCCAGAGATTGAAAGCGAGCAAGAAGCGACGGTCATGCGTCTGTGGGGCGATATGAATCCGTCCGAACGCGCGACCGTCGACACACTGCTGTCCGACGGCGGCGAGATCGCGCCCCAAGATGTTGCCGACGAGACCGGCTACTGTTACGACACCATTCTCCGAGCCGTCGACCGGCTCGAGGACTTTGTCGAGCATACTTACGGCGAGTTGAAGATTAAGAGCGACTTCGCCGCGCAGAAAATGCTCAAGCGAGTCCGCGCTGCGGAGGAACAGTTCCGACAGGCCATCGGCTCGACGGTCATGCAGGCCGCCGACGACGCCCAGGGGATCGCCAGCGACGCCCTCGAGCGGTGGAAACAGAACTATGATGCTGGTATCGATCAGACCCGCGACGACTGTCGCGCCCTGTTGAAGCCGCGGATCACTGCCGTCGATCGCGACCACGCGAAAGACATCGCGAAAGAGGCGTATACCGCCGTCTGCGATGCGTTCGGGACCCACCACGGGATTCACATCCGGATCGAACTCGCCGACGGTTCGATGATCCGCTGGCGCGATCTCCAAGATCAGCCGTTCAGCGGCCACTCGTTCGATAAAGACACGATCCGCCAGCGCTGTCCGGACCGCCAGCGTCTCGAACAGGAGCGCGAGCAGCTCCCGGCCGATAAGAAAAACCACCTGCCCGCCGGGTAGCGACCCGACTGCTGAGTGGCAACACTCTCATTCTCACTTTATTACTCTCATTTCTTCGTGTATTATGCCCCACGCGCATTATGTGCGCGTCCGTGTGCGTTTGGTCTGTCGTCGTGTTGTGGTCGCGCTGCGACCGCACTTCGACCTCGCGGGTCGACTTTCCGGTTAGGATGTGTCGTTAACACGAAGGTCCCAAAGTAACCGCCCCGCCTCCGCCCCGCACCGCGGGGCGCGCGAAAAATTTCGACCCCCCGCCGGCTGACCGGCCGGCCTTAGTCAAACTTCAAATGGATCTCGCGCTTGTGCGTCTGGAGCGCCTCGCGCCAAGACTCGTGCTCTGTTGCCACGGGGACCCGCTCACCACAGAGATCGCACTCCACGTAGAGCCAGACGGACACAGCCGAAGCAAGCCACGCCCACGTATTAGACTAGATACCTCATAATATGGGACCCACCTACCACGGCCACCAAATCGGACAGCGATCGGCTCGGTTCTCAAGTCGATGGAGGCGTCGCTCCAGCTCGTCGACGCGATCGCGGAGGTCGTCCGTCTCGAGACCGTCTGCCAGCAGTCGCCGGACCGCTTCGGACTGACTGACGTCGTGCTCGTCTTGGTAGCGCTCGAGGTCGGCAGCGAGATCGTCGGGGACTCTGGCAGACACCGTCTCCATGCTGCATACGATAGTATACTATCGTAAACCGCTTATCACTATACAGACCTGCAACTACTCCCCGACCGACCAGCGCGACTCATGCTCGACCGGCAGTTCGTCGACGTCGAGAATCTCCGCGATCTCCCCGGCCGTCACCGATCCCTCTTGGTCCGCACGGGCGATCAGTTCCGGAACCCGGCCCGTCGGGATGGCCGGCGTGTCCCCGCGCATCTTGAGGTAGTAGTCGGCAGCAGTATCGAGTGCGCCGGAGACTGTGTTTTGTCCGGTCGCTTCTTTCAGATTCTCCCACTTGCGTTCCCGAGCGTCGGTTTTCTGGATTCGCATCCTCATTTTGCACATACCCGTCCAGTTCCTAGTCTATTTCGCCGACTCAAATCTCGATCATATATAAAGAGCGGCCGATCCGGGCCGATCGACGTCGTGATCGCGGTCGCGATGGAGATCCCTCGAGGCCCAATTTGCACATGGCCGTCGCGAGAGTGTGTGCAATTTCGGCGATCGGTTTTCGTCCGCGTGAAACCGGCACCGGTCGCATCAAAACAGTATCGCGCGCCCGCGCAGTACTACGCACTCGCGTCGCACTCGCGATCGAGATGTTTCGCGAGATGTCGCTCGAGATCGTCACCACACAGCGGACACGTCTC
>SDGW01001433.1_pt1 | contig 15262 bp, 13 predicted proteins | sample 2873831 | NCBI WGS metagenome assembly SDGW01 (sample SAMN08132700, study PRJNA421101) | hypersaline lake metagenome | isolation source: celular fraction 0.22 microns magnesium sulfate-rich crust from ephemeral... | place: Spain: Penahueca Lagoon, Toledo | collected 2011-07
TCGCGGATGGCAAACCCGACGATTTTGATTCGGTCCTGGAGGTGTTCCCACTCACGAGCGATCTCACGTCGTTTGTCTTCCTCGTCGACCTCAAGCGTCTCGTCTGCGAGCGTTCCGCGAAGCTGGTTCGGTGACCCGACGTCGAACTCATCTTCCCAGTCACGGATCTGTGCCTTCATTTCGGCGAGGCGGTCCGTGAGCTGCTCAACAGTGTGGTCGCTATCTCGAAGTCGCATTGCCTCCTGTATTGCCTGACGGCGGTGGTCAGGGTAGTACGTGGTGTGGGTGCCGCTCTCGTCACGGTGAAGGATGCCATCGTCAACGAGCCGTTCCAGGACGCGCTGAGTAGGTTCGTGTGACCAGCCCGCTTCGGACGCGATCCAGTTTGCTGTCCGTGGCTCCGATAGCTGCCGTGCGACCATCCGTACACGGTCTTCACCCGTGGTCTGACGGTCGATCAGGCTCTCGGAGTCTGATTCGTCTTCGGTCATAGGTTATTGTTTACGCCTTATCTTAATATAGATTGATAGAGTTCGTCTTATATCGAATATTGGTTTCGAGGCTATCTGTCGACGCACGCAATTTCTATCCAGAGATGCGTCGACTTTCGATCTCGGCGGCTCTACCCCCGGAGAAGCGTCGTTCTGAGCCGATTGCAACTTTCGTGCTTACCCGACAGCGTCGAGGTACTTCAAAGTGGTCGTGATTATCAGAGTAATCATGACCACATTCCCAAATGACTCTATCGATGGAATCCACTGTATACAGGCCTCTATGGACGGAATACCGATGCTGCTGGTTCTATAAATCATATGCTGCTACATAGAATCCCACCCGTTTATAATGCCCACAGTTTCGGAGGATAAGCCATTCCGGCGTAGTTTTCGTGATAGCTGCGGCCCAAATAGGATCTGTGAGTAAGGAATCAGTCGTCTCTCTCGGTTCAGGCTCGCCAAGTACCCAAGAGTAGCTCACTATTCGAGATCTCGCAGAGCGTTGCCACTCACCACAAGCGGTCCGAATCGACGAAGAGCGTTAATCTGGCGGGATCAATGCTCTGACTAAACCAACTTGATGCGCTCGCCAGCCGTTAGGACCGAGGTGTAGTGCATGTCGCTGTTGAGGCCTGTTTTCATCAAGTGTTGGTGGCAATGCTGCATTGCCTATTGACCTACTCCAGCTAACCCATGCAAGCGACGTCAGAACGTCAGCCAGTCGTCCTCCGCGTCTTCTTCTGGGAAGAAGCTCTCTACTTCGGGAAACAACGGGTTTGATCTGTTTTCGACGTCGCGGCCAGGCAGACCGATCGCGTCTTCTGGCGGCTCCGCAAACCCATCCAAGCCCAACATCTCCGTACCGATTTCCGGGTCCATCACGGGTTCCTCGATCAACAGTCCGGGCTCCCAGTCAGACATTCCAAACCCGAGTTCTGGCTTTTCAACCGGTTCCATCACTGGTTCTTCAAACTCGGAGACTCCTAGGTCGACGTCGGTCAGTCCGAAAGGATCGGAATGCCACTGCGGCGACTCCCTCTCCGGTGGTGAATAATTCATACCCACATTGACCGCTGGCTCACCGGCTACACCCATATCTTGGGATTCGATCGGTTCCTTATCCATGACCGGCTCCCAGCCAAGAGAGCGACGGTCATTGGAACGTCTACCGTCATATGTGCCCATCTCTTCACGGCTACCGTAGTCGGTTGTGTCACTAGTTGACGGGTGGTGAGTCTCTGTTTCCGAACCGGATGACTGCAGCCATGTCTCCGCCGGTTGCTGCTGTCTATCAGTGTTTGTCAGCGGCTCACGGTGGTATTCCACACGCCTGTCCTGCTCAGGGTACCGGGTATCGTAGGTATCGCGAGGTTCCGATCTCCGTCTGGTGGCGGTGTCGTCCGTCTCCCGGCGAGCGTGGTTGTTCGTTGCCATCGACGGCCTCGTACTGTCGTTCGAGGCTGTGGTACCGGAGCTACGTGGACTGGGTGCGAGGAGGGCCTTGAGAAACGAGGAGATCTTGATTTCGACCGGGCTACGCACCAGATCGTAGCTCACGGCACTCGGCCCGATATCGACCTCAATGAGGTCCGGGAACGGGTCAAGACCGATGAATTCCGGTCCCCAGTCGACGTCGATGTAGCTGAATCTGGTGTCGATCTGGATGAACTTGATCTCACTGCTTGAATCGACTGGCTTGAAATAGGAGTTGTCTATCCCGGTGGCATGGTTCCGTTTCGATGTTGCTGTGGAGGCGATGTGTCTTTGCTGATGGGTGGACGTTCTCGACGTTTTCCTTGTCCGGGAGGAATTGGTATATGAGGATTTTCGCTGCGTCGCCTGATTCTTAGCCGAGAAGTGCTGTGGCTTCTTCACCGCCGTCGACGGTATTTCCGACTTCTCCGATGTTGGTAGCTCCGGCGGATTCCGGTTGTTTTCGCTTGCTAGCTCAGGCTCATGCTCGACCGATTCTGTGGACTGGGCCGTCTGCTTTGTACCGGCTGGCGTTGGATCAGTTTGCCGCGTCGTCGAACCCCTCTTAGACTCCTCGGACCTTCCTGAAGACGCGGGTTCAGGAGTAGGCTGCGTACGCTGCCGAGAGGACGACAATACCGCCGTATACTGGATCATCAATGTCCCGGCAACGATACCTGCGACCGCGTACCAGAGGCCGGGTTGAGACTGGAGACCGTCAACAATCAGGAGGGCTATCCCACCGATGGCCACGAACAAGGAGGCTAGACGGACGATAACCGTCATTTTCAGACAGTACGTCAAGTTTTCTTAAATACTTGGTCCTAATACAGACGGTCTACGTCCAGTTGGTAACTAGGTTATCGTCGGAATAAAACTTATACGTGCTTCGGAGGTTGGTAAACATACCTGAATGACGCCCGGACTGCTCAAAGCTCTCCTGCAGACGGCGAATTATTTCCAGAACTGGCGGAAAGGCGACCCCGAGAGCGCCACCCAACGAGGCCGCAAGTATTTATCCTGGATTCTGGTCGCTGGTGGTATCACCCTGTGGATTCTCTACCAACACGGGATTGCCGTCCCGGTCGACTTCACCATGTTCACCGGCGGCCTACTACTCGTTGAGCTGTTCCAGTTCGGGACGCTACTCCGGATCGGGATGGCGGTCGACCCGCTGGTTGGCGGTGTCCTCGGTACGATTGGGCTCGGTACCTTGGCGAAATTCTTCCGTGATCTCGGCGGTATCTCTGCAGCGATTAATTACTTCTTCTCCATCCGATAGCAGCCTTTACTACTGCGGTTACGCCGTACACTCGGGGCTGACTACCATGTCGGTTTTCTTGGATATATCCGTCATGGTCTGTCCGAATATTTACATCACTTGCTCTGGTAATATTTCATAGCATGAGGTATCCGCATGGGCGCCGCCCTATTGAGCAAATCTTCGATGTGGATGATGAAGGACCATATGAAACCCTGCAGACTGTACATCGGTATCTCTCGCAGGATACACGACATAATATCCTTCAACTGATTATCGGACACCCGTGGCATCTCGTCTCTGTCACCGAGTGTGAGTACTACATTTCAAAGAGCCGGTCGACGATCAGCGAGCAGTTGGAAAATCTTGTTGAACATAAAATCCTCACTCGGTATCATCACGAGCCGAATGCCAATTCCAGGGACCTCCCGGCCGACTTCTGGGGTTTGACGACCTTCGGTATCTCTCTGCTTGAGGAGTACAAGTACTTGCGAGGCCTCCCAGTGATGCGTGCGGCTCACGATGCAACACACAAACCCGAAACTGTTCAACGACATGAGAATGCTCCGCGACCGGATCTCCCAGAATCGGTCCACGAGCGACTAAGCTTCGATGATTCAGGACAAGAGATTGTACCGACAGTAGATGAATCGATTGCAGAACTCCGCGAACAGACGTTTTACGCAGATGCTACCCCCGCTGATTCGAGTATCCTCAACAAAGGTGCAGATGGAGACCGGACACTCAACGAATTGTTTTGAATACTCCTGAATCATCTGGACTCTTTAGTCAATCAGCAGGCTTGCGCGCTATTGGTGACACAAAATAATCTCTGAAATACTGGGGGTGGGGGGTCATTGAAAAGTGAAAAACCACTGTACGTAGTAGGCACAAAGGGGGTGTTTGAAAAGTGGAAACAGCCTCAATACAGCACACCCGACATGGCGATGTTTGACACACGAGTAATGGTATCCGTCAAAATCGACAAGATCAGTCTGGTTCTGAAACGACGACTATAGCTCCGGATCGATAAGTTCTCCAGATTCTCGGTTTTCTCTTGTCTCGATAAAGGCCTTAGATATATCTTCTACAGTCAGTTTCTCCGCTGCTGCATCTAGAAGGGCATTATGTAGCTCGCGTTTTTGGACCGATCCATATCCGTTTCGCCGTAGTTTAATTTCGGCTTCGAACAAGAGCCCTGATGACCCATCTATCGTATCCCACGTATCTGGAAGACAATAGACCGAATGCTGCGTTTGGGCCTTCGCCGTCGGGAACGCTGGATCATTCTGGAGGTCGTACTCCAAATTCTGTTCCTGGCTTTCTTCTTTGTTTGTGTTATTCGAATCAGTATTTTGATTGCCTGAGAGTGTACCTGCGAGATCATCAAGAGCTTCGTCTCCTGCATTCGATTCTTCGTTTTCTTCGTCCTCCAGATCGTCGAAGGCCATTATCGCCTCACCTCTCCGTATTCAACAATTTGAGCCAGTTCATCATAACAATGGAGCTGATCACATTCGGGGTCATAGTCACGTAATGTTTTGTGAGCTCGGTGTGCTTTGTCAATACTAGCGCGGTGGCGTATCCCCGGTAGTTCTTTGCTGTAGTCGCCATTGTCGATGTCCTCCCAGTCGGAAGACGTTAGTCGAGCAAAGTTTGGTACGCACGGTGCGAGCCCGTCTCGACTGTTTATTGCATGGAGAAGATTTCTATCTCGAGTGTTTTGGTCTAATCGTTCACTGAGGTCGGTCGGGACTAAGGCCAGCAGTTGGAGGTCGAAATATTGCTGTGCTTCCTTAATCAGTCGCTTATTTGTTTGGGTAATCCCCGATTCCCAGCCACTTTCGGGCCGCAGTGGAATGATCAGATTCTTTGTGGCGAACAATGCGTTGTCGTTTAGTTTTCCCCTATTTGCGGGTGTGTCAACGATGATGTATGAGTACGTGTCTCCAAGCAATGGGTCGACCACATTCCGGTGTAGTCGTTGGCTCGAAGCCATAGCTGATTTCAGATTAGTCTCTACGTCTTCGAGTGATTCATGAGATGGCAACAAATCTAAATTGTCTGTGATCGAGACAACGTGGTCAATCGGATCCTCTCCATCTATGAGAACTTGTTGTAGGTGGTTTTCAGCTTCATATTGATCCTGGTGACCAAGATTGAACGTAGTATGGCCGTTGTCATCTAAATCGATTAGAAGCACGCGATCATTGCGTTCTGCAAGTTCTCGTGCAAGATTAATGGCGGTTGTTGATTTTCCAAACCCTCCCTTGAGAACGTTGACGGCGACGGCTCGGGGTTCTTTCTCGTCGACTGTCTCTATAGCCATAATACTCCATCATTCCCTCACCGTATAAAATGTAGTGAGTGTTCAGAATGTGAATGAAGTAGGTAACCTATAGAAGTGAACCACATTCACTACATTATATAATAGTTTGAAAGTCACGAATGTCATAGACTTCATTAGTGTATTAGATGTGGCCACATTATTTCATGTAGGAATAGAACAGTTAGCATGATTTGCCTTGGTATCTCCTGATGTCTAGGCCAGTTATCCATCTTCTCGCTTCTATGTGAGTGTGTGAATAATGGAATTCGTTGGTCGACTACACCCCTCTATCGATGTGTTGTGCAGGAGATAGAGATCTCACTCGACTGTTGCCAATACCCGGATATCGGTCTCAGAATGGTATTCGCGTTGTACATGTGCACCGTGTTCACTAAGGAATGCCTCGACACGGTCAGCTAACGAGCTGGCTTGATCCCCATCGACATGGACGATCAACGTGGGATGCTCAGAACTACTAGAATCAATCACGAGTGAGATCGTTTTGAACTCGTCAGACTGCCTGAGAGATGCGAACTCTTCGTCGACTCTGGATGCGAGGTCCTCCAGAGAGTCGACTGAGCCTGAAGTCATAGTCAGATAGACGAGAGAAGGCGATTAAAAAGTGAGCTACTTGGACCTGATCTTGGAATTGGTTCCAGAAGCGACCATATTTCGAGGGTATAATCGCCGACAGCGGTGATTTTTCCTTTCGGAACGACATATCTTGATTTCATTCCATAGCCAAAAAATGAGGTTTCTATTGGGAGTCGTGTACGTTCTAAGATCACTACCGAATCACCTCTGAAGATTTTCAAATTGTCGGTTTGGCACTCGGCTACTGCGACGGTTGTTTGCCACCGCCACCACGCAGCTCTCAAGCTGTAGAACAACTCATACAGCCGTATAGGGAGCCGTCGTTTGTATCGAAGATCCGAACGAAATGTTTGGTGACGTACTCGCCACAGAAGACTCAGTAGAAAACTAGTCGGTTGCAGACTGGTACGCACGGCCGTGTGACTGAAGATCCTCATTGGGGTCGACAATCGGACGGGCATCCTCGACGGTTTCCAGTGCCTCACCGAACGAGATGTCGCGCTCGGCAGCTATCGTCGCTGCACAGACTGCACTGCTCCGTGAAATGCCCAAATGGCAGTGGACGATCGCCGTCCGGCCAGCCTGCACCTGCTCGCGGACGTAATCGACAGTTCGTTCGAACAATTCATAACTGTGGTCCCCACCGTTGTCGTCCTGTCTCCCGTCGGCCATCTCGAAATGCTCGTACGGCCGGTCGACTGCATCGCTAACCTCGTCCTGACACGTCGAGACCACGATGTCGACTGCTGACGAGACTGGATTTTCTCTGACAGTATCGATATCGCTGATCCACAATCGGTCAGTGATTTCGTCCATACTGTGGGTTACGGGTCCCGAGAATATAGTCTTCGGCCACGAATTCTGTAGGTCGTTGTGATCCTACCGGCGGGCTTTGAGAGGCACAGCGTCCGGCTCATCGACCGAAAGCCAAGAGTCGTCCCGACTGATGTCTGCGATGATGAAGGCACGTCCAGTGCTGGTCTCGTCGACCGCTGCGACGACGTTCTCTGAAGAACTCAAGCGTCCACCAAATTCAGATTTTCTCCGCTTTATAATAACTTGTATGCTGATAAGGTATATGAATGTTGTGCTTTATTGGCCTATGAGTTTAATTAGACAATAAAATTTTATAGAGGTGTGATTTTCGAGTTCGGTGCCTACCTCAGTCGGCAGTTGTCGTCCCGATATTGTGTCTATAGGCCCCGCATCACGCCGCGCTGCTCACACCCCAATGCTACGTTCAGTTATTCTTTCCTTCGGAGCCATCGATATCTCCACAGAATGGGGAGCTTACTACTCAGCCGTGTTCGAGCCGCTGAGAACGGGTTTCGAGAGACCATCGTAGACGCTGTTCTGACTGCCGCAGACGCCTCACGGTCGCGTTGGTCGACGATCCGTTTTGGTAGGCCTACAGGACCACAGATGGACACTTCACTGATTCAGAATACAGTTATTCAGGCCATGGGCTTGTCCGGGTCACGGTATTGGCGCTGTAAAATGAGTGTGGTGAACAGTAGATAGGCAGATCGATAGGCCGTTGGGGGGTGGTCAAAACGGCCTATATGAGCCAGTTGGGTTGGAAGCTCGTATCCCCAAGCGATGAGTAAACACTTGAGACTGGGTCTGAACAATTCACTCAAATAGTCGGTGGGCCATTGAGTGGCTCAATTGAACCATAATCGGGCCGTTTTATAGCCGTAATTCAGACAACCACATCTATGCTAATCATTACCAATATCAAGCTGCCACAAATATATAGAACCTACATGTGGGTAAGTATTCTATTCATAGTGACAAAAATATTGTAGAACACACATGATTACTATCTTCATCTTGAATGTTATTGATGTAAAACCTACATGATTTTAATATTGGAGTACAGTTTCAATTCACCGCGTGACTGCACTGTAGGGGACGTGGCAACAGTAATTAATAATTGAATATGATTCTATTCAGACCGCAATATCTATCCTAGAATATTTAAGCGACAAAATATATGATAATAACGTTGATTAGCTTCGCTAAGTATATTTAACTAGTAAACCAATGCAACAATAACATTGACAGTCCGCTAGGAATAGTGCGAAGGATATGAAAATTGATCAAACAGGGTCCCATGAATTATACTACTATCGCTGAGCATCTTGGAGAAGATTTCGTCGACCGACCGGTTGAATACGGTACCGAAGCCGATCTGCGGGTACAACTGTATGGTTTACTGACTGACCAATTAGAAACAAGTGGTAGTTTACAGGCGAAGCTACACGAATCGAAACTAATTGGTGAAACACCGTCGTACAAGAAAGGATATAAAAGAACAGTTGAAACGAAATTGAAAGAACATGGATCGATCAAACGAGTCAGACTTGACCTCAGTGTTGATAAGCGACGAAAATATGATGTCGTCTGTTTTAAAGAAAACATAAGATCACCAATAAATTGGGTCCGGTCCGGCTCGAAACGTTTTGATGAGCAGGATTTGGATGCTGTTTTTGGTCTTAAGTTTATCAAAAACAAGTGTTACCCGCCGATGCGATGTTCAATCATGGATGACAGAATCCTGGAGATGGATTCATCCGAACTCAAATCAGAGTTCAATCACAAGGAAAACTCCATTGGCAGTAATATTGAGGAGCTTAAGTCTGTTCCATCGGATGTAACGGCGATCTTTATACTCGTCTCAAATAACAATTATCTGTTCCTTGATCCGCTTACCGAAGAGGAACGTGGTGAACGAAAGAAAATACGGGCGGGCCACGCTGCTCGTGATTGGCTACAGGATGCAGCAGACGGTGTCGGGATTCTGTATGTCCATCCTGGTGGAGTACGATGGATCGCACCCCTTGAGGACTGATTACAGGAGCCCAATCTGGAGTGCCTGTTCGAGCAGTGACATTGCCCTGCCTGCGGTTCCGTATCCACAGCCACAGCCAGACACGACGACCGGTTGAACCCCAGCAGTTGCCCCGGCTACGACTGCGGTCAGTATCCTGAATCGACCGAGCCAGATGGCCGCAAGTTCACCGCCCACCACGAGTAAGACCGAAACGAGCGGAATGTAGACTCTCGCGACACCGAACTGGAAGAATCCGACCACTGGCTGTGCCAGTCCTCCAGCCTCGACCATCGGGCTCCCATCGGCTGTGACAACCCAGCTCGTAACTGTTGACGTCGGGAGCACCGATAACAAACCAGCGGCCGTAATGATCGCGGCCAGCGCCGCGGCCCCTGGAAGATACCACCCGCCTGTTCGATACCTTACGAACCGTTCTTTGACGGATTCAGTGTTGCTGGTGACAGTCATGGGTCTTATTCGGCCCTGTTCGTCCACTGCAGCTTCCGATTGCCGAGCCATCTGACGACCTCGGATGAGCCATATCCTGCTGCGCCGATCAGAAGGACGCTAAAGAGGATATTGGGGTACGAGTTACTCGTGTAGGAGACCCAGACGAATCGTCCCAATCCCTCGCTGGCGATCATCTCAGCTGCGACGAGATTGATCCATGCCAGCCCCATTCCAACGATGAGTCCCGTGTGTATAGATGGGAGTGCGGCTGGAACCACGACTTCACGGAGTACCTGTGAGCGTGATCCGCCGAGACACTGTACCGCCTTGACGTAATCCTGTTCTATTGATCGGACCCCGGCGATCGTGTTGAGGATAATTGGGAAGAACGCTCCGAGAAACGTAATGAACATGATTCCCTGGACCGTCGTCGGGAACACGAGGATAACGATCGGCAACCACGCAATCGGTGGCACCGGACGCAGGACTTCCAACGATGGGAAGACGAGATCATCGAACAGCTGGTTCCAGCCAATCGCGATCCCCAGCGGCACACCGAGGGCGGCCGCCAACAGATATGGGATGTATATGTGTCCAAAGCTCGCAACGATAGACTTGTGTACTTCCGGATTGGGTACGAGCTCGGTTGCTGCGAGAGCCACCGGAACTGGCCCCGGTAGGTCCCCAACCATTCCGGCTTCGACGAGAGCGAACCAAACAACAATCAGACCCGTAATCGATGCAACTGGTTTGAACGATTCGACGATATCTATGTCTCGAACGTGTCCAACACTCATTTTCCATCCTCCATGGCTATTCGTGCTTCTTCGACGATGTAGCCGAGCGCTTCTTTTTTGAGTTCATTAAATCGTGGCGTTGTCGTCACGTCGAGATCACGTGGCCTTTCGAGGTCGACATCTATCGTCTCTTTTATTTGACCCGGACCGGCGGTCATGATTAACACGCGGTCAGCGAGGAAAATCGCCTCCTCGACGTCATGTGTAATAAACACGACCGTTCGGTTGTCTTCTTCCCAGATCTCGAGCAACAGCTCCTGCATTATCTCCTTTGTCAGTGCGTCGAGCGCACTGAATGGCTCGTCCATTAGCATGATCTCAGGGTCGTTTGCCAGGAGACGGGCAATCTCGGCGCGCTGTTGCATCCCGCCGGAGAGTTCGGTCGGGTACTGGTCGCCCGTTCCTTCGATACCCATCTTCGACAGCAGTTCTTCTGCGCGACCGTCCTCGATTTCACCGCGCATCTTTGGGCCGAGATCGATGTTCTGTCGAACCGTCTTCCACGGGAGTAATCGGTTCTGCTGAAATACGACGCCTCGGTCTGCTCCGGGGCCATCTACCCGCTTACCATCGACGTGAATATGCCCATAGGTGGGGTCGATAAACCCGGCAATGCACTCCAGCAAGGTGCTTTTCCCACACCCAGAGGGTCCAACAAGGCTTACGAACTCACCGGCTTCGATGCTCAAATCGATCTCATCGATGGCGGTGACGTGTTCCCCGTCGGGATCATAGATCTTGGTGAGATTCTGTATCTGTATTGATCCGTCTTTTTCATGTGGTCTTACACTGGAACTGCTTGCCGCCTGATTTTCGTTACTCATTCTTTCACCTTGTCGTTCCACGGCGTTAGCTGGCTACCGATTCGCGTGAACGCTGAACTCGATACCGCCCCGATCGTCCCCAACACTGCAATACCGACGATGACGACGCCGGTATCCATCAGCCGGTAGGCCTGGAACGTAATGTATCCCAGTCCAGGACCCCCCGACAGCATCTCAGCAGCAACGACTGCGATCCAAGCAATTCCGACACCGATCGTCGTTCCCGTAATCATCGACGGGATGGTGTGCGGAATTACAACATGCCGGTACAACTCTCGTCTACCGCCGCCGAGGCTCTGTACTGCGCGAACGTATTCCGGCTCGATCTGTGCGACTCCTTCCATTGTGTTGACGAATATCGGGAAGAATGCACCAACGTATACGACCCAGACGATACCGAAAAACTCACTCGCAAAGGCAATAAGCGCGATCGGCACCCACGCGACGGGCGGGATTGGGCGCAGTAGCTCGAAAGCGGGGTAGACATAACTTCGCCACCAGTCGCTCCACCCGCAAGCAAGGCCGAGCGGAATCGCCGTTGCAACTGCTAACCCCATGCCGAGCGTAACACGGTACAGTGTATGGTATCCGTGAACATACAATGATTCACCTCCCTGTCCCATTGGTTCACCAAGAACGAACGAAGACAGGGCGATGGCTGTTTCTAACGGTGTTCGAAGTAGGTCGAATCCGAGAAATCCGATCTCTACTAACGTCCACCACACTGAAAGAAACAGCACGATTGACAACCCTTTAAGTGCCCATCTCGGAGGCGACGGAATGCTATCAGCCGTGTTCCGGACCGCTAGTAATCTGTCCTCGACTGTATCTACAATACTCATAATAGTTATTGGTATTTCCGTATTTTTTGGCTTTTTGTACGTTATTGTCTAATTTTGTAACGTCGGCTAGTTTATTGTCGCACTCGGTGCATCCAGCTCGATGGCCTCGTCCCTTGGATCCCAGTCGACTTCCTCTTCGAGTTCGGCGATCGCATCATCGAGCGGGCCGTATCTGTATCGATCTTCGCCGGGGATGCTGTCGATTGTCCCCTGATCGACGAGGAACTCCGCGGCAACCTCCTGGAGGTGGTTGCGTGCTGGTTCACACTGCCTGAGATCTGTGACAAAGTTGCTCCGCGTCACGCCTGGAGTAACTTCTTCGTACAACGTATGCCGGCAGGTCTCGGGCTCGTACTCCGCGAGATCCTCTTCTTCTTTTACAAGTTCGACAGTCCGCTCTGGATCCGTCTTCATGATGTTTTTTGCCTCTAGTTCTGCTTTCATGAATCCTTTTGCGGCCTCAGGATGGTCGTCGATGAACTCGTCGGTCATTGTGATCGAACCCGTATCGGAGTCACCGTACCGAGCGGTCGTCATGAAGAACTCCGCAGTTTCTTGCTGGACGACAGCCATCGTCGGATTCGGTTCCCACATGATGCCGCCATCGATTTTCCCCGAACTGACCTGTTCGAGGATGGTGTTGATATCCAGATCCTGCATATCTATCGAGATATCCTCCTCTTCTTCGATCTTCAACAGCGCACGGTGGGAGCACGCCCCGGAGGTGGCACCGATAGCGGCACCATCGAGATCGGCCACCGAATCGAACTCATCTGCCACTTCGTTCGATATGATAACGGCGTTACACTGTTGCCCGTATGACCACTGCGAGAGTGCCGTTTTTGCAATCGGTTTATCATCTTGCGCAAGCGCAATGAGTGTCGGCATGTCGCCGTTGTAGCCGATCTGGTTCTCACCAGAGATCATCCGGTTGCCGATCACTGTCCCCTGCAGCGCTGACTGCCACTCTGTTTCGTACTCATCCGGCATGTACTTCTCTGCAAGCTCTCCGTGTTTGACTACCAGCTCGGACCAGTAGGGAGTTCCGAAGGGCTGGTATCCGACGGTAACTGTTGTACCGCTTCCGCTGCCGGAACCGAGGCAGCCAGCAAGACCGAGAGCTGCGCCACCGCCAACTGTACCAAGAAAGCCACGTCTGCTTGGACATTTAGCCAGTATTTTCGACGGTTTCGATACATTCTTCGCTATTTTCTCGCTTTTACCTGTTGCCATCTCAATTTTTTGTGCAGCATCCGGGTACTTAATATCTTGCCTATGTAACCTTTACCCTACATTCTGTTTAACATCACCCACAAGCTAGCCATATTCCTTCCATCTTGTTAACTACCTTGTATACCTTATATTATTTGTATATCGGATTATTTTCACAGATACTATTGCAAAAATAGGTTTGATGAGTATATTTCAACATATATTAACAGTAAAAAACTAATCAAAACCTATTTACCAACCCAGAACATGGCAACCCATAACCGACCAAATGAATAATTGGTCGGTCGTAAAACAATGAGCGGAAGTATACAAGAAGCACTTGGAACCGACGAGGTGCCGGAAGAAGAGATCGACAAACACTACGGAACCGTCGCAATATCTAAAGATCAGGTTACGGCGGGCGCATACGATACGTGGGAAATCGAGTACACCGTCGGCGAGCTCGGACTCGACGACGGCTCTCGAATCAAGATCGCCACGAATCAGACCAGCGACTGGGCCAAACCACAGTTCGACGATCCGTCAGCAGATAACTACGCCACAGTCGACACGTCCGGTGAAGCAACAGTCGAAGGCTACTTTGACCGTCGATACCTGACGAAGAAACCCTGGGGCGATAATATCGTTATCGACGTCCACGATGGATACACCGAACCCGGTGATACGATCACCCTCACGCTTGGCGACACGAGCGAGGGGAGTATGGGACACCAGGTCCAGTCGTTCCCGGAGACTGAGTTCGAGTTCCACTTCTTCGTTGATATGTTCGGGACGGGTGATTACGTCCTTCTCGAAAAGGTAAACTACCAGATCGTCGCCGGAGAAGCCGCTCGTCTCCAGGTGATCGCTCCCTCGACAGTCGAGCCGGGCGAAGAGACGGAAGTTGTCGTCCGCGCGCTCGATTACTGGTACAATACTGCCCTCGACTACGAGGCGACGCTTGCTGTCAACGGCGGCGGCGAAGAGTCGATCACGTTCGAGGCCGACGACCCCGTCGAACACGTCCCGGTTACGTTCGGGAAAGAGGGTGTCCAGCGGGTGACGATCACCGATACCGAACACGGCTGGGAGGCGACGTCGAACCCCATCGTGGTCGGCGGCGACAAGGAGTACGACGTTCACTGGGGAGACATCCACGGCCAGTCCGGCAAGACCGTCGGCACCGGGACCATCGACGAGTACTTCTCGTTCGCCCGAGATGAGGCACTCATCGATTTCGCCGCCCACGCGGCCAACGACTTCCAGGTGACCCAGGACTACTGGGAAGACGTCCAGGACGGAACGAAAAAATACCACGAAGACGGAGAGTTCGTCACGCTACTCTGTAACGAGTGGTCGACCTCGACGGTCAACGGTGGCGATCATAATGTCTACTACAAAAACGACGACGAACCCTTGCTCCGAAGTTGCGGCTGGCAGTCCGAAGAGGGGTTCAACAAACACAAGGGGACGTACAAAGTCGAGGATTTGTACGAAGCCTACTCGGGCCGAGACGACGTGCTGATCATCCCCCACCAGGGTGGCCGTCCGGCGCGCCTGCGCGACGAGGATGAAGTGGACTACGACCTGACTCCGTTCGTCGAGATCAATTCGTTCTGGGGCGTCTTCGAATCGTTCGGTCAGGAAGCCATCGAACGAGGCTACGAGTGTGGATTCATCGCCGGCAGCGACGACCACACTGGTCGACTCGGTGCCTCGCGACCGACCAACCATTACGAGCCGACCGAAGTGGCAAACCTCCAGGCTGCGGACTTCAATATCACTGGTGGAATCATGGCCGCCAGCGTCGACGAGCTGACCCGCGACGGGATCTGGGATGCGATGGAGAACCGGCGGTGCTACGGAACCACGGGTGAACGTATCCTCCTCAACGCCGACTTCGAGGGTGCCAACATGGGTGAGAAGGTCGCGACCGACGGCGACGCCTCGTTCGACATCACCGTCAACGGGACCTCCCCGATCAAGCGGATTGATCTCTTCGATGGCTCCGAGGAGATCGACAGCGTCGATCTCACCGAGGGCGACGATCTGTTAGAGCTCACGTGGAGCGGTGCCCGGGCCGACAAGCGACACAAGGTGCAGAATGCCGACGGTGGACTCACGCTCGACAAAGGCGAGATTCAGGACGC
>SDGW01001480.1_pt1 | contig 15222 bp, 17 predicted proteins | sample 2873831 | NCBI WGS metagenome assembly SDGW01 (sample SAMN08132700, study PRJNA421101) | hypersaline lake metagenome | isolation source: celular fraction 0.22 microns magnesium sulfate-rich crust from ephemeral... | place: Spain: Penahueca Lagoon, Toledo | collected 2011-07
GCACGATATATTACTATTCTTGCTCTACACAATTATTCAAGATGACAATCACTACTGAATCATTTCTCTTTCAATAATCATTACCCGAACAAAAATAATGTAATTTTATTATAACAGATGAACCAAAGAATGCAAACATCTGACGAAAAAAGTTTTGATTATCTTCTTAAAAAGGCTTCATGACAAGGGTTATAAGCTGTTACTTCGTGAGTTTAAATTCTGCAGCTAAATGGAATGATGTACGATTCTTCTCCGTATCAAATTCTTTAACAGTTCTAGAGAATAATCCATCTGAATTACAAATTACAGGAAAATCCTTGCTCAAATGCATGATTTTCCATTAATCGTCCAAGCTAATCTGTGATGTCTTAGAAGCAAGTATTTGGAAAAGGTCTGAAGCCTTCATCCTCCTGAAGTATGAGGGAAGTTCGTGCTCGATACCGTTAAGAAGGAAAGCGATCACGGATATACTTAAATTAACAAGAAAAAAGGAGAGATGAAACATGTTTAATGAATTTGAGCTGAGTCAGCAAATAGAAGAACGTCGTCCAAAATAAGTGCTATATAAATTATTCAGGAGGTGAGCTTAATGATTGTAAATGAACAAGAATTAGAGTATTTAATAGGTGAACGTCGCCCTCGATAGAAGAATGATGATCCAATTAATCAATCGTAAGGGGTGCGTTATGGGGGATATAAAAAATAAAGAACATGAATAACCTTTCTTCTTCTCAGTCCATTGTGAAGGGGGAAGGTTTTTTTACGTTAAGAAAGCATAAAATTTTAGCAATGGATGTTGGTCTGAATCCCTCATCCTGCTGAAGGCTGATAAAAGTTCGTGCTTGGTACCGTTAAGAAAAAATACTCTCGGAGATATACTTGAATTAACAAGAAAACAAGGAGAGATGAGCTATGTTAAACGAATTTGAATTAGGTCAACAAGTAGAAGAACGTCGTCCGAAGTAAGCTATTAAATGAAAACTAAGGAGGTGAAGGATATGAATATTCATGATATGGAATTAGAATATCTAATGAGTGAGCGCCGCCCTCGATAAAAACAGTAATGAAAAATGATTAGGTAAGGGGTGCGCTAAAAAATGACAAATCCAGAGCTTTACCATTAACCTCTCTTCTTCATCACATTTGTGATGAGGAGGGCATACGGGATAAATTAATTCTGAAAGAGGTAATTATTCCGAATAGCGGCTCCATAAGGAATAACTCAATTCTGAATGAGATTATTATTCCGAATAAGGGCTCCATAAGGAATAACTCAATTCTGAATGAGATTATTATTCCGAATAAGGGCTCCATAAGGAATAATTCAATCCAGGATGAGCTCATTTTTTCCGAATAGAGGCTCCATAAGGAATAACTCCCTCCTGAATGAGATTATTATTCCGAATAAGGGCTCCATAAGGAATAATTCAATCCAGGGTGAGCTCATTTTTTCCGAATAGTAGCTCCATAAGGAATAACTCAATTCTGAATGAGATTATTATTCCGAATAGCGGCTCCATAAGGAATAACTCCCTCCTGAATGAGATTATTATTTCCGAATACAGCCTTCTTTCATACTTCTCTCAACTTACCTCGATTCCAAGTCTTCAAAACAAAACCGAGCTCACCACCGCGAGCTCGGTTCTCCAAATTCATTAGACTTCTTTTAAATCAAATGAAGCAACACGACCCGTTTGAGGGTTATACGTCACACTTCCCTGAACTTTTAAGGTTTCTTGTGGAGATTGGAGTGTGAACTCATAAACTTCTTTGGTTTGATTACTCGAAACTTCTGTCTTTGAAACAGACTTATAATCTGAAATTTGATAATTAGGGTAAGCCGTTTGTGTCACATTCATTAAGTACTTTCCCCATTCACTACTTTCTTGTTCAGGTGAAACAGGGGTGATTTGTACGCTGATTATCCCAGCATCCACGTTAGCGCCTAATGCTTGAAAGGCTCTACGGTGCAGGTTAATTTTATTTGATGGATAGTTAGGCACTTGATCCACTACAGTTACGGTAATCTCTTTTTGATCCGTTGAAGAAAGGTTTTTTACTTTTAATTTTTGACCACACTTGTAAGGGGTATCTTCACCAACAGCAGCAGTCATGTAGTTGTTTGTAGACCAAGGCGTGTTACATGCGGTCTCAGCCCCGCCCTCTGTCCAAGATGCTTGACCTTGAACCGATTGTTGACGGTAATAAAAATTCGGATAATAGCCTCGTTGATACGGGTTATAAGGTTGAGGTACATAAGCAATAGGGTAAGGACTGTATACATAGGGATTTCCATATTGATCATAAGCATATATCATACAAATTCCTCCTTCGGTAGACATTCTCCACTATTGATAAGGTATGATGTAGACAGCTTGGCTCATGACTGGCAATCTCTAAAAAAGAGAAAACTGGAGGGATTCATCTTGAATGAAGTGTGGAGTAAAGTATTGCAAAAACTGCAAAAGGACATTCCGAAACCATCTTTTGAAACGTGGCTGTCCAAAACCACTGGGGAAGTGCAAGGAGATACAGTTGTTGTCCATGCGCCTGATGAGTTCGCGAGGGACTGGATTGACGCACGATATAAAGACCTTATTCGAAAGGCAGCCAACGAAGTGAAAGGAAAAGATGTCAATGTGGTTGTACAGTCAGGTTTGGAGGAAGTTGAACACGTTCAACGACAATACGAAGCACCAACGACACCTGTTCGATCACTAGAGGAGAGAGTTACGAGGATTGAAGAGCATTTAAGCATGGAAGATGGTCAGCAAGAAGATCCGGTTTCCTACATCATAGGTCAAATCCTCGCTCTAAATCAGGAGGAACAGAAAAAGCTCATTCAAATGCTACAAAATGAACATGAGCTTCCGATTCAGAAATGGGCACAAGATCAAGAAACATAAATCCATAAATCTATGTTAGGATAGTTTCACGAAGATTTTGGGGGAAGAACAATGACAACCATAAACGATATAGCAAAAATGGCCAACGTATCTCGAACAACCGTTTCGAGAGCGTTAAATAATAGTGGATATGTAAGTGAAGATGTTCGTAAAAAAATAATGAGCATTGTAGAAGAAACAGGATACATGCCAAGTGTGTCAGCCAAATCCCTGCGTACCAAGCGATCAGGTGTTATTGGGATCATTTTGCCTCGCATTTCAACAGAAACAGCGAGTCGTCTAGTGAATGGAATAAATGATGTGCTATCAAAGCAAGGGTTTCAAATTCTATTAACCGATACAGAACTGCAAAAGGATAAAGAGATCGAATACATTCGTTTGCTGAAAAGTCGTCAGGTTGATGGGATTATTTTATCTGCAACGAATATTAACGATGAACTTTTACAAACCATCCAGGATGTAGACTTACCCTTTGTCTCATTAGGACAAGACTTTCCTGGAGTGACGTCTGTTGTCTATGATGACTACGCTGCTTCTGTTGATGTGACAAATATGTTGATTCAGAAAGGATATGACAAAATTGCGTTTATCGGTGTAGGAGAAGAGGACCCGTCTGTAGGTTATGAACGTAAACAGGCATACCTTCAAACGATGGCAAAACATGATTTGTCTGTCCATGATCATTGGGTTGAAATGGGGGATTTCTCAATTGACTCTGGTTATGAAGGCATGAAACGAATCTTGCAAAATAATGATGCACAACCCAATGCGGTTTTTGCCGTAACGGATCGTATGGCGATAGGTGCGATGGAATACTTGAAGGAACAGGGATATCGAATTCCAGAAGATATAGCAGTGACTGGGATCGGTGCATCTGTTATGTCAAAATATGTATCACCTTCTCTGACTACAGTAGACTATTTCAACAAAGAAGCTGGTGAAGAAGCCGCTCGTGCTCTAGTAGGGCAGTTGCAGGGAAAAAATACAAGCAAAAAAATTAAGAATTCCTATAGACTCATTTTGAGAGATAGTGTATAGTGTGACCTAGAAAAAATCATATATGTAATCGTTCACACATTATTTTTTTAGAGAAAGATATAACCGCTTTCATTTTTATTTTGACTCATATGTAAACGATTCCTTAATTGGAATGAAGCGGCTGGTTAGCAATGATAATTTTTTTGAGTGATGTGTAATCGATTACATGTATAAATCAGGTGAGGAGGAGAAAAAAATGGCAAGCAATAAACAAATTGCACAAAGCGTTATTGAAGCGCTTGGAGGTCATGAAAACATTCAGTCTGTTGCCCATTGTGCGACACGCCTTCGCGTTATGGTGCATGATAAGGACAAAGTTGATGTATCAAGCTTAGAAGAGACTGAAAAGGTAAAAGGAGCTTTCTATAACTCCGGGCAGTATCAGATCATCTTCGGAACAGGAACGGTAAACAACATCTACAATGAAGTTGTAAACCTAGGGGTTACAGGTACATCAAAATCAGAATTAAAAGAAGATGCAAAACAACAAGGAAACTGGTTCCAGCGTGCGATTCGTACATTCGGTGATGTTTTCGTACCCATCATCCCAGCGCTTGTTGCTACAGGTTTATTCATGGGCCTTCGTGGTCTTGTTTTACAAGAAGAGATTTTGGCTTGGTTCGGGTTAACACCTGAAAGCGTACCAGAAAACTTTATTACACTTACACAGGTTTTAACAGACACAGCTTTTATATTCCTGCCAGCATTGGTAGCGTGGTCAACGTTTAAAGTATTTGGGGGAAATCCGACCATAGGACTCGTCCTCGGACTCATGCTCGTTTCCCCATCCTTGCCAAACGCTTGGGAAGTAGCTAGTGGAGATGCAGATCCAATGACATTCTTTGGATTCATTCCCGTATTAGGTTATCAAAGCTCTGTGTTACCAGCCTTTATTGCAGGTATAGTCGGAGCCAAACTTGAAAAAGTGATTCGAAAACGAGTACCAGAAGCATTAGATCTTGTTCTAACACCTTTCTTAGTATTACTTGTTATGATTGCGCTTTCATTATTTGCGATTGGACCTATCTTCCACATCGTTGAACAGGGGATTTTCGAAGCGATGCGCTTCCTACTTGAACTTCCATTTGGTTTAAGTGGTCTGATTATTGGTTTTGTAAACCAAATCATTGTTGTTACAGGTGTACACCACATCTTTAACTTCCTAGAAATTCAGTTATTAAACAACCTTGGATACAATCCATTTAACCCAATCATCACAGGAGCGATCGCTGCTCAAGGTGGTGCAGCATTAGCTGTAGGACTTAAGACAAAAGGGAAGAAGCTGCGTGCACTATCCATTTCTTCTGCAACATCTGCATTCTTAGGAATTACAGAGCCGGCAATCTTCGGCGTTAACTTACGCTATGTTCGTCCATTCATTATGGGACTTGTTGGTGGCGGTGTAAGTGGTTTCTTAGCTTCCATCATGGGTCTTAAAGCAACAGGAATGGCCATCACTGTACTGCCAGGTGCATTATTATATCTAAATGGACAACTGTTCGGTTATTTCTTAATCAATATTGTTGCCGTTGCGGTTGCCTTCGCTCTAACATGGATGTTTGGTTTCAATGATAATATGTTAGATAAAAAGGAATAAAAAATAGAAGAGAAGGCCTTTTCTCAAAAAGGTCTTCTTGCTATTTAATGTAAGGAGATGAACCACATGACAAAAGGGATTATTACACTTGGAGAAGCGTTAATCGACTTTATTCCAACTGACCATACCAATATGACGTATCAAAAGAACCCGGGAGGAGCGCCAGCCAATGTAGCTGTAGGAGCTGCACGACTTGGTGCAAAATCGACTTTTCTTTCAAAAGTTGGACAGGATGTACTTGGCCGATTTTTGAAAGAAACATTAACGAACTATGGCGTTGAAACATCCAACATGTCTTTTTCAAATGAGGCGAATACGAATATTGTATTTGTTACCTTAGATGATAATGGAGAACGTAGTTTTGAGTTCTATGTCAATCCTTCTGCGGATCAGAAACTTTCAAAATCCGATATTCATGAAGATGTATTTGCAGAGCATAATGTTTTTCATTTTGGTTCTATTTCACTAATCGAAGAACCTGCTCGAAGCGCTACAATGTATGCGGTAGAACAAGCAAGAAAAAATGGTGTTATGGTTTCGTATGATCCGAATCTACGCATGAGCTTATGGGATAGTGAGGAACAAGCTCGAGAGCAGATGGTATCTGTGTTAGACCAAGTCGATGTTCTCAAAATTTCTGAAGAAGAACTTGAATTTATTACAGGTGAGCCTTCTATAGAAAATGGAATCGAGAAGCTTAAAACGCAGTATGATATTCCATTAATCTTTGTCACATTGGGAGTAAATGGAAGTTATGTGTTTACGGAACACGGCTCAGTACAAGTAGATGCTCTTCAAGTTGAAGCTGTTGATACAACTGGAGCTGGAGACGCCTTTGTTTCAGGTATCCTTTATCAGTTAAGTGAACGCTCTGGAGATATCGGGTCGATTTCAGTGGAGGATGCTGTTCATATGGCTAAGTTCGCAAGTGTCTCTGGTGGATTAGCCGCATCATCAAAAGGGGCTATGACAGCACTGCCTGACCGACAACACGTAAAGAACATCCTTGAGAATGAACAGTAAGGAGATTGTTTTATGAACCGAGACCAACAACTACGAGAAATGGCTGAGAAAGAAGTCCAACAATATCAATCGATTGTCGAAAAAGATCCGTATCGCCAGAAGTATCATATGATGCCGCCTGTCGGATTATTGAATGATCCGAATGGGTTTATTCAGTGGAAGGGAACCTATCATATGTACTTTCAATGGATGCCCTTTGATACGACTCATGGTGCTAAGTTTTGGGGACATTATTCTTCTGAAGACTTAGTGAACTGGGAGTTAGAGCCTGTTGCTCTTGCACCGAGTGATTGGTACGACAGGAATGGTTGTTACTCAGGAAGTGCAGTCGATGATGATGGAGTACTAAAGGTTTTCTATACGGGAAACGTAAAAGATGAAAAAGGGAACCGAGAAACCTATCAATGTTTGGCTGAGTCTGTGAATGGGATCGATTTCACAAAGAGAGGTCCATTGATTCATTTACCAGAAGGGTTCACTCCTCATTTTCGTGATCCTAAAGTTTGGAAAGAGGCTGGGAAATGGTTCATGGTTGTGGGTGCTCAAACCCTTGATTTAGAAGGAAGCGTTGCTCTATTTGAATCAGAGGACTTAGAGGACTGGACGTATAAAGGAGAGCTTTCAAGTTCCGATGGAGAGCTTGGGTACATGTGGGAATGTCCTGACTTATTTGCTTTAGGTGGTCAGCATGTTCTGATCTTTTGCCCACAAGGGATGGAAGCTGATGGGATGTATTATAATAACGTGTACCAATCTGGTTATGTTGTTGGAGACTTTGACCCTGAACAGGCTACTTTTAATCATGATTCCTTTGTAGAATTAGATCGTGGCTTTGAGTTTTATGCTCCTCAGACCACAGGAGATGAGCATGGCCGTAGAATCCTTGTGGGGTGGATGGGGATCCCGGATCAAAATGAAGAGCATCATCCTACCATTGAGTATCGTTGGATCCACAACTTAACATTGCCACGTGAGTTAAAGTTACAGGAAGGCAAAGTGTATCAGATGCCTGTTGAAGAGTTGAAGAACCTAAGAGGAGAAGAAGTAAGCTCTTTTAAGTTGGAAAAAGGCTATGTAGAAAAAGAGATTCCAAAATCCTCTGAGATTGTTGTTGATATTGAATCAACAAAGAAACCCATGGTCTCGATTGATCTCTATGGTTTTGCCAAGATCACCTACAACAGAGCTGAGAGATCCGTAACCTTACAGCGTAAAAGCTTAGTAGATGGTTCGATCGAGGAGAGAAGTTGTACGTTAGAAAATCCGTTAAAAGAACTTCGTTTATTCTTAGATCAATCCACCTTGGAGCTTTTTGTGAATGGGGGAGAAGAAGTATTTACCTCTCGCATCTTCCCGGATGTAACAAAAAAGAATGTTCGCTTTGATGTTCAGGGGGATACGCATATTGAAGTAAAGGCTTGGGAATTAGGATAGTAGATAACTTCATACTTTAGAAAAACAGTTCAATTACAAGGAAATACTGGTTATTTATGTTAAAATGGATGGAAGTTTTGTTAGATAAAATAAATAAACTTCTAAACTAGGAGAGTAGGGATAAGTTGAAAAAGTTAATGTGGGGCGCGATTATGGTCTTATTGATTTCTATATCTGGATTGTATTATTTCCAATCTTATCCGGAGTGGCTTAGAGAAGATATTTACCAACAAAATGGCTATACATTACAAGTCTTGAATAAAAAAGAACCGATCACGTTTGAGTTCAAAAAGGGCTGGATGGATATACAGGAAGAGACAGACATAGGCATAAATGAAGTTATCCAAACGAAAGGTGCTTCTATCGTTACGTTAGAGAGTATTTACCGAGATAATGGACAATACCATATATCCTTAAATATAAAGCAAGATTTTAATAGCACAACAGAGGGGCGTTTCTTAAGTTTTCATGAAATTAAGAAAAACTCTTTTGCAGTCAGAGATGGGCGTGCAATGTGGAGTTTCTACACCATGGATCGTGAGCAAATAGATGGAACATTCCTAATTGGTGGACAAGGATCTGGGCCTGGAGAAGATATTAAAGTGAAGCTTAATGTACATCAATTAAGTGAACTTGAGAAACCATTCCTTATTAAGGCTGATGTATTTTTGTATCAATATAGAAAGCTATGAGACTTTGATTTAATTGGAGGATGGAGTCCAGATCATGAAAAGATTCGTCATCATTACGGTCGGTAAAACCCATAGCGGGAAAACGACTTTTGCTAGAGAATTAGAGGATCAGCTCAACCATTCTGTTGTGATTGATCAAGATAATCATGCTGAGGCAATTCAAACCGATCACGTAAAGGTCGGATGGATTTGCTTGAACAGTTTCATGCAAAAGGATTTGAGAGTATAATCGTTGATTTTGATTTACCGAATCATGTTCTTCAAAAGCGAGTTGCTGAAAGTGAGCGTAGTACAACCATATTTAAAAACCCTACGACTTTTGAAAATGTACTTTCACGGCAACAAGGGGAGGCGCATGCGAGTGCACCAGGTGAGGATGAAGCGGGTTATTTATTTGTTATTAGAGAACCAGATGAGGTTCAATCTGTTTCTCAAGAGATTGTAGATATTGTTCATAACGGTAAGTCTGTTAAATGGAGAGGTATATAACATGCAGCGACCATTAAATAGAAAAGTTGAAAATTATATATTTTTATTTTTAGCTGTCACCATAATCTTCTTGGTGGTATTAATATTCCAGGAGAAAAAAGAAGATCAAAGGGAGTATGATCGGTTTTTAGATCAGTTCTTTCTTGAAGTGGATCTAACGCTAGGGAGTATAGATCATTTGTTATCAGATACCGAAGAGGATGACGTGATGAGAGATTTGTTGGAGATAGATAAAAGGTTAGAGCGCATAAACATTGTTTTGGAATCCGGTAATCATTTTGTTGATGAAGAAATCGAGACTCAGCCTTATTTATTCATGCATCGGATTAAAGACTCTGAAAATGAAAATGAAGATGGAACATTAGAGCGGAGTCAAAGGCTGGAGTTAGAAAAAATTAAACGAGCTCTGGAAGCCATTCAAAAAGGCTCCGATGAAAAAAATGAACTCAAAGTAAATGATTTAAATGAAATATTGAATAAAGCTAGTGAAATAGGGAGTTAAAAGCATAAGGATATATGCTACATACTAGAAATGAAAAAATGAGCGCATGCCGGAATAGCAAGCGCTCATTAAATAGTTAATTATTCTAAGCTTTCAGAAGTAACATCTTGAATGATCCAGTAGCCACCATCATTTACAGTTAACGTGTACGTTGTATTAATGTGGCCATTCAGTTCGTTATCTGTTTCTTGCACAACTTTGTAATCTCCGTTACTTCCTTGTTTAAATTCAAAAGGTTGGTCGCTGTTAAGGAACTTAGGACCATCCATAGCCTTAACATGTAGTGCGCCATCTTGCATTTCAAAATACGTGTTGATCAATTCATCAGCCTGCTCTCCTGACATGAAATGCACAAAGTGTTCTTTCAACTTATCTTTCGTCTTGTATTCTTTTAGTTCACCGTCATCTTTTGTATAGTTAATAACCTTCTTAAATGCTTCCTCATATTCTTCTAGCTCTGTTTGAGCACGGTCCTTATTCATAGGATGCTTAGCTTCTGTATTGTTATGATCTTTGTCTGAGCTTTGATTGTTTTCATCGTTATTCTCTTCATTATTTTGGGTATCGTCATTGTTTTTATCAGATTTACTTGATTCATCACTGTCATTATTATTCATGTCTGAATCTTTCTCGTCACTCTTGTCTTTTGTATTATCTTGACCTTCGTTTTGGTCTTTCTCCTCTTGTTGTGTTTTATCTTTCTCATCCTCGTTTTGAGCTCCAGAAGTATTGGAGTTTTCGTCACTACCGAAACCGCAACCTCCAAGTACAAGTAATCCTGCTAATGATGTCGTTAAGATTTTTTTCATCTTTAAGAACCCCTTTCAATATATGTTCATTTAGTAAATAATTGAATTTAATGAATTAAATTCCTTTTTCATCCCATCTGTCGTTTGGGACTGGCTATTTGTTACAAAAGTTTAAGAAGAAAATTCGATTTAAATAAGAGGTAGTTAGGATCCATTTACTTGCCTCTCTAATGTTGTTTTCACATTTAATAAATCTTAAAATAAAAACGGAATTCCTATTTATTTTTCAACCCATCTGTCGTAATTGATGTTGCATAAGTTACAAAATGATTTCAATTTCTGTAATAAAAATATAAGCATGATACTCAGGGTTCGTAAACTGATGTGGTGAAAGTAGGCAAAATATTGTATATTGAAGGTAAATGCTACTAATAAAGGTGTTGAATCATATGGATCGCGAAACGCTACATGAAAGAATTTATGCACTTAAATATGTAATGGAGAGTGGCCAGGTTGATCTCGGCTCTCGACGCTATGAAATTGAAGATGATTTAGACCAAGTGAAAACCGCTAAAGATGGAATGGTTGATCCTGACACAGTGTCTCCGGCGCTTATGGAGATTATTAAAGCTACGTTGGAACAAGAACATTAAAAAGCATAAAAAATCACATGTAGAATCCAAACTCATCTACATGTGATTTTTTATTAACTTAACTGTATTATTCTTTAAAAGCAGCATCCTCTAAATCTAGTTCAGAACTTTGAGATGTAACGGCAAAAAGTGACCTTTCCATAATCGAGAGAGCTTGTTCGTTATTTTCCTGTTTTTCAGAAGCGACACAATCTTCAGGGACCCATATCTTGTACTCCCTCATATACGCATCATTTGCGGTGAAAAGTACACAAATATCACCAGCCACACCAGTTAATATTAAATTTGTGACACCGAGTTGATTGAGTAAAATACTTAACTGAGTACCAAAGAATCCTGAATGTTTTGGTTTGATGATAAAGTAATCATCCTTCGAAGGTAAAACCGGAGTCTGTAAGGTTGATTCCTATATAATCTAGGTCAGCTCCTTTAACAAGTTTTAACGCATCTTCTTGATCTTCTACTTCTTCATCTATAGGTAATAAAACACCGAGGGATTGTTCAGGGAAAGCTTTTTTGATTAGATAGGCGACTACTGCTGAATCAATACCACCACTAATTCCAACTAGGGCTCCATTTGCCCCGGCTTCTTTTACTTTGTCCTGTAGCCAGTTCGTTAGGTAATCAATACGATCTTTCATTTTGTGAAAACTCCTTTCCAGTTCATATCTCTTTTTAGCTAAGTACCTTTTAATGAAAAGGTATAAACACACAATGTTTAAGGGGGGATTGAAAAAATAAGAAAAAAATTCAAATTTTTTGTGAACCAAATGGCAACCCTCTTTATCTAATAGGTGAGGACATACTCTCACAGGTTAGGAACTGGGTCGCCATGGACAAGCGGCCCACCATACTAACCGTTAGGAGGATAAGTTTGAAACAACTTGTTTTTTTGGTAGTCATACTATTGTTTTTAGTGGGATGTTCGAAGGAAAGTTCTGAAGCTTCACATCAAGTAGATACATATGATCATGAAAACCTGAACAAAACTTATTCAGAAGTGTTTCAAGGGCAAACAGAAAATTGGAAAGTCTTAAACGAAATCCAGGGCGGAGAAACGTCTAATGGAAAAGGAAAGGCGATGCATTCAATTACAATTTTGCCGATTGGTGCTAACCCAAGAGGGGATATCAATGTTGAATCACTTACCATTAATGGTGAAGCGTATCCATTATCGGAACCCGTAACTTTTAAAAAGGTCAAAGGAAATTTGCAAGCAAAAGTTATACTTGTCCATAACGAACCTGTTATTTTATCAGGTGATAAGTCTATGAAACTCACTGTTTCAACTGATTCAGAACAAAAAGATATCGAGTTATCACCATAAAATAGATAAAATACCTCTCCTCAACCAGGGCGCCAAGACCTTTAGGCGTCTTTTTTTTGTTCTTTATAACGGAGGAGAAAATTACTGTTTTAAAAATATCAAGGGTCATATTTCCTCTATTATTAAATTTTTCTCATTTAACCCCCACTTTTACTCTAAGCCTTTCGTATGCTTTGAGTAGAAAAAGCGGAAAGGGGGTGAAACACGACGTGCGTTTGACAATTTCATATTTGGTTGTGCTTCTTGGGTTGTTGAGTGTCCCTCAATTCGCATCTGCTCAAAGTGGGTTGTTCTCTGAGGTGGAAGATACCGTCGATGAAACAACAGATACTGTAGCAGGTGAAGAAGAATCAGACAACACATCTCCTGAACCTTCTTCTGAAACAAAAGAAGAAAAATCTACAGATACAGATTCTTCATCAGAACAAGAAGAAACTTCACTAACTGATGAAGTTACTGAAGATGTGGATGAAACAATCGAGGACACAAAAGATCCTGTAGATTCAACGTCAACGAATGTTGAAGATACGGCAAAAAATGTTGCTGAAACGTCCACCTCTGATTCGGTTGAAACAGTGGACTCTACTACTGAAACCGTAAAGAAAACCGTTGATGAAACCACAAAAGTAGTTAACCGAGTAACGGAGACGGTTAAGGACGAAGTTGACGAAACGACTAAAACAGTTAAACATGTTACGACTTCCCCTAATGATACGGTAAATAAAATCGTCGACGAGGCTGCCGAAAAGGTCCAAGATTCTACTTCAGGTGAAGAAGTAACTGAGCCGGCACTTGATAAGAACCCTAAAAAAGAGCTCCCTAGTGCACTTATTCCTACAAAGGAACCAAGAACTAAGGTAGTGCAAAAGGATGCCCATGATCAAACTTCAAGTGATCGTGCTCAGTCCTTGAAAGAGACTAAACAAGACTCTCAGCAACCTAATACACCAGCACCTATTCCAAACAAAGAAGCTGTGGTACCGAACCCATCACCATCTATGCAACAGAGTGAGTCTCAGCAAAATGTGAATGGTTCAGTACAAGTCCATGCGATAGCATCTAAACCAACAGACTTAAACCAGAGTGTTATGAATGTATTGCACGGAAAAGCGTCGTTCTTCTTCACCCAATGGATGAACGCGCCACCTTCCGAACCACCGCAAATCTCTTCCTTCTTACCAAACGTATAAAAATCATTTATTACTAAAAACACAGATGTGGAAGGGGAAACTTCCATTGACGCTGACGTATCATCTGAAGAAGACACGAATGCTGAAGTAGATGGTTCTGTTGAAGCGGACACTGATGCAAAAGAAGAAACAAATGTAGATACTGATGTGTCTGCTGATGTTGAGAAAAATGTTGATGTAGACGAAGAAACAGAAGCAAATGCTGAGGCAAAAACTGAAACAGATGTTGACGCTAATGTTTCAACAGACCTTGAAGGTGAAGCTGACACAAATGTTGATGTATCAACTAAAGGATCCGTATCAGAGAATAGTGAATCTGATGCAAATACGTCATTAAAGGCAGATGCTACTGCTAATGTAAGCACAGATATTGAAGCAGAAGCAGACGCTAATGCTGATTTGAAAGCATCTGAAGAATCTCATTCAACTATTGACCTTGGTAATGAACAGACAGAGGAAGTAAATGCTTCAACTGAAGCTGATGTAAATGCTGAAGTTCGAACAGAAGGCTTGGCTGATGAGGATACAAACCTTACAGCTAAAGGCTCTGTAATGGCAACATTGAACTCTGATGTTCAGAATCAAGAGCTTGTAACAGATGCTCAACTAACAGAAGCGTTACTCATTAAGGTGAAGAATGATCTTGAATCAAATATCGAGGTCCACAATGAAGCTAAAGCTGAAAATGATGTAAATGTGAATGCTTCCTTGAATGCAGCTCTAAACTCAAATGCAAACCTTACAAATGATCATAACTCTTTCATGATCAACACTGAGAACATGATCAATGTGAATAGCAAAGAAAAAGCATCTCTTTCTGCAATGACAGAAACAGTTGTGAACGCTTCTGCTAATCAGTAAATCGTAATTATCCCCGTAGCTTAGCTACGGGGATTTGTTATTTAGTAAAAGAAATCCTCTCCATGCGTTATTTTCCATTATTTCGTTCCATGATTTCCTTAAATTCTTTCATATCCTCATCTGGCTTTAATTCTAACTTCTGTTTCTCTGTGTTCCATTCGCGATTTGCTTCTAGGGATATGCCGATCTGTTTCCCGACAGAGTCATTGATCTTTCCTTCCTTATCTCCATCTGGATGTGCATTCGTTTCAGTATGTGTGGTACGGCGGTTATCGGTCATGTTTGATCACTCCTTAGTTGTAAGTTGGTTCATTTTTTAGAGATTTATTCAAAAGCTCATATTGAAACCCGTTTTAAATCAAATAAAGTAGGTAATATAGGTAAGAAGTGCTCATTCATTTTCATCACATAATATGCGTACATATAAAGAGCATTCAGTTATTTATATTTATACAAGAAAAGCGCTGTACTGTGTTATGATAGTAGAGCAAAGTCTAGTCTCATCAAGGTTCTTACATATTTTAACGTGGTAAGATGGAGATAAATGTTCATGGCGATCAAGGTTTTCTTATTGTACAATTAGAGGGTTAGAATACACTTGTTGTATGGAACATTTCTCAATAAATGAATAATATGAATAGAAAAAGATTACTCACCAAACCAGAATGAACATAATCTAATGGAAGCAATCAATATAATACAAGGGGAGTACCAATGTGTTTGTAGATATTAATAACGTAAATGTTCACTACAAAGTGTCT
>SDGW01000596.1_pt1 | contig 15219 bp, 14 predicted proteins | sample 2873831 | NCBI WGS metagenome assembly SDGW01 (sample SAMN08132700, study PRJNA421101) | hypersaline lake metagenome | isolation source: celular fraction 0.22 microns magnesium sulfate-rich crust from ephemeral... | place: Spain: Penahueca Lagoon, Toledo | collected 2011-07
ACGCGGACACCGTCGACATAAACGCCGAGGGCATCGGGGACGCCGAGGCCCGCCGCGAGTCGGTCGAGGCGTTCCAGGAGCAGTTGGCCTGGCGGGAGTTCTACACCCAGGTGCTGTTCTACAATCCCGAAGTGGTCACGGCGAACTACAAGGAGTACGCCGAGCCCATCGAGTGGCGGGACGACGCCGACGCGCTGGCTGCCTGGAAGGCCGGTGAGACGGGCTATCCCATCGTCGACGCCGGGATGCGTCAACTCCGCGAGGAGGCGTACATGCACAACCGCGTCCGGATGATCGTCGCCTCCTTCCTGACGAAAGACCTGCTCATCGACTGGCGCCACGGCTACGACTGGTTCCGCGAGAAACTCGTGGACCACGACACCGGCAACGACAACGGCGGCTGGCAGGGGGCCGCGTCGCCAGGGACCCGCGCCCAGCCGTACTTCCCCCGCGTCAACCCGATGTCCCAGGGCGAACGCTACGACCCCGACGCCGAGTACATCACGACCTACGTCCCCGAACTCCGCGACGTCGATCCCGACTTGATCCACGACTGGCCGTCACTCTCCCCGACACAGCGCCAGCGAGCCGCACCGGAGTATCCCGATCCGATCGTCGATCACGGCGAGCGCAGGGAGCGAGCGATCGAGATGTTCGAGCGCGCACGCGAAGGCAAGTAACCGGTTCGCTCGGCATCATGTCTGGTTAGTCAGCTGTCATAACTTACCGGTTATCTTATGAATGCAGAGTGTCCACGTGTTGGATAGGTTGTCTCTTGGACCATGGTAAGTCCGCTTCTGTCCTTCGTCCTCGTCTGGGGGTCGATCACTGCGGCCGCGGCGTTGACGGTAATGGCATGGCGCCAACGGCCGAAGGCAGGAGCGGAACCCTTCGCCGTCTTGATGGCAGCGGGCACCTGGTGGGTGGCGACGTCGTCTATCGGACTGTTCACGCTCGACGCCTCCCGTCGGCTGGTCTTACACCAACTCGAATGGGTCGGCCTGGTCGTGATTCCGCTCGCCTGGCTGTTGTTCGCGCTCGAATACACCAGCCGCGACGAGTACGTCACCAGGCGCAACGTTGGGCTTCTGGCAGTGGTTCCGGCGATCACGTTAGTCCTCGCGATGACGACCGACAGTCACGGCCTGGTGTACGCGTCGCGGGTGGTCCAGGTCTACGGTGACGTCAGCATCGTCGAGTTGTCCGCGGGACCGTGGTTCTGGGTATACACCGCATACGCGTACGCGCTGCTGGGTGCTGGGACGCTGTTGATGCTACAGCTCATCGGCGAAGCGAGCGCGCTGTACCGAACACAGGCGGTGGCACTGCTCATCACCGTTCTCGCGCCGTGGGCCGGCAACGTCGTCTTCGTCTCCGGGTTCTCCCCGGTGCAGAACTTCGATCCGACGCCGTTCATGTTCCTCATCTCCGGGGCGACGGGGATCGCTGCGCTCACGCAGTTCAAGCTTCTGGACACGCTGCCGGTCACGAGCCGCATCGCCAGGGAGACCGTCATCGAGAGCATGGACGACGGCGTCGTCGTCGTCGACGCGAACGATCGCGTCGTCGACATCAACCGGCAGGCGGCGTCGATCCTGGGCTATTCCGATTCGGCGGTGATCGACGACCCGGCGAGCGACGTCGTCCCGGCCTACGAGCGGTTACGGACGGTCGACGACCCCGACATCTGCGAGACGGTCGAACTCGAACAACAGGACGGCACCCACTACTACGAGGTGAGTATGACTGGCCTGCGTGACGACCGCGAGCACGGGGCCGTCGTCGTGATCCACGACGTGACCACCCGTCGCAACCGCGTCACGCAACTCGACGTGTTGAACCGCGTGCTTCGGCACAACCTTCGCAACGAGATGAACGTCGTCTACGGCTACGCCGACCAACTCGACGACGGCGAGGCAGTCGACCGGATCCAGGAGAAGGCCATGACGATGGTCAACCTGGGCAACAAGGCCCGCGAGATCGACCAGATGTTGAACGAAGACGAGGACGGACCGCCGATAGACATCACGGACATCGTGGAGATCGAGGTCGATCGCGCACGGGAAGCCAATCCGTCGGTCGCCTTCGAGCTGTCCTGTCCCGACACGGACCGCCTCGTCCCACGAACCATCGGCTCGGTCCTCCGGAACCTCATCGAGAACGCCGCCGAGCACAACGACGCCGACGAACCGCGGGTCGCGGTCGACGTCACGCTCGACGCCGACACTGCCGTCGTCGAAGTCCGAGACAACGGCCCGGGAATACCCGACGAGGAACGCGCTGTGCTGCGGACCGGCGACGAGACCCCCTTGAAACACTCGAACGGGCTGGGCCTGTGGCTCGTCAACTGGGGGGTCCAGACGATGGGTGGATCGGTCAGCGTCGAGCCCAGAGACGAGCGGGGAACCGTCGTCCGCGTCGAGGTTCCGACGATGGCACCCCAGGTAGCAGCCGCGGACGATTGACACGGCGACTGACACTTCTGAGCTCAATCACCCTTCGTCCCCCTTCGATTTCGCGTGCCGCCTGGTCACGTCCGGCGGCCGGGTCCTAGCCACAATCAGTTACGTTACGGCCAGTTATTACACGATAAGGGCCGCCTTCTAAACCTTTAACAGGTGTCCAGCCGACTCTCTGTCTGGAGGAATTACGCATGCCCGAGAAATCTGAACCCGAACTGCCGCCGCTGCCGTACGATTACGACGCACTCGAGCCCTCGATCAGTCAGCAGGTGCTCGAATGGCATCACGACACCCACCACCAGGGGTACGTAAACGGTCTCGAAAGCGCCGAGGAGACCCTCGCCGAGAACCGCGAGAACGGCGATTTCAGCTCGTCCGCGGCCGCCATCGGGAACGTCACCCACAACGGCTGTGGTCACTATCTTCACACCCTGTTCTGGGAGAACATGGACCCCAACGGCGGTGGCGAGCCGTCCGGTGAACTCGCCGACCGCATCGAGGAAGACTTCGGGTCCTACGAGGGCTGGAAGGGCGAGTTCAAGGCCGCTGCCGGCGCAGCCGGTGGCTGGGCCCTGCTCGTGTACGATCCGGTTGCCAAGCAACTGCGCAACGTCGTGGTCGACAAGCACGACCAGGGCGCGCTCTGGGGCTCTCACCCGATTCTGGCGCTCGACGTCTGGGAGCACTCCTACTACTACGACTACGGCCCGGACCGCGGCAGCTTCATCGACGCGTTCTTCGAGGTCGTCGACTGGGACAACGTCGCCGAGCAGTACGACCACACGGTCTCGAAGCACGAGTAAGCAGCCCAGTCGTCAAACCGCACACTTTTTCGAGAACAGGCCGGTCAGCGACGGCACTCTCACGACGAATGCCGCGGTGCCCGCTCGACTTCGGTCGCAGAGACCACCTCGCTGATCTCGAACCGTGCCCCGCCGCGGGTACTCTCCGTCACGTCGATGTCCCAGCCGTGAGCGTCGACGATGCTCGCGACGATCGACAGCCCCAGTCCAGTGCCGTCGTCGTCGGTCGTGAACCCGTCGTCCAAGACGCGGTCGCGTTGGTCCGGTGGAATCCCGGGGCCGTCGTCGGCGACGTAGAACCCACTGGCCTGCCTGGTGTCCGTGTCGGTGAGCGCGCCGATCTCGATCGTCGGACCCGTGGAGTCGTGTTTCGCGCCGTCCACCTGAGCCTGCGACGACGCGCTCGTCGACCCGTGTTCGACGCTGTTCCGGAACAGGTTCTCGAAGAGTCGGCGGAGCCGTGCCTCGTCCGCGTCGAGGCAAAGACCGGTGTGAATGGTGAGTGTCGCGTCACCAGTCTCCGTGTTCTCCCAGGCATCGTGGACGACCGACGGGAGTGAGATGCGCTCTGTCTCGGCGATCGTCTGGCCGTCGCGTGCCAGCGTGAGCATGTCGTCGACGAGTTGCTCGATGCGGCGATGAGACTCCTCGACGGCGTCGAGGTGACTGAGGTCGCCGGTCTCTCGCGCCAGGTCGAGCCGGCCGCTCGCGACGTTCAACGGATTGCGCAGATCGTGGCTCACGACGCTCGCGAACCGGTCGAGTTGTTCGTTCTGCCGTTCGAGTTCACGTTTACGCGCAACCCGCTCGGTAACGTCGTGTATCAGGAACTGGCGGCCGATCAGCTCGTCGCGGTGGTCGGTCAACGGCGTCACCTGCACGTGGAAGAATCGCTCGCTGTCTGCGTTCCGGACGCGTACCTCGCTTTCCTTGTCCGTCTCGTCCGCAAACTCGTCGAACAGTTCGGGGTAGTCGGTGAGAACGTCGGCGAACGACCTGCCGACGACCTGCTCGGCTTCGAGGTCGAGATACTCACGGGCCACCGAATTGATCTCGACGAACTCGTCATCCCGGTCGAGGACGAACAGCCCGTCTCGAATGTTTTCGACGACGCTGTCCTGGGTGACGGGCGAGATGTTCAACAGTTTGAATCGGAAGATGGCCATCGTCACGACGAGGCCGCTGAACGTGAACGCGACCGGCGTCAGAGAGATCGGTAGGTCGCCGAACTGGCGCATGAGATCGGAGACGAACGGCGCGAGAATCGCCGCCAGCACGGCGTACACCTGCCCCGGATAGATAGACTGGCTCACCTGGAGCAGACGCACCACGAGTCCGATGCCGACCAGCACGAGCAGATAGGAGTACGCGACGTGCGCGTGGAAGACGGGCCCCATAGTCACCTGGAAGTGCCAGTAGCCACCCGAGGCGAAGTGCAGGTCCCGCCAGAAGAGGTGATGAAACTGATTCGTCCAGATCGCGACGGTGATAATGGCCGGTTCGATGGCCAGAAGCGCCAGAGTTCGCGGTGTGATGTACTCGTCGTAGCCCGTGTACCGAAGGACGAACAGGAACAGAAACAACACGACGAACGGGGCAGCAGTGTAGAGGAGTTTGCCCCAGACGACGGCATGTGGCGACTGTCCGCTGTTCGCGGATAGCACCGAGGTGCCGAGCCACACCGCGATGGAGACGAGCAGTCCCGTCACCGCCCAGGCACCCGGTTCGTGTCGATTTCGGACCGTGACGAACGCGAGCGTCACAACTATCAACGTTCCAGTGATGCGAATCAGGTCCGGCAGCGAGGCGGTCAGACTTGGCAATACAAAACAATATTACTGCTACCATCTTATAGAGGGTTCGGCCGTTTCATTCACTGTAGCTCCGAGTTCGGACCGTCTGCGCCCATGCTCGGGTACCCCAGAGAGTTAATGGGTGTCAACCCCCAGTGTCGGATATGGGAATTGATAACCAGAGTCCGGTGGTTCGGCCGGCGGATCCGCCCGGCGATCCGTCGGAGTTCGCACGCGACGCGGAGACGGCCGTCGAAGAGTACGCCGACCTCGCAGACGACCTCCGCGATGCCGTCGACGGTGCCGTCAGGTTCGACGAGTACGCACAGATTCTCTACGCAACTGACGGGAGCATCTACCAGGCCAGACCGGCCGGCGTTGTCACCCCCCGCGATATCGACGACGTTCGTGCTGCCGTCGAGATTGCAACAGCGCACGACACGCCGATCATGCCTCGGGGTGCCGGCTCCTCGCTCGCAGGGCAGGCGGTCGGTCCCGGCTGCGTGGTGCTCGACATGTCTCGACACATGGACGGCATTCTCGGCGTTGATCCCGAAGCGAAACGCGCGACGGTTCAACCCGGCGTCGTCCAGGACGACCTCGAGGATTACCTCGCCGAGTACGGCCTGAAGTTTGCCCCCGACCCTGCCTCCTCGGGCCGGGCGACCGTTGGTGGCGGTATCGGCAACAACTCTACCGGAGCCCACTCGGTGCGCTACGGGATTACCGACGCCTACACTGAGGAAGTGAAGGCCGTGCTCCCGGACGGCACGTTACTGCACGCCCGCGAAGTCGTCCTCGACAGCGAGGAGTGGGACGAGATCGTCGCCAAAGACGATCGCGAGGCTCACGTGTATCAGACGGTCCGTTCACTCGTAGAGGACAACGCCGAGGAGATCGAGTCGCGCTATCCCGAGCTCAAGCGACGGGTGAGCGGCTACAACCTCGACCGCGTCATCTACGAGAACGACGACGGCGAGGACGTCATCAACCTCGCGAAACTCTACGTCGGTGCCGAGGGGACCCTCGGCGTTATCGTCGAGGCGACCGTCGGGTTGGTGACAGTCCCGGAAGAGACGGCGCTCGCGCTGTACTGTTTCGAGGATCTGGTGGCTGCGATGAGAGCGGTCCCGGAGGCCCTGGAGTTCGACGTGAGCGCGGTCGAGTTGATGGACGACGAGGTGTTCCGGCTGGCCGCCGAATCGGACGGCTATTCCGAGTACGTCGAACCGATCCCCGAGGACGCGGCCGCGGCGCTCATGATCGAGTTCGACTCGGAACTCCACGACGACTTCGAGGCGGCCGTCGCCGAGACGAACGCCCACTTCGTCGACGAGGGCGAGGCCTTCGATGCTATCGAGGCGTACACCGACGAAGACCAGACCGACCTCTGGAAGCTCCGGAAGGCCGCGATTCCGCTCCTCATGAGCCTGGAAGGCGACCCCAAGCCGTACCCGTTCATCGAGGACGCGACGGTCCCGCCCGCGGAACTCGCCGAGTACGTCCAGGAGTTCCAGGACGTCCTCGCAGACCACGACACCTCAGCGGCGTACTTCGCCCACGCCGGCAGCGGGACGCTCCACATCCGGCCCATCCTCAACCTCAAAACCGAAGACGACATCGAGACGATGCACGCCATCACCGAGGACGTGACCGACCTGGTGCTGGACCACCACGGCGCGTTCTCCGGTGAACACGGCGACGGGATGGCTCGCACGGAGTTCAACCCCAAGATGTACGGAGACGACCTCTGGGAGGCCTTCAAGGAGATCAAGACCGCCGTCGACCCAGAGTGGCTGCTACATCCGGGCAACGTCGTCTACCGCGACGGCTCAGACGACGTGGGTCCGGAGAGCGACCGCGGCGTCGGCGCGGACATGCGCGAGAACCTCCGGTACGGTCCGGCCTACCAGTCGCTCGAACCGCAGACCGAGCTCGACTTCGCCGACGAGGGCGGGTTCTCCCACCTCGTGGAACTGTGTAACGGCTGTGGGACCTGTCGCCAGCACGGCTCGGACGTAATGTGTCCGACCTTCCGGGCGTCGCGCGAGGAGATTCAGGCCACCCGCGGCCGGGCGAACATGCTCCGGGCTGCCATCAGCGGCGAACTCCCCGAGGAGGAAATCTACTCCGATCGGTTCCAGGAGGAAGTGCTCGACCTCTGTGTCGGCTGTAAGGGCTGTTCCAGCGACTGCCCGACCGGCGTCGACCTGGCGAAGCTGAAAGCCGAGGTCAAACACCAGTACCACGAGGAGAAGGGAACGACGCTTCGGGACCGCCTGTTCGGCAACGTCGACCGCGTGAGCGCCCTCGGGAGCGCGTTCGCTCCCCTCTCGAACGTCGCTCAGAAACTGCCCGGTGCCGACCTCGTCGCCGAGAAGGTGCTGGGCGTCGCGCCCGAGCGCACGTTCCCGAAGTTCCGCCGGGAGACGCTGGTCGACTGGTTCGACGCGCGGGGCTCACAGGTCCCGATCAGCGAAGCCGACGACAAGGTGTTGCTCTTCCCGGACACGTTCACGAACTACAGCTATCCCGAGCCAGGAAAAGCCGCCGTCGAGGTCTTAGAGGCCGCGAACGTCCACGTCCGCGTGCTCGACACGGACGAGGTGGCACCGAGCGGGCGCGCAGCGTTCTCCATGGGACTGCTGGACGAGGCTCGCGAGCGTGCCGAACGGAACGTCGACACGCTCGCTCCGTCAGTCGGGAACGGCTGGTCAGTGCTGTTCGTCGAGCCGTCGGACGCCGTGATGTTCCAGGACGAATACCAGGACCTCCTCGACGGCGACGACGTCGCGGCAGTCGGTGCGAACGCGTACGGCGTCTGTGAGTACCTCCACACCCATCGCGTCCACGATAGCATCGAGTTCGACGGGGCTGGTGAGTACCTGACCTATCACGGGCACTGCAACCAGAAGGCGCTCAACCGGGACCACCACGCCGCGGCGGCACTCCAGCGGGCCGGCTACGACGTCGACCAGCTGGATTCGGGCTGCTGTGGCATGGCTGGCTCGTTCGGCTACGAGGCCGAACACTACGATCTCTCGAAGGCCATCGGGCGCATCCTGTTCGACCAGGTCGACGAGAGTCCGGGTGAGGAAGTGGTCGCGCCCGGCGCATCGTGTCGGACGCAGCTCGGGGACCGTCCGGGCAAAGAGCGGCCGCCCCATCCGATCGAGAAGATCCGGGACGCCCTCGCCTAAGTCGGCGTTCCGGCGCGATCTCCAGGCCGAGTCCGGAGGGTTTACTCCCATCGGTGCTAACGCCCGGTAATGCCAGTTCCCAAATCGGAGTTCGACGATCTGCGGTCGCTTTCCTTCCGCGATCCGGAGGAAGTCCTCGATCCCGACGAGATGTACAGCGTCTACGAGATCGCCCGCCTCTTCCAGGGACTCGAACCGGGCCAGCAGCTCGACCCCGAGACCGAGGCCATCCTGCTGGACTGGACCATCCCGTGGATGGTGTACAACGCAGAATCGTTCGTCTTCGCCGAACCGCAGAGCGAAGACGAGCCGGGACTGTACGGACTCGCCGAGGAATGAAGCTCCTCGTCGCTGGCGCTGACCGGGTCGACGCCGGCAAGACGACGTTCACCGTCGGCCTCCTCGAACGCACCGGCGCGGTCGGATTCAAACCACGGGCCGGGAACGACCACTGGTTCCACCACGACGACTACCGTCATGCCGTCGAACAGGGCCGGCTGTTCGGCAAGGACGCTCGCCGACTGGCCGACGCCAGTGCCGGCGCGTACAAGCCCGAGGACATCAACCCGGTCCACCGGTTCTGGCGGCCCTCGCCCGGCAACGGGACCGGTATGCTGGGCCAGACAGACCGCGAGTTCGTCGTCGACAGGGTCGCCGAGAACTACGTCGTCAACGAGACCGTCGACGTGCCCGAGTCCGCCGCAACCCACCTGCCGCTGGACGACGCCATCCACGTCAGCACCCTGGACGAACTCAACGAGGTAATGGAGCAACTCCATCTGGTCGCACTGGAGGGCATTCTCCGACGAATCCGCGACCAGGAGCGCGCTGTCGTCGAGTCCTACGGGAACGTCGCCCGGCCGCTCCAGGAGTACGAGCCGGACGCCGTGGCTGTGGTCGAGCCGGGCCGTGCCAGGGTGTACGAGGGCAGTCGGTACGTCAAGGCCTGCTCGGTCGCGAGCGGCGGCCCGCACGAGGGGCAACTCGAAGAACGCGTGCCGGCCGTCGTGGACCTCATCGACGCCGTCGACGCCGTGGAGTTACCGGCGCTGTCCTCGGCCGAACGCAAGGACCCGACGGCGGTCGCGGACGCGTACGGCCACGCGTACGAACTACTGATCGATACTGCCAGAACGTCCTGAACAGGCTGGATTCTCAGTCTCCGGAAAGCGGCCCGTCTGTTGATGGGCCGTCTCACAGGAGTTCGGATATGGCAGAACTTTCAGAGTCCGAACGGACCGAGCAAGTCTGGATGGTCGAACGGACGTTCTCGGCGGATTCGCCGCACATTCTCGTCATCGTGTACGCGACGCAGGATGGCGAGCAGTATCTCCAGCAAGAGCGGGCGTTCAACCGGTTCGGCGGCCGTGCCCCGGAGGTGACGGCGGCCATCGAGGTCGCCCCCGAAGAGTTAGTGCCGGTCGAGGACGGCGAGACGCGCGAGCGATACGCCGACGAAGCCGCGCGCATGATGGACCGACACGACCCGGACGACGCGGTGTAAGAGTCACCCCATCCGGGCGGCCTGCAGGGCGAGTTCGATGTCCTGGAAGGGATTGGTCACCACAGCGGGGCCGTGGCCGGTGTACAGTTCCTGCAGGTCGTCGTCGACCACGGCGACGAGGTGCTCGATGCTGTTGATGAGCAGTTGGCGGTCGCCCTCTGCGAGGTCCGTTCGACCGAACCCGCCGTTGGCGAACACGAGGTCGCCGGCGAACAGCACTCCCGCCGACTCGGAGTAGAAGCAGAGGTGGTCGTTCTTGTGCCCCGGAGTGTGCAGTGCCACGTAGTCGTGGTCGCCGAGGGTGACCGTCTCCTCGTCGTCGATCTCGTGGTCGACGCCGGCGAATTCGGGGTCGTATCCCCAGACGTCGACGTCGAAGGCGTCCGTGACCGCGCCGAGGTTCCCGACGTGGTCCGGGTGGGTGTGTGTCAAAATGACGGCGTCGAGATCGTCGACGTGCTCGCGCACCGCGCTCACGACGTCGAAGTCGTTCCCGACATCGACGAGGACGGTGCGGTCTCCATCGACCAGGAATACGTTGCTGGTAAACACCCGCTGGCCCCGAGCGAGATTCACAATCATACGGGTGTCTACAGCGACCTGCCGTTTGTGCGTACCGTTTTCCTGCCCGGCTACTCAGCAATCGCGTGTTCGCGTCCCGCAGACGCGTAGCGGTTGGCAGGGACTGGAACGACCCACAGGGCTATGTATGAGGAATGGTAAACGGGTAAAAGAGAGCAGAATGACAGACTCGACAGCACCTGTCGTGCTGATCGTCGAGGACGAGCCCGACGTCGCAGAGACGTACAACCTCTGGCTCAAGGGGGACTACGAGGTTCGGATCGCCGAGAACGGCGACGAGGGGCTCGACAAACTCGACGAGGACGTGAACGTGGTTCTCTTGGACCGGATGATGCCGGGCCTCTCTGGCGACGAGGTGCTCGAACGCATCCGGGGCCGAGAGCTACGCTGCCGGGTTGCGATGGTCACCGCAGTCGAGCCTGACTTCGACATTCTCGAGATGGGGTTCGACGCCTATCTCAGCAAGCCGATTCGCAGTGAGGACCTCCACGACACGGTGGAAAAACTTCTCGAACGCTCGAACTACGACGACCTCCTCCAGGAGTACTACGCACTCGTCGAAAAGCAGGCGACCCTGGAGACTGCAAAGAGCGGTGCGGAACTGGCCGAGAGTGACGAATACGAACAATTACAGGGCCGGATAGACGAACTACAAGACGACCTATCGCGGACAATGGGTGGTATCGAAGACGATTCGGACTTCATTACCGCGATTCAGCAGATTGGCGGAGATGACACGTAGCAACTATGTACGACCTCTCAAACGTTCTTGAAACCGAAGCGGTGTCGGAGATTCGTCCCGGGACGAGCGTGCTCATCGCTGGCCCGGCGATGACTGGCAAGGAGAACCTGGCGATGGACATTCTCGCTGACGGCTCACGGCAGGGCGAAGGCGCACTCGTCGTGACCACCGGCGACGACGCCGACAACGTCGTCGAGGACTATCAGGAACGCGTCTCCGGTGCGAACAACATCCAACTCGGCGTGGTCGACTGCCGCGCCGAGGGATCGAGCGGCCGCGGCGGCGATACCGAGACGCCCCCCGGACTGTACATCCATCACGTCTCCTCCCCGGGCGACCTGACCGGGATCGGGATCGGCATCACAAAGTGTCTCGAATCGCTCCACAGCAGCGGTGCGACGGAAGGACGACTCGCCCTCGTCTCGCTGTCGACCATGCTCACCTACACCGACCGCGAGACGGTGTTCAAGTTCTGCCACGTCCTGTCGTCCCGGCTCGACGCCGCCGGCTACGTCGGCGTGTTCACCATCGACACCGGCGCACACGACGAACAAACGCTGCAGGTCATCAAACAGGCGTTCGACGGACTCATCGAGATTCGGGAATCCGACGGCGATCGCGAGGCGCGCGTCCTCGGTATCACCGACGGCCCCACCTCCTGGGCCGCCCTCTAATCCGCTTCTCCGTCGCTACACCGGTGCTCCAGCCAGCACCAATCGCGCTCGCTGATCGCCGCGATTGTGAAGCTGGCGCGCCTGGTCGGGGTCGAGACGAATCGCTTCGCCCTCGCCGAGCGTCACTGTCTCGCCGTCGAGATCGACGTCGACCGCCCCGTCGACGACACAGTACACCTCTTCCTGGCCGTCGGCAGCGTGATCGTGTTCTTTGCCTTTGGCTCCTGGTTCGAGTTCCATGACGGTCAGGCCGAGCTGTTCGGTCTCCAGTGCGTCTTTCAGGAACCACATGCCACCGTACTCGTCGTCGATGACCGAGTCGACGTCGGCAGTCGAGGCTGTCTGATAGCCCATAGCCGTCCTTCGGTCACGAGAGGTTTGAATCCTCACTCCCGACCCACAGAGAATAGCCGACAGACGTTTATCAAATATCACGACGAATGATCTACCTCGATGGGATCAGACAAGTGTCCGTCCTGTGGAAGGGAATACGACCGGTTGGCTCAACACTGGGCCATGTCCGCGGCGTGTTCGTATCCAACGATACCAGAACCGATCCACAAGATGCTCACTGGATTACTCATGGGTGATGGAACAGTTCAAGAGGCAAAATCTGCAGCCAATCCGCGCATCGAGATCCACAACATCAATCACTCATTTCTGTCGTGGATTGACGAACAGTTCGAGTGGCTATCGACTGGCGTGACACTCCGGCGAACCAGTGATGATATCTACGAAACAAACAGGGGATCGAGTTTGGAGCGATTTGCTTCATGTGAATATAGTGTCCGCGATCAGTACATTCTCACGACGAGACGCCACCCGGAACTCGAGAGATACGTGAAGTGGTACGATACAGGTCAAAAACGATTTCCGAGAGACCTCGTCCTTACGCCGACGATTCTCAAGCTATGGTACGTCTGTGATGGACATCTGATCTGGGGATCGGGAGGACACGTCCGTCCACAGGTTTGGGTTTCAGCGGAAAACGAAAGGGATCGGATCACCTATATTCGAGAGCTTTTCGAACAGACTCCGATCTCTCCTTCTTTCCGTGATGGTCGGCTCATGCTCACCAGTGACGAGACGGAGTGGTTTTTCGAGTACATAGGCAGGCCAGTACCGGGATCCGAGTACAAGTTTGTGACAGAAAGCAAGGAACAGTACGAGAAAACGAAGGAAGCGTTTTATTGGAGGCACACGACCACCAATTCAACCTGACATGGAAGTCGAATTACTCGAGGCAACGTCAGAGCCGGAGCGGCTCATCTGCAAAGGGGCACGGAACGATTATATGGAGGAGTTCGTCGGAGATCTCTCGTTTGAGGAGATTATGACAACAGTGGATGGGGATTCCACAGAAGAGAAAATGGAAACGCTGATCGCTCACCTGCTCGACCACGGTCACTTCGGTCCGTTCGAGCATCCCCAGGCCACGTTTGCGGTCAAGGGTATCAGTCGCTCTTGTATGGGCCAGATCACCCGTCACCGCCACGTCTCATTCGACGTGCGTAGTATGCGGTACGTCTCCTTTGACGACGTCGACCCCGCGGACGTCCGCGAGGGCGAACTCGTCGTCACGCCACCCTCCGCGACAGACCCGGACTGGGTGGGCCGCAACCAGAAGACCGGGAGCATCGGCGAAGAAGAGGCCGAGCGTCGCGAACAGGTCTTCAATGACGCCATCGAGAACGCCGTCGAGTCCTACCAGGAACTCCTGGATCTGGGAATGCCGCCCGAGGACGCCCGCTTCGTCCTCCCGATCGGGACGGAGGTCAACATGGTCATGTCGATGAACGTCAGAATGCTGATGCACGTCGCTGACATGCGTGCCGCGGCCGACGCCCAGTGGGAGATCAGAGAGATGACAGAACGGATCCTTGATCTCGCCAGTGAGTGGTGTCCGATCACGTTCGAGCACTACGAAGAACACATGAAAAACAGAAAGAACAGGCTCGCACCCTGATAGGAAATCGTTCTGTTTTCAGAGACATACCCAATCTGGCAGTGTTCGACATCGAGCGATGGGGGGAGCAGGTGTAGATGCCTGCAATGAATCACCGGAGCGAACAATTTTCGAGGGGAGTCGTTCACTCGGTCAGACACAGTGTTTTTTATGTTGGCCGGCAGTTCATCTGCTACTAGATGTCTCGCCTGCTCTCGCTGGCCTTCGTTTGCGTCCTTCTGGTCGGAGCGGTCGTGATGCCTGCAGGTGTCGCGACGGCGACCGACGACGTTCCTTCTACGTCCGACCGATCAGCCGAAATGATGACGATCGATCGATTCGAGTCCGCGACGTTCAACATTCACGTCTACGAGAACGGGTCCGCGCGGTGGACGTTCAACTACTACACGAATTCGCTGAACGAGAGCGAGCGAACGCAGTTTCGAGACTTCGCTCGGCGATTCGAGTCCCAGGAACTCGACCTGTGGACGAGCTTCCAGCGGAGTGCTCGGGCACTCGTCGATTCGGGAGCCAACAGTACCGGACGCAACATGACCGTCACGGGGTTCGAGCGGTCGGCCTCGCTCGAATCGGTCGGCAACCGCGGACAGGTCCGAATGTCGTTCGTGTGGCACGAGTTCGCACGGACGGAGGAGCAGCGAGTGGTCGTTGGCGACGTCTTCGAAGGTGAATTCTACATCGCGCCGAACCAGTGGCTGGTCTTCGAGACGGGGCCGGGCCTGTCGTTCGCTGCTGACGGGGTCGATCCAGCCCCGGACGAACACTCAGGAACGACGGTTTCCGAGAGCGACACCATCACGTGGTTCGGGGAGAAGCGGTTTCCGGACAACCGACCGAGGATCGTGTTCACTGCCGCGGAGCAAACTGACGGGGCAGCCACAGAAACCGCGACGACGAACGTCTCGGCCAAGGAGGCAGGTGGGGACGGCTCCGTTTCGATGATGCTCATCGGACTCGTCGTCCTCGTCGTCGGTCTCGGCGCCGGTGTCGCCTGGCGTTCGGGGATGTTCGAACCGCTCACCGCTGGGACCGATCCGAGCGGCGACGGCGGGACACAGACGGACGCCACTCCGAGCTCGGCAACTGAAACCGGTACTCTAGCCGCTGGAGCGGATACTGACGACCAGGCCGGCCGCGAGCCGGCGGTGACCGACGAGGAGCTGCTCTCGGACGAAGATCGCGTGTTGCAGATGCTCGAGATGAACGGCGGGCGGATGAAACAGGCGAACATCGTCGACGAAACCGGCTGGTCGAAATCAAAGGTCAGTATGCTCCTGTCCGACATGGAAGACGACGAACTCATCAGCAAACTCCGCGTCGGCCGGGAAAACATCGTCAGCCTCAGCGGCCACGAACCGGACGCCGCTGGCTCGCCGTTCGACGACGAGGACTGACCAGTCACGCGATCAGTTCCCGCGTACAAAAAATGTGGGACAGGATCGATCGCGGGTGCTTACGTGTACTCGTAGTCTCCGTCCCCGTCACTGTCGAAC
>SDGW01000597.1_pt1 | contig 15218 bp, 15 predicted proteins | sample 2873831 | NCBI WGS metagenome assembly SDGW01 (sample SAMN08132700, study PRJNA421101) | hypersaline lake metagenome | isolation source: celular fraction 0.22 microns magnesium sulfate-rich crust from ephemeral... | place: Spain: Penahueca Lagoon, Toledo | collected 2011-07
GCCTGTTCGATATCGAATTCGATGTCTGTGCCTTCTTCGAGGTCCGGACCGCCAACGTCTTCCATGTGGAAGAAAACGTCATCGTCCGCGTCGTCCGTCGAAATGAAACCGTAGCCGCCAGTGTCGTTGAAGAAATCAACGTTTCCTTTCGCCATTGCAATTCATACGAGACCACCGATACGTATAACAGTTATGTTATGGATCGAATGTCGAAACAAAATAATTTGCGGCAGAAAGACGACGAACAGCGTTCGAGAGCCAGAGCCACAACGGATTCAGTTTTTCTACTTTGGAGAGAGGTAGTCGTTTCAGAGACGGCTTCGTTGCCCCCTCGAGGCGGCACAAAAGCGGCATCGTGGCGAGTGGAGACGAAGGCACTGGCGACAGCAACTGACGAAGGACGGTCGCTGTCGGCGGTTTCGCTAGGATCGTTATCGACCGATCGTCCAGAAGAGACCTCGAGCCGTCGACGGTCGTCTCGGTCACAACAGAGAGCGAGAGGGGCACTCACGGCTGATCGACGCGCCGGTACTGTGGATAGACAGCGGCTCACGGATCGGCCCTGAATGACACCGTTTAGGTGGATCCGATGGTACGCGGCGCTATGACCGAACCACGGACGCAGGGTGTACCGACGGTCGCGCAGGTGGCCCTGATCGGCCTCTTCGTCGCGGCGCTCGTAACCGCCCAGCTGACCGCATCGAAGGTACTGGCGTTCGGATTGCCGTTCACGCTGCCGGTCGCGGGCGCGCAACTCGCGCTGCCGGGAGCAGCGCTCGCGTACGCGCTCACTTTCCTCGCGAGCGACTGCTACACCGAACTCTACGGCCGCCGAGCGGCCCAGATCGTCGTCAACGTGGGATTCGTGCTGAACTTCGTCGTCCTGGCGCTCGTCTGGTCGACGATCGCCGCCCCGGCGGCCGACTCGAGCGTCGATCCCGAGGCGTTCGCGACGGCGCTGGGCGCGTCCACGAACGTGGTCGTCGGGAGCCTGCTGGCCTACATCGTCAGTCAGAACTGGGACGTGATCGTCTTTCACCGGATTCGCGAGCGGACCGGCCGCGAGAAGCTCTGGCTGCGCAACATCGCGTCGACGGCGAGCAGCCAGGCGATCGACACCGTCATCTTCGTCGCGGTCGCGTTCGCCGTCGCGCCCGCCGTGCTGGGCGTCGGCGTCGTCCTCCCGGCCAACGTCATCCTCTCGCTGATCGTCGGTCAGTATCTGCTGAAGCTCGCGATCGCCGTCCTCGACACGCCGATCGTCTACGGCATCGTCGCGCTCGTGCGCTCCCGCGAGGATCTCGCCCCCGACGACGTTCACGCCGCCTGAATTTCCGTCTCGAGTCACAGTCGTTCGGCCGTCTGCGGCGTGTCGCGCTCCGCGAAACGGGGAGCGTTTAGGTGCCCGCTCGAGAGGAACGCGTATGGACGAACGCGTACGCGAACACGCTGCGGTGCTGGTCGACTGGAGCGCCCGTATCGACGCGGGCGACGACGTCGTCGTCTCGGTCGGCCCGGACGCCCACGAGTTGGCGGTGGCAGTCGCCGAGAAACTCGGCGAGCGGGGGGCGAACCTGCTCGCAACCTACAGTTCGGGCGAGATCACGCGGGCGTATCTCCAGGCTCACGACGGCGATTTCGACGAAAGTCCGACTCACGAACTCGCGCTGCTCCAGAACGCCGACGTCTACCTCTCGCTGGGCGGCGGCCGGAACACGAGCGCGACGGCCGACGTCTCCGGCGAGCGGCGACGGGCGTACAACGAGGCCAGAAACGAACTCCGCGAGACCCGGCTGGGGACCCGCTGGGTCTCGACGGTCCACCCGACGCGGTCGCTCGCCCAGCAGGCGAACATGGCCTACGAGGAGTACCAGGAGTTCGCCTACGGCGCGATCCTGCGGGACTGGGAGTCGCTGGCCGAGGAGATGGCCCAGCTGAAGGACCTGCTCGACGACGGCGACGAGGTCCGACTCGTCTCGAAGGGCACCGACCTCACGATGCGAATCGGCGGCCGGACGGCGGTCAACAGCGCCGCCTCGGTAGCCTACGACTCGCACAACTTACCAAGCGGCGAGGTATTCACCGCCCCGTACGCGACCGAGGGCGAGGTGACCTTCGACGTGCCGATGACGATCCGTGGCGAGTCCGTCCGCGACGTCCGCCTCGAGTTCGAGGGCGGCGAAGTCGTCGACTTCGATGCCGAGCGGGGCGCGGACGTGATCGAGGACGTACTCGAGACCGACGACGGCGCGCGCCGACTGGGCGAACTCGGCATCGGGATGAACCGCGGCATCGACCGCTACACGGACAACATTCTGTTCGACGAGAAGATGGGCGACACCGTCCATCTCGCGCTCGGCCGGGCCTACGACGCCTGCCTTCCGGACGGCGAGACGGGCAACGAGTCGGCCGTCCACGTCGATCTCATCACCGACGTGAGCGAGGACTCCCGCCTCGAGATCGACGACGAAGTCGTCCAGCGAAACGGCGTCTTCCGGTTCGAGGACGACGAAATCTAAGCGGTGCGAGATCGGGCCGTAGGCACCGATTACGGTCGCGAACGCCGACTCGGAGCACGGAAGCTGCTCCATACTAATACGGATACAGCCCCTCACTTCGGGTACCGCCTCACCGGTGGCGGCAAATAACCGGTATCGGGTCTCGTATCCCCGTACGACTCGTCCACAGTTGTCTGCCCCGCCCTGCCGGAGGCGGTAGCTCCGCCGTCGGGTCCGGGACGGCGTCGCGTACTCCCGACGCGACCCCGTCGCCGCGCCCGACGGGATATCCGGCGGTCACCGTTTTCGTCATGTTCTCGAGTCTCGAGCCCCAACGATGGCTATGCGCGATCGGCTTCGGGCGGGCGCGGCCGTCTTCAACGACGGCTACTACCACGCCGCCCACGACGCCTGGGAGGACCGCTGGCTCGAGCTCGCGTCCGACAGCGACGACGAGCGGCTGCTTCACGGGCTCATCCAGTACACCGCTGCCGTCTATCACGCCCGCGAGCGCAACTGGGAGGGGGCCGTCGGGCTCGCCGAGAGCGGCGGGGAGTACCTCGCAGGGCTGCCCGCCGACTACCGCGGCCTTCGGCTCGAGCCGGTCCGGTCGTTTCTCGCCCGACTCGCAGCCGATCCCGAGGTCGTCGAGCGACGGCAACCGGTGCGAATCGTACACGAGGGCACTGCGCCGAGGCTCACGGACATCGGATTCGAGCCGACCGCGATCGCCGCGGTCGTTCTCGCCGAGAAGTTCGGCTACGACGAGGTGCCCATCGAACGAGCGCGGGCGTACGCACAGCAGGACCTCGAGGCCGGCGAGGACGACAGCCGGTTCATCACGCTGCTGTTCGATTTCGTCCGCGAAGACGACCACCGCGGGATCATCGCACAGCGGCTGACGGACCACGTCAGTCGGCGGCGGGCCCGCGAGGAGGACGTAGAAGGACTGTTCTGAGGCGGCTCGCCGGTTCTCCGAACCAGAGCTTCAAGTCAGATCCGCCCGAACGCGGGGGTATGGAAATCGGTACCGTGCTCCCGCAACTCGAGATCGGACACGACCCGGAGACGCTCGCCGACTACGCGCAGCGAGTCGAGGAGTCGGGGTACGAACACGTCGTCGCGTACGATCACGTCCTCGGCGTGAACCCCGACCGCGAGGGATGGGACGGTCCCTACGATTACGAGAGCACGTTCCACGAGCCGCTGACGACGTACTCCTATCTGGCGGGCCAGACCGACGAGCTGGCGTTCATGACTGGCATTCTCGTCCTGCCGCAGCGCCAGACCGCGCTCGTCGCGAAGCAGGCCGCACAGGTCGACCGCTTTACCGACGGCCGGTTCCGCCTGGGCGTCGGTGTCGGCTGGAACGAGCCCGAGTACGTCGCGCTCGGCGAGGACTTCTCGCAGCGCGGGCGGCGCATCGAGGAACAGGTCGAAGTGCTCCGGAACCTGTGGACCGACGAACTCGTCGAGTTCGAGGGCGAGTTCCACGAGATCCCCGACGCCGGCATCCGGCCGCTGCCGGTCCAGCAGCCGATCCCGCTCTGGATGGGTGGGATGGCCGAGCCGGTCAAGCGCCGGGTCGCCCGCCTCGCGGATGGCTGGTTACCCCAGTTCCAGCCGGGCGAGGAGGCAGAAGAACACCTCTCGGACCTCGCCGAGTACGCCGAAGAAGCCGGTCGCGATCCCGACGAGATCGGCCTCGGCGGCCGGATGTACGCCGTTCCCGACGAGGAAGACGACTGGATCGACCGCGCGCAGGCCTGGCGAGACCTCGGCGCAGACTACCTCTCGATCACGACGATGTACCAGGGACTCGAGGGCGAGGAACACACAGCACACCTCGAGCGCGTCGCCGAGGTCTTGCGCGAAACCGATCTGTTGTAGGGACGCCGGCTGTGGCGGGAGTTCTTACTCGTGACCCGCCACCGGCAGCGGCTCGTAGGGCTCCTCGAGGTACTCCAGTTCCGAATCGGAGAGGTCGATCTCGAGCGCCTCTACGGCGTCCTCTAAGTGTTCGACGCTGGTCGTTCCGACGATGGGCGCGTCGACCCAGTCTTTGTGGAGCAGCCAGGCCAGCGAGATCTGGGCCATCGAGACGCCCTTGTCGTTCGCGACCTCCTGAATCCGCTCGTTGATCGCCTCGCCGCCGCCCTGGAGGTAGGACATCTGCTCGAGGTACTGGTCGGTCTGGCCGCGCGTGGTGGACTCGATCTCCTCGTGGGGCCGGGCCGCGACGCCCCGGGCCAGCGGCGACCACGGGATGACGCCGACATCCTCCTTCTCGCAAAGCGGCAGCATCTCGCGCTCCTCCTCGCGGTAGAGCACGTTGTAGTGGTTCTGCATCGTTGCGAAGCGCTCGAGCCCCAGCGAGTCGCTGGTCTGCAAGGCCTCGGCGAACTGGTGGGCCCACATCGAGGAGGTGCCGATGTATCGCACCTGGCCGCGCCGGACCGCGTCGTCTAAGGCGCGCAGGGTCTCGTCGATCGGCGTCTCGTAGTCCCAGCGGTGGGTCTGGTAGAGGTCGATCGTGTCCATCCCCAGCCGATCGAGACTGGCCGCGAGCTCCTGCTCGATCGCCTTGCGCGAGAGCCCGCTCGCGTTCGGATTGTCGGGGTCCATCTCGGCGAAGACCTTCGTCGCGACGACCTGTGAGTCGCGGTCGTACCCCTCGAGCGCGTCGCCCAGAATTTCCTCTGACTCACCCGTGGAGTAGACGTTCGCGGTGTCGAAGAAGTTGATCCCAAGATCGATAGCGCGGTCGATGAGGTCCTGACTCTCGTCGGGGTCGAGCATCCACTCCCGTCCCGTGCCGAAGCTCATACAGCCGAGACAGATTCGGCTGACCGTCATCCCAGTGTTACCGAGCGTGGTGTACTCCATGGGGGCAGGTGCCACTCCGAGCGACAAAAGGGCGCGGCTCGTCGGAATCGGTTGCCGGCTCTCGAGAGGGGAGCGGCGGATGTCGGACGACAGCAGCGCGCTCAGACGTCCGGTTCGACGACCCGTTCCTCGCCGTCGTAGTTCGCGGAGTTATCCCGGGGCTCGTAGCCAAGCACGTCGCGGGCGCGCTCTATCGAACTTGCGGTCGTTGTCGGAGATGCCGTAGACAACGCACAGCACCGCTAACGCCAACATTCGGCCGGTTCGGAGACAGTATGCAATCACGCAATAATACACCGAACCGGGAAGTACCGACCCAGACCCATACCCTCGAACCACTCAAGCCGGCCAAAGCCATGTCTCTCTATCTTGACTCACGGAGTGACGAGTTGGCCGACCGGTCACTCGAGTTGCATGAGAAACACGTTCGGTCGTTCGTGGAATGGTGTGATGAGAATGGAATCGAAAACATGAACGACGTAACGGCCCGTACCGTCCATGAGTACCAACTGTCAATCAAAGAGGGTTTCAAACAATCTACCCTGAGCCTCTATCTCGGTACTGTGCGCCAATTTGTGCGGTTCTGTGAGGGGATTGATGCTGTTACTCCGGACGTATCTGAGCGGATTGTACTACCTGATAGAGACAGACAAGCTCGGACTGAAACTCTCGAGGAGGAGGAGGCCACTGCTATTCTCTCATACCTCCGAAGGTACCACTATGCCAGCCGCTCGCACGCCCTCATGGCGGTTATGTGGCATACTGGGATTCGGACCGGTACGGTACAAGGCCTTGACGTGAGAGACTTCGAGGCTGAGCGAGAGCGTCTACGGATTCAACACAGACCCGAGACAGATACGCCTCTCAAGAACGGGAAGAGCGCAGAACGATACATCGCCCTATCAGTAGATGTGTCGGAGGTGCTGGCCGACTATATTGAGGAAAACCGGCACAGCGTCACTGATGAACACGGTCGAGAGCCACTATTCACGACGAAACGAGGGCGTCCCGCGAAAAACTCCACCCAAACTCACGCGAGTAGTGTAGGACAATCACGGGAAGGCATACGTTACTGATTCGCTTTACTGGAACCCTTGTGGAGGGGGCTTACCTTCAGTTTTTAAGCAGCAGGATGACGATTCTCAGAGAGTATTAGATGCTCTGCACGCTCTATGTGTATTGGTGACAAGATAGTATCTTCTAACTCAATTTATACAATAGCTTACACTCCCTCAGTCAGTATCATCACTTACCTACTACATATTGGGAGGCTTGCTGGAAGAAACTAACAATATGACAGGAGCGGGTCCAAAGGGTCATGGCACAAAAGCCAAGCAGACGAAAACTGCTGGCGGCCAGTGGAGTGACTATTGGCGCAATAGCAGGTTGCGTAGGTCGCGCTCAAGAAGGCGACGATGGTGAACGGACTATCGAGTGGGAGGGCCAAGGCGATGAGCATGCAACGCAAGACTGCTCTGGGGAGTACGGATACTGGCACTGGATACTGACACCCGGCGGCCAACCGTCTATTGACGAAAACGCAGAACTTACCGTCAACTTTGCCGATGGGACGACGGAGACAGCCACTGGGTATCGTCCCGGAGAAGGAGGAGGAGCTGTACATTTTGATGTGTTCAAAGAAGATGGGGGGACGGTTGAGAGTGCCGAGGTCAATTTCACTGGCGGCGGTAACAATCCTGTGCTCACCATCAGCGGCGGAGAGTGCGTACCTGAGGAAGAGCCACCTGAGGAGGAACCACCGGAAGAAGAGCCGCCGGAAGAAGAGCCACCTGAGGAGGAACCGCCGGAGGAAGAGCCACCTGAGGAAGAGCCACCTGAGGAAGAGCCACCTGAGGAAGAGCCACCTGAGGAAGAGCCACCTGAGGAAGAGCCACCGGAGGAAGAGCCGCCGGAAGAAAAGAAGAAGCAGAAAGGTGAAGTCGTGGTTGACTTCAACGGAATATGTTACAAGGAAAACAAAGGTAAAGGGCAGTTCCGCATCGAAAATCACGGGAAAAACGAGGTGACGTTAACGTGGAAGGTGCTCGGAACGATGCGGACGAGCACGGTCACTGTCCCAAAGCGTAGCTCCAAGACTATCTGGGTAGACATCAACACTGACCAAAAGCTGGGGCTCTACTACGACGGTAACAGAATTGCCACGACGAAAGTACATACACAGCCCTGTTAAGGATCACTGTAGGCGTCACAACGCCGGGGATACTACCGATCCATCCACCCTTTGACATAAGGACCCGGTTTGAGTATATTCCTCTGGCGGTCTTCGAAGTGCTAATCCTCTTGGTTTCGTTCCGGCTCATGGAGTTCTCGTGAAATCCATAGCTAAGAGCCACCTATACTCGCTCGAGAGAGTAGTACTTTCGCATGAAGTCATACACAGCCCTCTTTAACTGGGGATATGCTGGTCTGAATCCCTCCTCTTGGCCTGTCTAACCAGAAGAATGAATATCGCCCGTGAGAGAACTACGAGTGAATCGGCCGATGGTGGTAACCCACGCATACGACGTGTATGACTTCGTGAAGTGGGGGGCGTGCGGCTCCCGCTTCAACCAGATTACGCGTCGTTGCTATTCGGCGGCGAGACGACCCGTTCCTCGCCGTCGTAGTTCGCGGAGTTATCCCGGGGCTCGTAGCCAAGCACGTCGCGGGCGCGCTCTATCGAGTAGTACTTGCGGTCGTTGTCGGAGATGCCGTAGACGATCTCGTACTCGTAGTCGGCGCGGATACAGCGGTCGAACAGGTGTGCACAGTCTCGGTAGGAGAGCCACATCGCCTGGCCGCGCTCGTAGTCGATCGGCGGGTGGCCCTGCGTGAGATTCCCGATGCGGACGCAGACGACCGAGAGGTCGTGCTCGTCGTGGTAGTACCGCCCCAAGGTCTCGCCGGCGGCCTTCGAGACGCCGTAGAGGTTGCTCGGCCGGGGGAGTTCGGTCCCGTCGAGCCGGTACTCGTCGTGTGTGCGGTACATGTCGGGCGTGCGCTCGTCGGTCTCGTAGTTGCCGACGGCGTGGTTCGACGAGGCGAACGCGACCTTCTCGACGCCGGCGTCGACGGCGGCTTCGAAGACCGTCTGCGTACCGTCGATGTTGTTGGTCAGGACGCTGTTCCACGGCGCTTCCGGGCGCGGGTCGCCCGCGAGGTGGACCACGACGTCGATGCCCGCCATCGCCTCGCGGACGGCCTCGTCGTCGGTGATGTCCGCGACGACGAACTCGCCCGGTTGCTCCTCCGTCGGCGGATCGCGGTCCAGCAACCGCCACTCGTGGTCGTCCGCGAGGCCGACGAGGATGGCCTCTCCGACCCGCCCCGCAGCCCCCGTGAGCAGGACTGACTGTGCCATTCGTTCGGTGTGAAGACCAGCGCCGATAAGTACCATGCGGTCTCGCTCGGAGCGCGGTCGGTGGTGGCATGCGGCTCTCGAAACGCGGACGACACCTCGGCTCGTTCCCGGCTGACGGGCCAGACGCGGTGGCGCGCGCTGCCGATGACTCCGCGCGAGGTCTTCGCGAGCGGAGTGAACGAAGGCTTGTCAGAGCGAGCTCTGACAGTGGATGAGTGCGCGCCGAACGGCGCGAACGAATCGGCTGAGGAGGGCGCGGCGATTCCATCTGCTCACGATAGCAGAACGCCCGCCCGACTCACGACGAGGCCGGATCGCTACCCGAGACGGAAACGAGATCTCTGCCAGCCCCTTCCATCGCAATCCCCTTCCCGACCGCACTCGAGCACTCTCTATATGTCGACAGAGTCATCTCCCACGGACGCCGAGGCCGCCTGCTTCGAGGCCGGCATCAAGTTCGGCTCGCTCTACCACCAGTTCGCCGGCACGCCGCTCTCGCCCGACAGCGCCGCGAGCCTCGAGACCGCCATGGAGGAATCGATCGAGAACCAGCCCCACTGTTCGGCCGTCACCGTCGAGGTCCAACGCGACGCCCTCGAGGCCGAACTCGCCGAGTCGACGGCCGACTACACCGAGTTAACGGGCCGGTTCCTCGAGGTCGAAATCGTCGTCGACTACGAGGGTTGCGAGGTCGTCACCAGCATGGAAATGGCGGACGGCTATCCGCTGATGCGTCTCGAGTCGGTCCGGGAGTGACGGCGCGACGACGTGCCGCTCAAAAGTGGGGCGCTATCGGATCGCCCGCCGACGAGTAGTGCCCGTGCGCCGCTCGACGGCTAATAAAGCGGTGAACAGAAACTGCGAGTACCCCTACCCGCTGTTCACCGACCTATGCGGCGAGTGGGAAGGGGATGGAATATGCTTTGTGGTCCCGGTAATCAGGTTCGGTCGAAACGCTCACCGCGTCGGACCGGGGGACGCCGTCGGTCGCGGTCGGCGACGGTCGCAGTCGGAGGACCTCTCTTTCGGAATCCGTTCGCCATTCGACCGATATCGAGCCGCTTCGGACGGGTTTCACTTTCACTTTCGGGCGATCTTTTAACCCCGGTGCCCGCAAAGGCGATGACATGAGCCAAGCCACGTTCGGCGACGACGACGAACTGTTCGGGGAAGCGGCCAACGAGATGCGCGAGGACGTCGAGGCCTCGCTCGCGAATGCCTGGGCGGCGCTGCCGGGCGCCGACGACGTCTGGGATGCCGACGCCGACAACGTATTGGGCGTCCTCAACGGTCTCAACTCCGCGCTGGACGCCGGCGACGCGGAGGACCACCTCCGCGACGCCAAGAAGTGGTTCACCATGGGCCAGCGCGCCGACGCCTTCGACGACGCCGACGACTTAGAGGAGGAGATCGCCGACCTCGAGGACGCGATCACCGACATCTCCGAGGCGGGCGAGCAGGTGAGCGAACTCACGTCGACGATCCCGGCGCTTCGCGGCACGCTCGAGGGTGCCGGGCCAGCGGACGGGGACGATGCCGACGATGCCGATAACGCCGCGGACGACGAAGAAGACGAGGAGTAAACAACACCGACCGCGCAGCGCGGGCCGAACCGCTCGAGCTTAGCGACGCTCGGGCCGCGACACGTCCCGCTCCGCGACCGCCTCGAGCAGCCGCGCCAGCGCGTCGGCCGCTAGCTCGAGCAGTTCCGCCCCCCGCTCGGCGTCGCCGTCGCCCGGATCGCCGACGACCCCGTTCTCCGTGAACTCCGCCGCGTCGTAAGCCAGGTTGACGTAGCTCGTCCAGTCGCCCCAGCCGTCGGCCGCACCCGCGCGGGCCTCGTCGATCCGCTCCTCGCGGACGAGGTCGGGTGCGCAGTGGCGCAGGAGCGCCGTCTCGAGCGGGCCGCCGTGGCCCATGTCGGCGGTGTGCTCGCCGACGCCCTCGAACCAGGTGAACGGGACGACGTAGGCGTCGCCATCCCGGGTGAGCCGGCCGCCGACCTCTCGGAGGGCGTCGACGTTCCCGCCGTGACCGTTGACGACGACGACGCGATCGAAGCCGTGGTGTGCGAGGCTCTCGACGGCCTCGCCGACGTAGTCCCGAAACGTGTTCTCCGAAACCCACATCGTTCCGGGAAACTGGCGGTGTTCCTCGGCGATCCCGACCGGAATCGCCGGCGCGCGCACGGCCTCGCGATCGACGCGTTCGATCCCGGCGTCGGCGACCGCCTCGGCGGTCAGCACGTCGGTCCCGAGGGGCGCGTGGGGGCCGTGCTGTTCCGTGCTTCCGACGGGAACGACCGCGAGATCCGTCTCGAGGTCGCGCACGTCGGTCCACGTCGCGTCGGAGAGATCCATGCGAGAGTATGCCGACCGCGCGGGCATGAAACCCGCGGTAGCCTCGTCAGACCGACTCGACGGCTCTCGAACCGCCGGTCCGACACCCCGTGGCGAGCGCAGGGCGAACCCGTTTGTGCACCGTCACGAAGGCTTGAGTATGCCAGACGACAGTCGCGAACAGGGCGTCGAATTCGGCGACCTACAGAACGACCTCGAGAGCGAGGAGTATCCGATCGGCCACGACGAGTTGCTCGAGCGGTACGGCGACGAGGAGATCGAGATGAGCGGCGAGACGACGACGCTCGAGGGTGTCATCGGCCCCCTGGGAGAAGACGAATACGAGGACTACGGCGAGCTCGAGGGGGCGATCATGACGATGGTGGGCGACGAGGCAATCGGGCGGAAGAACTACAGTGACCGCACGCCGCCCGCAGCGGGCGAAAACAGACAGGACGAGGGCGCACCGGATCAGGACGACCAGCGAGAGCAGGAGTCGTTCTGAGCGCGTCAGCCGAGGAACGCGAGAAGTACCGATCCGACACCGACGACGATCGCCGGCATCGCGGCCGTTTCGATGGGCACGTCGTGCGTTTCCGCGATGCCGTACGCGAGGATGTACATACTCCACGCCGTGACGAGGATCGATACGAGAAACGAGAACGACGACATCGTCATCTCGGCTTGTATCGCGTCGAATTCGGTCGCGAGTCGTGCCGGATCGGAGCCATCGAACGAGCGTTGTCGGACGCGATGCCACTGACAGAGGAACAACGGCGGGAACGCGACGACGTTCGGTGCGTACGCCCAGCCGGAGACAGTGAGCGCGTCGGCAAACGTCCCCGCCGTCCGGGAGCCGCCGCTTCCGTAGTGAACGACAGCAGCGACGACGAGCCACGCGATGACGTGGAGAATGGCTGAGACGACGAAAAGACCGGCCATGATCGACATCACTTCTCGTTCGAGTTCAGGGTCGAGGTTCTCTACCTGGCCAAAGAGGATCCTGACCCCAGCATACGTCCCGGATAGTTGGAGGAGTAGATGGAGGGCGAACACACCCGTTCCTCGGATCGAGCTGTTCCGTGACGCGAAGTACCCTGTTGGATCGACTAACGGAGTTCGTACTGATATGATAGTTGATTAAAAATATCCGTATGATGCCTGTTCCGATCGGCGGAGCAGAGGAAAAATGGACCCTCAGTCGTCGCCGACTTCCGTCCGCGCCTGCCGGCGCTGGGCGCGCTCGATGAACTCCTGTGGCAGTTCGTCGATCTCGCCGGCCTGCACGCCCCAGAGATGCGAGTAGAGCCCGTCGTTTTCCAGCAGTTCCTCGTGGGTCCCGCGCTCGACGATTTCGCCGCCCTCGAGGACGAGGACCAGATCGGCGTCCTTGATCGTCGAGAGCCGGTGGGCGATGGCGAACGTGGTCCGATCCGCGGCGAGGTCGTCGATCGAGCGCTGGATGAGCATCTCCGTCTCGGTGTCCACGTCGCTGGTCGCCTCGTCGAGGAGGAGGATGTCGGGATCCCGCAGGATCGCGCGAGCGATCGAGATCCGCTGGCGCTGGCCGCCCGAAAGTTTGACGCCGCGTTCGCCGACCTCGGTGTCGTAGCCCTCGGGCAGGTTCTGGATGAACTCGTGGGCCTCGGCCATCTTCGTGGCCTCGATCACGTCCTCGCGGTCGGCGTCGAAGGTCCCGTAGGTGATGTTCTCCGCGACGCTGCCGTAGAAGAGGAAGGTGTCCTGACTGACGTAGCCAAGCGACTCGCGCAGGCTCTGGAGCGTGACGTGCTGGACGTTCTGGCCGTCGATACGGATCGCCCCCTCGTCGACGTCGTACATCCGAAGGAGGAGCTTGAGGATCGTCGACTTGCCGGCCCCGGTCGGGCCGACCAGAGCGACCGTCTCGCCGCCGTCGACGGTGAAATCGATCCCTTCGATGATCGGTTCGTCTTCGTCGTAGCCGAACGAGACGTCGTCGTACTCGACGCTCCCGTCGGTGACCTCGAGGTCGGGCGCGTCGGGGTCCTCGCCGACCCGGTTCGGCTGGTCCATCAGGCCGAAAATGCGGGCGCTCGAGGCGCGAGCGCGCTGGTACATGTTGATTATCTGTCCGAACTGGGCCATCGGCCAGATGAACCGCTGGGTGTAGAGGATGAAGACGACGAACATCCCGGTACTCAGTTCGCCCGAGAACGGGCCCGGCGGGCCGCCGATGACCCAGAGCCCGCCGACGAGGAAGGTGATGACGAAGCCGATCCCGGCGAGGACGCGCAGACCGGGGAAGAACTTGATCCGGGTGCGGATCGCCCCCCAGTTCGCGTCGAAGTACTCCTGTGAGACGTCTTCGACCCGGTCGGACTCGTAGGACTCGGTCGTACTGGACTTGATGACCTGGATGCCGCCGAGGTTGTTCTCGAGCCGGGAGTTGACCTTCCCGACGGTCGAGCGCACGGCGGCGTATTTGGGCTGGATCGTCTTGATGAAGAAGTACGTGAAGAGGGCGATCAGCGGTACCGGTAGCAAGGCGACCAGCGCCAACTGCCAGTTGATCGCGACCAGCAGGCCGCCGATCCCGAGTACCATCACGACCAGCCTGAACAGGGAGTTCATCCCGTCGTTGAGAAACTTCTCGAGGCGGTTGACGTCGTTCGAGAGGATCGACATCATCTCGCCGGTCTGCTTGTCGGCGAAGAACCCCATGTGCAGCCGCTGCATCTCGTCGTAAGTGTCGGTCCGGACGTCGTGCTGGACGTTCTGCGCGAACGTGTTGAAGCCCCAGTTGCGGGTCCAGTGGAAGATCGCCGAGAGTAAAAACGCGCTCGCGATGATCCCGATCGTCAGCCAGAACTGGGCCATCCGCGCCTCGGGGACGTACGGCGCGATCAGCCCGCCACCGATCGGAAAGGCCTCGACGTAGCCGATCTCCTGTCGGATGACGGCGTCGATCGCGACCCCCAGCATCAACGCCGGGAGCAGGTCGAGGATTCGGGCGGCGATGCTCGCGATCACGCCGAGGGTAGCCGCGCCCAGATAGTTCGACCCGTACTCGAGGAACAGGCGCTTCATCGGATTCTCGACCTCCTCGCGCTGCTCCTCGAACGGATCGTCCTCGTCCAACTCGGCGCTACTCATTGCCCGGGGCTCAGGGGTCGCCGGCAATAAGAATTACCTACGAATCGAAATAGGTCGCGCGACCGGCGACGGATTCGGACGGGGGAGCGGCCGTTGCGACGCCTTCGGACGAGAGGCTCGTACCCGTTTCGGCGACGGTCGTCTGATTAGACTCGAGGTCGATCTCGACGTGGTCGCCGACCTCGATTCCCGTCTCGTTGGTGTATCCGCGCGGGACTTCGAGGACCCACTTCCCGCGACCGGGGTACTCGAGATCGTTCCCGTCCTCGTTGGGACCGGGCGCGCGAGCGTGGTGAATGGACGTGATCTCGTGGTCGGCACCGATGTAGATGATGTCGATGGGAAAGTCCATTTCCCGCATGACGAACGTCAGATCCTGCTCCTGGTCGTAGACGAACAGCATCCCGTTCCCCGACTCGAGCGACTCGTGGTTACTCAGCCCGGTGTATCTCTCTTGTCTAGAATCGGCGACTTCGACGTCGATGACGGCCTTGGGATCGTCGTCGGACTCGTTGTCGGTGACGCGAGCAGTCCCGTCGTCGGGTCCCCACGGAGGCGACACGAATCCGGCCTGTACGAGGACGAGACCGCCGAGACCGACGATGGCAACGACGAGGACCCCCTTCCATACGCGCTCGAGTGCCATGCATGATACCACCATCGCGAGAAGGTAAAGGTTATTCGGACGGGGGCACTCCAGCCGAATGCGGGCTCGTGGTCTAGCTGGTCATGACGCGGCCTTTACAAGGCCGAGGTCGGTGGTTCGAACCCGCCCGAGCCCATTTCTGCTGTCGCGAACACTACGTGAGCGACAGCGATGTGACGAGAGGGCGATTCGAGCTACGGAACGAGCGAGTGCACGCGAGCGACGTTCAGGTGGTTCGAACCCGCCCGAGCCCATTTCTGGGACGAACGATAGTGAGTCACAGAAATGTATACGAGGACGGGTTCCAATCAGGGAGCAGCTCTGCTGCGACCGTGGTTCGAGCCCGCCCGATC
>SDGW01000598.1_pt1 | contig 15204 bp, 13 predicted proteins | sample 2873831 | NCBI WGS metagenome assembly SDGW01 (sample SAMN08132700, study PRJNA421101) | hypersaline lake metagenome | isolation source: celular fraction 0.22 microns magnesium sulfate-rich crust from ephemeral... | place: Spain: Penahueca Lagoon, Toledo | collected 2011-07
TCTCCATAATCAACATTAAAGAACTTCAAAAACAGTTGCATCAGTGTTGATTTACCTGAACCACTTGGCCCAACAATAGCTGTTTTGGAACCAGAGGGAATAGCGAGAGATACCCCGTCTACTGAATTACGTTCTTCCTCTGGAAAAGCAAACTTTGCCCCATGTACTTCAATTCCAAATGGCTGATCTTCCGGAAGTTTTAAAGAAGATTGATTGTAATCAAAATCCTTTTGAGACACATCTACAACATTAGATAAACGCTTTGCAGCACGTCGTCCATCTTCTAAATAGCCGGGAACTAAAGCCATTGGCGTCGCATTCTCAAAGACCGTTAAAGATATCATAACAAGCATAGCTAAAAAGATACCGTCTAATTGATCCGTAGTAACTAAATAAGCACCAACTGCGATTACCATCCATGACACTAATAATGAAGTCGCTGTATTGAGAGAGAGGTTTATCTTTTCTAGATGTCCTTCTCGCGCTTGTTCTTGGGTGTAAGCATAAGAAAAATGTTGAAGCGTTTTTTCCTTTTCCGATAATTGCTGATACATCTTTAAATCCCGAAATCCATATAAAAATTCAGTAACAGAACTTGATAACTCAGCACGCTCTTCTAGTAAAGAATGTTCTACCCTTTTTTGTCTCCACGAAATCAAGGCAGGAATAATGAGCCCTGTTAACACGAGACCTGCTAAAAGAATTAATGAAACGTATATGGAGTAAAATGTTGTGAAAAAGATTGTTGCAACAAAAATAAATACCAATACGATAGGTGGGTAAAGAACACGAAGAAACACATGCTGCAATCGGTCAATGTCACCTACGACTCTAGAAAGCAGGTCGCCACTTCGATAATACTGAAAGATACTTGGTACAAGTCGCTCTAACCTTTCAAAAAACGAAACACGTAAGTTACTTAAAATCGTAAAAGTGGCCCTATGGGAAAACAATCGTTCTAGGTAACGACCAAATGCCCTGACAAAACCAAACAATTTTAAAAAAGCGATCATAAGAGATAACGTATAAAAAGGTGGAAGAAGAGCGGCTTTAGAAATTAAATACCCACTTGCCCCAAAAATGGAAACTGCTGTGATACCTGTAAGAAAACCAAAAAAGACCGAGAGTATTATGTCTCTTCGTTCGGACATCATTTCAACCATGACGCTTCGAAGCTCTCTCATTGGACGTTCCCCCTTTGTTGAACAGAAACCATGTTACGATAAAAACTAGACCTTTCTACTAGCTCCTTGTGCGTTCCTTGAGCTTCAACAATTCCATGCTCCAACACGAAAATTTGATCTGCCTGTGTAATGGTGTGTAAACGATGAGCCACTGTAATTACAACTGCATCCTTTGCAAGTTTATCAATGGATTTCTGAAGAATTTTCTCTGTATATAAATCCAAACCCGTTGTAGGCTCATCAAAAAAGATAATGGATGGATTTTTCAAAAATATTCTAGCTAGAGCTACACGTTGCTTCTCTCCTCCTGATAAGCCACGTCCTCCTTCACCAACGGGTGTATCCAATCCTTTCTTCAAAGATTTTCTAAGCTCTAATAAACCCGCTTGATCCGCAGCTCTTTCGATGTCTTCACGAGAAGTCTGATCTTTCCTTCCAATCGCTATATTTTCAGCAATCGTACCTGTAAATAGATATGGATGCTGAGACAAATAACCGATTTGCGAGAACCACGATTCCTCTCTGTAGGATGATAGGTTTTCCCCATTTACTCGTACATCGCCGCTAGTAGGCGAGAGCAAACCTGCCATGATATTTACCATAGTTGATTTACCTGCGCCACTCCGACCTACAATGGCATACTGTCCTGCTGAAGGGAATGAAGCTTGGATGTTTTGAAGGACCGAGACCTCTTCATTCTCATATTGAAAAGATACACCATTCATTTCTATAGTGGGTGGTTGAGCACCAATTTGGAGAACTTTATTTCCCCATTCAACGGGATGTTCCTCTTTTGTTAATTCTTCATGAAGTTTAGTTGCTGCCCCCATACTACCTCGGCCTGTATGAAAAGCACTTCCAAGATCTTTCAGAGCTAAATAAAACTCTGGTGCCAAAACCAATATAAAGAAGGCCGGAAAGAAGGTTATCTCTTTGAATACCACAAGTTGTAACCCTATCTCCAAAGCAATGATCCCTATACCCAACATCGAAATAAGCTCCAGCATCAGTGATGATACGAAGGCTACCTTTAACACCTCCATTGTTGCATCACGAAATTGAAGACTGCTCTCTCGAATGGATTCTCTTTGACGGTGGGACTGGCCAAATAATTTTAGTGTCGTTAATCCTTGGAGTGTATCTAAAAATCGGCCCGAAAAAACAGCCATTTTATCCATTTGTTCTTCTGATTTCTTTTGGGTCATAATCCCAATAATGATATAGAAAATTGGTATAAATGGTGCTGTAACCATCATGATTACTCCAGAAGGAAAGTGTAAATAAAAGACAACAATAAGGATAGTCAATGGAATGATAGACGTTTGTATAACTTGCGGAATATATTTACTAAAATACCCATCCAACTCGTCTATCATATCAATGGCTACACTCACCTTGTTACCGGATTGCCCTTTTAATGATGTTTGTAACGGGTTGCGGGAATATTTCTCAAACAATTGTGTCCGTATTTTACGTTTTACGTTTTTAGCCATTTTGATCCCTGCAAGTCCGTTTAAATACGTAAATAAAGATCTAGCAACCAGAACGATCAATAAACTTCCAAGGAGAGGTAAGACTTGTTGATATCCTACCTTTTCTAAGAAGACTTGATTAACGATGCTCACAAAAAAATAGGCCTGTCCAATCACCGTTCCTGCTAAAAACAAAGAAGATAAGAAAAGAAACAGCTGCGTTCTTTTTTGATCTTTAGCCAATTGTTTTAATATATTCATAATTAAATCCCCTTTAACCTTCAACCCAATTCATATAATGTGAAATCTTTCACATAACTTATTCTATCATAATCTATACTCAATTCGATACTATTTCAATGCTTATAACTCTTAAACATTAGTATTGTTTACCCTTATCTTCCCTATTCATCAGGGAATGTCGAAACCTTTTTCTATGATTATTTATTTCACTTAAATGACGTGAAAAGCTGTGAATAAAAACAAGCCTGATGGACAACCTACAAATGACATGAGTTGTTTTTGGAGGTGTAAAAATGGATTATGATATGAATGGTATCGTATATCGTCCAATTGTTGTTGATGGAATTTTGAACACATTTATCAGTTCCCCAAATGCATATAGTTCTGCAGTTGAAGCTGTAATCGAAGCAATCCATTTTGCTGATGTTTACAATGATGATATGTATGATGGTGCAATCTCCTGGAGTGATTCTGAGTTAACTCGCGGCAACAGAGATTATTTACGTATCTTGACAGGTATCATTGATCGGCCGAATGCAAACCCATTTTTTATTGAGATACAAAAAATGCAAGATAACGGAAGAATTCAAGTGGTTAACAAATCAAAAGCGAAAGATTTTGTGCGTGAACAGCATACGGAAACAGCTTCTAATTTAGCCATGAAAATTGAAGACCGGTTTGAAGATTTGTAGGATTTTATTGACTCTATATAGAAGTTAACTTATCCTTAGTCTCTTCTTTCTTTATTATTTAATGTTCGGAGTTACTACTAAGTATCATTAATTATCGGAAAGTTAGTTTACCATAATCTTATTATGTAATTCAATGAAGTGTTTTTGGTGTTTTGTTATATTATGGTTATTATTGTTTTGCATACAAAAAAGCAGCCTTATTCAGACTGCTACTGTTCTAACCAGGAGGCAATGATGTCTATTACCTGGTTGTTATAAAGGATTGAATTGTAAACGTATTACCACGCTCCAACACGATCACCTTCATTTCATATTGTCCTTATAAAATACCCAATCACCATGTGATATGTTTTGCCTTTTCATCCATTCATTGTCCGAATGAATCGTGTACACCCAAGCTGTTACATTTTGGCCCTCTTTATAAACATTTTGTTTATACCGATTATATAAATTCTCTGCATCAGGGCCATAATACCCCTCAAGTTCATCAAGTAACCCTAATTCTTTTTCTGTTATCTCATAGACGTCCCCAAACACCTTATCCTCGGATGATTGTATCAGAATAGGATAGTATTTATCTGTCGAGAATAAACTCCCATACGTCCAAGCATTTTGAATTATAAGCGTTGCATGCTCCAACAGATGTGCATTCGGTTGATTCACACGTAATGTTCCATATACAAATACAAGATGAGACATGGTACCTTCTCCTCTGCTAATTTTTTGTTGATAAATCCTACGCTCCAATAGCATATTTTAACAGGATATCAGATGACTACATTTTCTTAAATCACATAAAATAACGTTAAAATGGATAGAAAGGAAGCTAAATATGGACAACATGATTGATCCTCAACAAGTAAGAGCTGGTGAGGAAGTATTTGTTATTTATCGTAATCCTCATACACCTACTGTTGCGAATATAAAACAGGCTGAAATTGTCGAGCATCCTCACAACCCAGGTGATGTGGCATTGTTTTTACATGAAACCTATCACGTAATTGAAGATGAAGATGCATTATTTTCATCAGAAGAAGCTGCTCAAGAAGCTTATAATGAAATATTCACGGATTCTTATGAGCAGAATCTGTAAACTTCTTCTTGTTTAACCTCTCTCCTATACGGTTACTAATAGTATAAAACGTTCAAGCTTAGAGATGAGGTGAAACGATGAAGCATGTGCATATGATTATAAACGGACGTGTCCAAGGTGTCGGATTTCGTTTCTCTGCCAAACAAAAAGCTAAGGAGTTTCAAGTTGTTGGTTGGGTAAAAAATAAACAAAATGGCACAGTTGAGATTGAAGCTGAAGGAAAAGAGGAACAAATCGATGCTTTTATCGAAGCTCTAAAACATGGACCAAGTCCTTATGCGAAAGTCACCGATCTAGATGTAACACTTCTTGATGAAGTAGAAGGTTTTAAGACATTCGAAATTAAATAATAATTTTAAAAAACGCCTGGCATTGCCAGGCGTTTTCTTGTGTGTTTACTGATCATTTTTCTTTTGTAAAGGTCGAACCATAACCTCATTTACATTCACATATTCAGGTTGGCTGACTGCGTAAACGACAGACCTAGCAATGTCTTCTGCTTCTAACGTAACTCTTCCTTTACGATCCTGGAACATGGAGATCACTTCATCGTCTGTAATATGTTCTGGTAACTCAGTAGAAACGGCTCCAGGTGAAATGTTTGTTACGCGAACCCCTGTTTTAGAAAGTTCTTTTTCCATTCCCATAGAAAGGGCACGTACAGCATATTTCGTTGCGCTATAGACAGAGCTCGTTGGAAACACTTCATGTCCCGCAACAGAAGAGATGTTAATGATGTGACCACTGTCTTGCTCCAACATTGTTGGTAAAACGGAATGAACACCAAATAAAACACCCTTCACATTGACATCCACCATCTTCTCCCATTCTTCCACTTTATCATTTTTCAGAAAGGATAGAAGCATTACGCCAGCATTGTTCACAAGCATATCTACAGATGAGAATTGTTCTTTAGTTTCTTTAACGAGATTCTCTACATCATTCTGATTGGTAACATCTGTTTCAACTACTTTCGTTTTCACAGAAGATTCCTTTTCAATTGATTGTGCAAGCTCTTCTAGACGTTCTTTTCTGCGTGCAGCTAGTACAACATTGGCTCCTTCACTAGCTAAGTGCTCCGCTATGGCTTGTCCAATACCACTACTTGCACCTGTTATAATGGCTGTTTTTCCTTGTAATTGTCCCATATTTCATTCCTCCTAGTGTGTTAAATACGTTACCACCTAAGACTATACCCAGGATAAGGAATCTCTATTCATTTTGATGTTTTAGCATTGGAAATCATGTTATCACCATATATGTTAATATAGGTATGTTGTTGAATAAGCTTATGTATAGAAAGAGTGATTACTTGATTAATAGTATAAAAAACAAACCAATAACACCCCAGCATGACCCATGGGAAGCTTATTTGGATGTAGAAGAACATGGAGGGATGACCCTTTCCAATGTTGAATTCACGACCACGACATTATGTAATATGCGTTGTGCCCATTGTGCAGTTGGTTATATGCTTCAACACAAAGATCCCGAAGCTCTACCAATGGATCTTATTATAAAACGTCTTGATGAAATCCCAAACCTTAGAGCACTGAGCATAACTGGCGGAGAACCTGTTTTATCTAAGAAATCTGTAGACAATTACGTGGTTCCTCTACTTAAATACGCCCATGAACGTGGTGCACGTACACAAATTAATTCAAACTTAACCTTACCTTATAAAAGATATGAACCGATCGTCCCTTATTTAGATGTGCTACATATCTCGCATAACTGGGGTACAATAGATGAATTTAAAACAACTGGATTTGCTAGAATGGAACGAAAACCTTCTGAAGATATTCGTGAAAGTTATTTCGACAGAATGGTTGAGAATTCAAAGAGATTATCGGCAGAAGGGGTTATGGTGTCAGCAGAAACCATGTTAAATAAACGGACCTTCCCTTATTTAGAAACTATTCATGACCATGTCCTTGAAATGGGATGTGCTCGTCATGAAATTCATCCCATGTATCCTGCTGATTTCGCAAGCGAAATGGAAACTCTTTCTCTAGAAGAAATGAACGAAGCCATTACTCGTTTGTTAGACCACCGTGATTCTGACACTTGGATGCTTTTTGGTACGCTTCCATTTTATCCTTGTAGTTCAAATGAACAGGATTTAGCCTTACAGAAACGTCTTTTCCAGGAACCGAATGTAACGGTACGTAACGATCCAGACGGCCGATCCAGGTTGAATGTAAATATTTTTGATGGCGAAATTATTGTTACTGATTTTGGTGATGAACCTTCCCTTGGGAACATTCAGGACACTTCCTTACCTACAGCTTATAAACGCTGGCAGGAAAGCTCATTGGCTAATAGCCTAAATTGTCATTGCCCAGCTGTCCAATGTTTAGGACCTAACTTACTCGTTAAAAACACATATTATAAAGATGTCGATTTCCAAAAGAGATCAGCAAATATTTCTAGATAAGTATTCACGTATAGAAAGCGTCCATAGTGTACACTATGGACGCTTTTATTTGCTGTATAAATTCAATCATAATGAGGTCCGAAATACGGAATCACATACTCCCCCATCTCTTGCATAACCTCTATTGGAGGTCTTGTACTATTAGCAAGCGAGATCATCACATGATTAACTCCAATTTCCTCATGCTCTTTCAGCCAATCAATCAACGTATTTCTTCCCAATCGATAACCTAGCTTAATTTTTTCCGCTTCGTGATCAGGGTTTTCATGAAGATCCATTATAAGAGGTTGAAAAAAAGGCTTAAATTGTTCAGGTTCATAGGTTCGAGCTTTCGTTTGAAAATCGCGAATCAAAGCTTGTTGTTTATCTAAGCTCTGCGGATAGAACATCCAACCATCCCCCTGTGCCGCCACATAGTCTAATGTCTGTTGGGCGTAACCTGTTATAAACAAAGGAATATTGGATGTGGGCTTAGGCACAAGTGTTACATTTTCTATTTTACCGAGACTTGTTTGAAAATCCTCATAATCACTTCGAAGCAACTTTTTGAAATAATCCAATGACTCTCGAAAAATATCTCCTCGCTCTAATATAGGAACATTTAATGCTTCAAAATCTCGTCTTCTGTCTCCTGAAGAAATACCAAGCATTAATCGTTCTGGAAATAAATTTTCTATACTCGCCGCTTCTTTTGCCAAACGTACCGGATGACGCAAGGATAGTACAGAGGCGGCAGTACCTAAATTGATATTTGACGTATGACTTCCTATATAGGTGAGATAGATATGACTATCAAAAATTTGTCCTGTCGAAGGATCATCGAATGTGGGATCTTCTAATAATACATCTTGAAACCATAATGCAGTAAAACCCATCCTTTCAGCCATTTGAACTCTTTCGATTTGATGCATCATCGCAGGTTTTTGCTTCCCATGATTTTCAATGGGCATGGTCAGTCCAATCGTTAGTTTGTTTTCTTGTAGCATTCGATTAAAACCATAATGATCGGTCCATTTCAAGTCGTATTCCCTCCAGTGAATGAACATATATGTATTAATTATGAACAATTAGTCTTCATAAATTCGCTGAACCGACCAAACATCTCCTGTTTTTTCAATTAAATAGACATCAGGGTTTGTTAAGCTCCCCCAGTCTTGAAAGCCAAAACGATCATCAAAATATTTTAGTATAAGCGTAACGAGATTGCCGTGAGACATTAGAAGAACGGACTCATAACTATCATATTTAGCAGATATTTCGTTAATTAGTGAAATGGCTCGATTCATTGCTTCATTTGAGGATTCTCCATTATTCTCTGCTTTTAGATCTAACTCGGTAAAAGACCGCTCTAAAATTTCAAGCCAATTATCAAGCGACTGATCACTTAGTTTTCGCTCACGTAAGCGATCATCAATCAATACATCCAACCCTTCTTTTTCTGCAAAGGGTTGAATGCTTTGTCGGGCTCTCGTAAAAGGACTGGAGATAATGTGATTAATTCGTAAAGGATATTCCTTCAAAAATGTTGCCAGTTTCCTTGATTGGTTAACACCTTCTTCTGTAAGTTCAGCCTCAGGTTCTTGTCCTGTAGCCTTACAGTGACGTGCAATGACGAATTTCATATAGAAAAGACTCCCTTATTTCTTAGTCATAACGTTCTCTACGAAATATCGGTCTAAGTAGAGTCAGAGTGAAGATTATTGAGATCTAGAAAAAACTCGCTTCCCTTGAATCCATGTTTCCTCTACCATTAGATTGAGTAAATCCTTTTCTTCTACTTCCTCAGGATGGCGGTTTAAAAGCACAAAATCCGCTACATAGTCTTCAGCAATTTTTCCTTTTTGCTTCTCTTGAAACTCAAGTTCTGCTGGTGTAACACCAAATCCATAAAACGATTGATCCAATGACAGCTTTTCTTCTGGCATCCATCCACCCTCAGGTTGATGATCGGAGTCAGTACGATTCACTGCTGCGAACACAGATGTAATAGGATCAAGTGCACCTATTGGGGCATCTGAACTGAGTGTAACCGGAATGTTATGCTGTGTCATTTTATGAAAAGCATCACAATAAGGCAGTAAAGATTCAGGCACCCATTGATCTTTTTCGTTCCATTCCCCCATGATAAAGGATGGTTGCGTCTCAATATACGCTCCAACTTCACCAGTTCGTTCTAATAAGTCATCTCCTAGGGTTTGGGCGTGAATGATGCGATGACGTAATTCTTTCGTATCCGCTTCCTCTTGCTCGAGAGCCGTAAGGGCCGATGCCACAGCACGGTCACCAAGAGCGTGCATGGCTACTTGCATTCCGTTTTGTGCCGCGATCGCTACCATTTCATTCAATTGTTCTTGCGTGTAGATAAGATTCCCCGTAGAATCCGGTTGATCTGGATATGGTTGTCGCATGGCTGCAGTATGAAGACGTTGAGTCCCATCTAAGAAGATTTTAATAGCTCCAACCTTCACACGATTTGTACCTTCGCCTGTACGCTTATCGAACGTGTTAATAAAGGTTTGCAGATCCTTCCTATCAAAAATATAATGATGTAAATGAGCTTGAATGGGAAGCTTCCCTCGTTCTTCTGCACGCGTATAAGCCTTCCAAAGACTCTCATAAGAACCGATAAAACTACGATCATCAGTATGAACGGATGTAACACCATATTGTAATAGGTATGGCATTGCACAAGCCAAAGCTTCACTCGCTTCTTCTAAGGACCTCTCCCAAAGATGGTGGTTAATATAGTGAACAGCTGTATCTTTAAATCGTCCGGTTAACTCACCGTTTTGATCACGCTCCTTAAAATCCTCTGGTTCTTTATGAAATCGCTCCTCTTGTTCTAGCTTTTTTAGCAATTTCTTACTGATGACACACTCATGACCATCTTGATGCATGAAATACATATATTTATTAACATTGATTTCATCTAAGTCTTCTGAAGTAAGGAGATGATCGATATCTTCAAATTGATCGTCATTAAATCCTTTTCCAAAAATCCACTGTTCTTCTTCAATTTCAGGATAGTGGTTCTCAACCGCTTCCTTCATTTCTTTCCAGCTCTGTACTTGGGTAAGATCTAGTTCTTTTTTTAATAATCCAAAACGTAATAAGTGCATATGAGAATCATTAAAAGCAGGCATGATCGTTTTTCCGCCACCGTCAATTACCTCTTCTGTATTTGATGGACATGTTCCTTTATGTATGCCAATAATCTTTCCGTCGTGAATCTCTATGTGATAGATCTCATTCTCCTGATACTTACCAAATGGTTGATAGATCTTTACATTATCCAAAATCATATTCACACCAGCCTTTTACTTATTCTGATTTCCCTCTACCCTCCTTATTAGGAATCAAACATGATGTTTAGAATCTGTAATAATTGCCAAAGTTTTGTTTCATACTATAAGGACTACTTTCATTTTTACTAAAAAATATAAGGAGCATCTCCTTTATGAATAAAATTCCATCCTATCAACATATTCAAGAGGTACGTCTGAAGTTTTTTGAAATGATTCAGGAAAGATGGGAAGCAAATGTTGTTTTCACCTGGAGATGGTGGCTATTAGTGATCTTATCTTTTTTACCATGGGTTATTTGGTGGAAGCTCGTCGATCGTAAGAACGCTCTTACAATTTTATTTTATGGAATGATCATTATCATAGCTAATCTCATTTTGGACAATATTGGTACAGACATGCTGTGGTGGGGATATCCGTATAAAATCGCCCCATTTTTCCCACCTCTTTTCACACCTGACTTTACCATTGTACCTGTGTTAATGATGTTGGTTTATCAATGGTTTCGTACATACAAGTCCTTTTTGATAGCCAACTTCGTATTATCCATTGTCATTGCGTTTATTGGCGAACCTTTATTTATGTGGGCTGGATTCTATGAGCTAGGCTCATGGAAGCTCGTGTACTCTTTTATGTATTACAACTTGATTGGACTGTTTGCCAAGTGGTTTACGGAGTTCCTGGCTAATTTAAAGCATTCTTATGATAACCCTAGTTCTAAGGTATGATTTTCTACGAATCGTTCAAACTGTTAAGAAGAACATTTAGTGTACTGAGGTGTAGAGATATTGAACCCGTTTAAACTATTTAAGAAACAACCAAAATCACAACAACAGCCTGTTCAATCTCAAAATCTTAACACCTCTGTCCAACAAACCATTCAGGATGTTAAGAAAACCCTTGGAAATAGTAATGATATTGTCATCAGACAGTTTCATGCTAGTTATGATGGCTCCTTGTCGATGGCTCTCATATATACAGATGGTCTGGTAGATAAAACGAGCATCCAAGATTTCATACTTCGAACACTTATGATTGATATCCGTAAAGTGGATATGGAACTTGAATCAAAGGAAAACTCATTCAAAATATTAAAACAGCATTCGTTAACAGCAGGTGAAATGAATGAATTTCAAACAATTAATGAGCTGTATGATCACATCCTTTGTGGGGATACAGTCATATTAATTGATGGGTATCAGAAGGCTTTTGCTGTAGATACAAAAGGGTGGAAACAACGTGGCGTTGAAGAGCCTTCGTCTCAAACGTCTGTTCGTGGTCCTAAGGATGGCTTCACTGAAACCATTCGCACGAATACGGCACTTCTTCGGAGAAAAGTGAAAGATCCGAACCTTTGGATTAAAACACGTGCTATCGGTAAACGAACAAAAACGGATATATCCATAGCATATATTAATGGCATAGCCAATCCGAAAGTAATCAAAGAAGTTTTTAAGCGCTTAGACCAAATTGATACAGACGCTATTTTGGATAGTGGCTACATTGAAGAATTTATACAAGATAAAACATACACACCATTCCCAACAGTCTATAACTCTGAAAGACCGGATATTATTGCAGCCGGTTTATTAGAAGGAAGAGTAGCCATACTTGTAGATGGTACGCCTTTTGTCTTATTAGTACCAGCACTCTTTATTGAATTTTTTCAAGCCAGTGAAGACTATTATCAACGAGCTGATTTTGCAACGTTTATTCGATTAGTTCGCTATTTAGCATTCTTTCTATCATTACTTACCCCTTCAGCTTATATTGCCTTAACCACCTATCACCAGGAGATGATACCAACTGACTTACTTATTAGTTTGTCATCTCAACGTGAGGGTGTACCATTTCCGGCATTTGTAGAAGCATTGATTATGGAAATTACTTTTGAAATATTACGTGAAGCCGGAATTCGATTGCCAAGAGCTGTAGGTTCTGCGATTTCTATCGTAGGCGCATTGGTGTTAGGTCAAGCGGCTGTTGAGGCAGGACTTGTCTCATCGGCAATGGTCATCGTTGTGTCTCTTACCGCTATATCAAGCTTCGTATCTCCGAGCTTTAACATGGCCATCTCTGTTCGGATGCTTCGCTTTGGTTTTATGGTGTTAGCAGCAACGTTTGGATTGTTTGGTATTTTAATCGGGATTATTATTATGATTTTACACCTAACAAGTCTGAGATCATTTGGGGTTCCTTACCTATCCCCAATGGCTCCTTTTATAGCAAAAGATCAAAAGGATGTTATGCTTCGATTCCCGCATTGGGGATTGTTTTCACGTCCTCGACTTATCAACCAGCAAAATGTTGATCGTGAGGATACCTCTGCACCTAAAGCGAGCAAACAAAAGGCTGAAAATCAATCAGTAAAGGATTGATTCGAATTGAAAAAGCGAATTGTTGTATATAGCATCATCCCTCTTTTACTTGTAGCTCTTAGTGGTTGCTGGAGCAAAAAAGAGCTCGACAATTTAGCAGTCGTAACAGGGATAGGAGTAGATGTTGTAGACGAAGGCTATGAAATTACGGTTCAAATCATTAACCCGGCTGAAGTTGCAGCAAAACAGCTGACCACAAGAACAGCTGTTTCGACCTATTCGGCGACTGGGAAATCCATGTTTGATGCTATTCGGAATTTAATTGAAGTGACTCCTCGAAAAGTCTACTTGTCGCATACCCGAATTGTTATCTTTAGTGAAGAATTAGCTAAAAATGGGATAAGTGATACATTAGACTTTATGGTACGAGATCATGAATTACGTACGGATTTTTACCTTGTCGTCGCAAAAGGCAGTAATGCTAAAAAAATGCTACAAATCCTTACTCCTTTAGAAAAGATTCCAGCAAGTAAAATCTATGCAACAATTGAGACCAGTGAAAAATACTTAGCACAAACGAGAACGGTAAAAATTCAAAAGTTCACATCTGATCTACTTCTAAAAGGTCAACATCCATTTCTGACTGGCATATATACGGATAACGCAGATCGTATAGGGAACTCTGTTGAAAACGTGGAAAGCATTGAATCACCCGCCAAGATTTTCGTCGATCATATTGCGGTTATGAATAACGACCAATTAGTAGGATGGTTGAACAGAGAAGAGAGTAAAGGATTTAATTATTTAACTGGAAAAGTGAAAAACTCTACTGAAATTGTTTCTTGTGGTGAAGAGGATAAAAACACCTCTTTTGAAATTATCGGTATGGACAAAAAAATAAAAGGAGAATTCAAATCAGGAACACCAACATTCACAGTGGATATAAAAGTGAAAGCTGATGTTGCTCAAAATGATTGTAAGCTAAAATTATCAAAACCAAGTACGATTAAACAACTCGAAAAAAAATTAAATAAAGAAATCAAAAAAACCACAACCGCTTCATTAGAAGCTATTCAGAACGATTTTCAAAGCGATATCATAGGCTTTGGTGAATTATTGCACCGAACCAAACACAAAGAGTGGAAAAAGGTAAAAACCAACTGGGATGAAATCTTTCCAGAAGCTGAAATCACCGTAAACATCCAATCGAAGATTAAACGTACAGGAACAATTACAGATTCTTTCGAGGGAAATCAAAAGGAGTAATCAGAGATGCTATTTCTAATCATCATTTCACTTTTACTCGTTGCAGGAATTGACATCTCTTCTATATTTCGTGACAAACTTTTTAAAGAAGGTTTTGTCAGCCTTCTATTGTACGGGGGAGCTATTTCATTTTGCTTAATCATAAAGATTGGCTCACCTCCCCCAACTCCTCTTAAAGGTATTACGGTTCTTGTACAACCCATTGCAAAAGGTATATTAGCGATCTTTCAATAATAAGGCGGAATGAATCATGAAACATGATGAAAATATAAATGTAAGACAGTTTACGCTGCTATTAATACTGTTTACATTAGGGACTTCTGTATTAATTACTCCCTCCCAATTAGCTGGAATAGCTAAAGAAAGCGCATGGATCGCCACACTATTTAGCATCCTAGTTGGATTTTTTGTATGTTTATTGTTTATTTACATAGGACAATTAAAGCCTGAACTAAACCTATTCCAACATAATGAATATGCATTTGGAAAATGGTTCGGGAAACTGTTCTCCCTGATCATTGTACTGTATTCCTTAATCGGAGCTAGCACCGTACTTTGGACCGTCGGAAGTTTTATTATCACTCAAATTATCCCGAAAACACCCATGGGCGCTATATTTGTACTATTCATGGGGGTTGTGATTTATGGAACCAAACTAGGTATTGAAACGATTGTAAAAACTGTGGAAATTTTTTTCCCTTGGATTATATGCCTATTGTTTGCCATCATATTATTCAGCATTCCGAGTATGGACTTACAACAACTAAAACCTTTATGGGCACAACCATTTTCAAAAATTATCGAAGCTAGTCTCTATGAACTAAGTGTTTCAACCTTTCCTCTAATCCTATTGTTTGCCCTATACCCTTCCTATTTAAATAAAGAGTCAAAGGGGAAAAAAGCCATCATTCTCGGATATGTTTTTGCCGGTAGTATTATGATGACCATAACTGTATTGGCAGTGGCTGTTTTAGGAAACGAGTTGGCTTCTCATTACATTTATCCTACATATGTCATGGCAGAACGAATCGAATTTATTGTTCTGCTAGACCGTTTAGAAGTTATCATTGCCATATCTTGGATATTAACAATCTTTTTCAAGTTATTTGTGTATTTTTACGTTTCATTAATAGGTTTATCAAACATTATAGGATTGAGTCATTATCGTCCAATTACCATACCTGTTGGGTTGTTCGT